>OJRM01000526.1_pt1 | contig 17218 bp, 15 predicted proteins | sample 1599171 | NCBI WGS metagenome assembly OJRM01 (sample SAMN03922538, study PRJEB24848) | human gut metagenome | isolation source: stool sample | host: Homo sapiens | place: Germany | collected 2010-05
TACGGCATGCAGGTCACCCTGCTTAGCCGCTATGGCATACAGCCTCATGCTGTTTGCGGACGGGACTATGTATTTGTAAACAACGATTCAACCGACATGCGCTACGAAAACATCAAGCTGTTAAATCCATACCATGGTATAGAGATTGTCAAAACTGCAGGGCTCGACAAATATAAAGCTCGCATACACATAAACGGCAATTTTGTCATAGGAACCTACAACACAATCGAAAAGGCCGCTATTGCATACAATAAAGCTGTCGATATGGCTCATGCACATGGCATAGAAAAAAACTATCCCGAAAACTATATCGAAAGTATATCAGGCAAGGAATACGCGGATATTTACACTTCTGTGACAGTTTCCAATAAATATTTGCAGTATCTGCAGCAATTTGATTTATAGAACGCATATCCCACAGTTTGCATATTACCATTACTTTTAATATTGTACTAAAAACTCCCGCGGTTATATAACCTCGGGAATTTTTATAATTACTTCTGATTTATATAGTTTACAAGTCCCTCGCAGTCGATAATCTTCTGCATGAACGGTGGGAAGGCCTGTCCCTTAAACTTCTCTCCTGTTGTCTCATCTGTGATGATACCGGAATCAAAGTCTACAGTCACCTCATCACCGGCATTTATTGCCTTTGCTGCCTCAGGGCACTCAATAATAGGAAGACCTATATTGATTGCATTTCTGTAGAAAATTCTTGCAAATGTCTCTGCGATAACACAGCTTACGCCGGCAGCCTTGATGGCAATCGGTGCATGCTCTCTTGATGAACCACAGCCGAAGTTCTTGTTGGCTACCATGATATCCCCGGCCTTTACATTATTTACAAAATCCTTGTCGATATCCTCCATGCAGTGTGTTGCAAGCTCCTTAGGATCAGAAGAATTCAGATATCTTGCGGGAATGATTACATCTGTATCGACATTGTCTCCATATTTAAATACACGACCGTGTGCTGCTTTCATTGTGCTTCCTCCAATCTTTACATAACATCCTTTGGTCCTGAAATCTTACCTGTAATGGCACTTGCAGCTGCAACAGCAGGGCTTGCCAGATAAACCTCAGAATCCACATGACCCATACGTCCGACAAAGTTACGGTTTGTGGTAGATACGCATCTCTCGCCCTCAGCGAGCACTCCCATGTATCCGCCAAGACATGGTCCGCAGGTAGGTGTGCTCACAATGGCACCTGCCTCGATAAATGTCTTAAGAAGGCCCTCTTCCATAGCCTGAAGATAAATCTTTTGTGTTGCAGGAATCACGATAACCCTGATACCATCCGCAACCTTTTTACCCTCAAGAATCTTTGCTGCAATACGCAGATCATCCATACGACCGTTAGTACATGAGCCGATTACTACCTGGTCAATCTTTACATCACCCACCTCATCGATGGTACGCGTATTGTCAGGCAGATGTGGGAATGAAACTGTAGACTTAAGTGTGCTAAGGTCGATTGTATACTCCTCATCATACTCTGCATCACTATCAGCCTCATACTCTGTGAACGGACGCTTTGAATGCTCCTTCATGTACTCTCTTGTGAGATCATCTACAGGGAAGATACCATTCTTGCCGCCGGCCTCAATTGCCATATTGGCGATAGTAAATCTGTCGTCCATAGAAAGATATTTAAGTCCCTCTCCGACAAACTCCATTGACTTATAAAGTGCGCCGTCCACACCAATCATACCGATGATATGAAGAATAACATCCTTACCACTGATCCACTCAGCCGGTTTTCCGACAATATTGAACTTGATGGCAGAAGGCACCTTAAACCATGCCTTGCCTGTAGCCATTCCTGCTGCCATATCAGTGCTTCCCACACCTGTAGAGAATGCTCCTAAAGCTCCATATGTACATGTATGAGAATCAGCTCCTATAATCACATCACCTGCTACAGTCAGTCCCTGCTCAGGTAAAAGTGCATGCTCGATGCCCATTTTTCCTACATCAAAGTAATTTGTAATCTCATTTTTGCAGGCAAACTCGCGAACACATTTACAGTGTTCTGCTGACTTGATGTCCTTGTTTGGTGCAAAGTGATCCATAACGAGTGCGATTTTATCTTTATTAAACACTCCCTCTACCTTCATCTTGTCGATCTCATGAATCGCTACAGGTGAGGTAATGTCGTTTCCAAGCACAAGATCTAAATCAGCCTCAATGAGCTGTCCTGCACTAACAGAGTCAAGGCCTGCGTGTGCAGCAAGAATCTTCTGTGTCATTGTCATTCCCATGCTTATATTCCTCCTAGCATATAAAAATATTGTATTATGATTGTATCTGAATCAAGTTTACTTAAGACATCATAACATATGATTTTCCATAATAAAAATACATAATAAACATATTTACCATAACTAAATCTCATGGTATAATAAACACAGATTTGTTGATGTTCACACCTTTTTGTGACAAGCAACGATTACAGCCCATTAAAAGTACAAACCACAGGAGGTACAAATGAACCAGAATCTCTCATCTTACTGGATTTTCTATACTGTCGCCAATGCCGGCAATATATCAAAGGCAGCCAAGGAGCTCTATATCAGCCAGCCTGCCATCAGCAAGTCAATTCAAAAGCTTGAGGACGGACTGGAATGCAAGCTTTTTTCCAGAAGCTCCAGAGGTGTCGTCTTGACCGATGAGGGCAGGCTTCTTTATGATCATGTAAGCGAGGCCTTTGAGGCATTAAATGAGGGGGAGGAAAAGCTGAAGCGCTCAATAGAGCTCGGTGTCGGCCAGCTTAAGATTGGTGTCAGCTCAACACTCTGCAAATATATGCTTTTGCCATATCTCAAGGAATTCATACACAGAAATCCTCATATAAGCATCTCAATCGAATGTCAGTCCACCAATGAGACCTTAAAGCTCCTCGATGATGACAAAATAGATATAGGTCTGATTGGAAAACCAGCATCCCTTAAGACTTTCAATTTCTATTATCTGGACAACATCGAGGATATATTTGTCACTACAAAGGACTATCTGCGCAACTTAAGCGCCCGTGGTGTCAAAAAGAGCGAGATTTTGCAAAACTCTACTCTCATGCTTCTCGATAAAGGCAATATGACACGTAAATATATTGATGATTATCTGCAGGAGAACCAGATACACGTAAAGGACTCTATAGATATATCAAATATGGACCTGCTCATCGACTTTGCCAAAATAGGCGTAGGTGTGGCATGCGTCATAAAAAGCATAGTTTCAAAAGAGCTTGCTGACGGTACCCTGATTGAAATTCCTCTCGGCATACCAATCCACAAGCGTGAGGTTGGCTTTGCTTACAAGGAGTCTTCAAAGCTTTCCACCTCTTTACAGACCTTTATCAAGTTTTATGAGAGCTACACACCAGAGGATTTTTAAATAACAAAATATGACCCCGGAGGTATTACCTTGAAAGAACAAATACACACTATCCCCATATCAGACGCCTTTGACAATGCCGGTGAATGCCCCTTCTGCTATATAGAAAAACGCACCGAGGATCACGTCATGGATTTTGTACTTGGTCATGGTGCCTCTTACATGGAGGCTGACATACGCGATATGACCGATAAGGAGGGCTTCTGCCGTGCACATTTCAAAAAAATGTTTGACTATGGCAATTCACTCGGAAACGCCTGGATACTAAAAACCATGTACATGCGCCATATTGAGGAGATGGACAAAGAATTTAAGAACTTTAAGCCTGATTCAGTGCAAAAGAGCGGTCTTTTCAAAAAAGCAAACGCCTCCTCCAATTCCATCGTGGACTGGATTAACAAACGTGAATCAACCTGCTTTATATGTGACAGCGTAAACAAGACCTTTAATGCATACATGAAGACCTTCTTCACTATGTATGAAAAGGATCCTGAACTAAAAGAAAAATTAAAGAACACAAAAGGATTTTGTCTCGATCACCTGAAAGTGGTTCTGGAAGGAGCTGACACTTATTTAAAAGGTGATAAGCGCAAAGAATTTTACGATATCGTGCTCCCTCTAATGCACGACAACATGAACCGCATATATGAAGATGTTGCATGGTTCATCGAAAAATATGATTATAAAAATAAAGATGCCGACTGGAAAGATTCCAAGGATGCGATCCAGCGCGGTATGCAGAAGCTTCGCGGAAGTGATCCATCACTTCCACCACATGTTCTCAAAAAATAAAATCACCCGGTATTCTGCCGGCCGTCTAGTGGCTGTGCAAAATACCGGGTGATTTTTATTTCATTACGATGTTTACAATACGTCCCGGAACATAAATCTCTTTTACGATATTTCCTGTAAGCTTATCTGCAATAACATCCTTTGCTTTTGCAATAACCTCATCCTTAGGATCCTGTTTTCCGATTTCAAGAGTGCCCTTAGTCTTTCCGTTGATCTGTACAGCAATCTCTACTGTATCCTCAACAGTCTTTGCCTCATCGTATACCGGCCATGGCTCAAATGCGATTGTATCGTCATGTCCCATTCTCTGCCAGATTTCCTCACCAACATGTGGACATACACAAGAAAGCATCTTGATAAGCCCCTCTGCAAACTCTCTAGGACATCTGCCTGCCTTGTATACTTCATTGACAAAAATCATCATCTGGCTGATAGCTGTATTGTAGCCAAGTGCCTCGAAGTCGTTTGTGACCTTCTTTACTGTCTGATGATAGATTCTTGTGAGCTTTCCATCATCCTCTTCGATAATATTCTCAGGCTCTGTAAAGAAATTCCATACACGTGTGATGAATCTCTTTGCTCCCTGTACGTTGCTGTCGTTCCAAGGCTTTGAAACTTCAAGTGGTCCCATGAACATCTCGTAGAGACGAAGTGTATCAGCGCCGTACTCCTCGACTACATCACTAGGATTTACTACGAACTCCGGGAATCTCTTGCCCATCTTGATACCGTTTGATCCAAGGATCATTCCCTGATGTACGAGCTTCTTAAAAGGCTCCTTTACTGGAGATAAGCCCTGATCAAAGAGGAATCTGTTCCAGATTCTTGAATACATGAGGTGTCCTACCGCATGCTCCGGTCCACCAACATAGAGATCTACAGGCATCCAGTGCTTTAAGAGCTCCTGATTTGCAAATTCCTTATCATTGTGTGGATCGATATATCTCATATAATACCATGAGGATCCTGCTGAGCCTGGCATGGTGGATGTCTCACGAGTACCCTTTACGCCGTTTCTGTCATACTGCTTCCACTCTGTAGCGTTCTCAAGAGGTGCCTTGCCATTCTTGCCCTTGTAATCCTCAAGCTCAGGAAGGACAAGTGGAAGCTCATCATCAGGAAGGAAATAGATTGAACCATCCTCCTTGTATACACATGGAACAGGCTCTCCCCAGTATCTCTGACGTGCAAAAATCCACTCACGGAACTTGTAGTTTACAGTTCTCTTTGCCACGCCCATCTTCTCAAGCTTGGCTGTAATAGCTTCCTTAGCATCCTCAACTACCATTCCGGTAAACTCCTCTGAGTTGATGAGCTTGCAGCCCTTTCCAAGGTAATCGTGCTTCTCAAATGCATGCTCTGATACATCTGCACCATCAATTACCTGAATCATCTCAATATCATGAGCCTGTGCATACTCGAAATCTCGCTGATCATGGGTAGGAACTGCCATAACAGCACCTGTACCATAGCTTGCCAGTACGAAATCACCGATGAACATGCGCACTTCCTTGCCGTTTACAGGGTTGATACAATGAAGTCCCTTAAGCTCACAGCCTGACTTTGTCTTGTTAAGCTCAGTTCTGTCCATATCGCTCTTCTTTACAGTCTCATCTATGTAAGCCTGAACCTCTTCTTTGTTCTCGACTCTGTCCATGAGACCCTTTACTATATCTCCGTCCGGAGCAAGCACCATAAATGTGATACCATATATTGTCTCGATACATGTAGTAAAGATAGAGAACTCTCCACCACCTACAATCTGGAATTTGACCTCGACACCTGTGCTCTTGCCAATCCAGTTTCTCTGCATTTCCTTGGTAGACTCAGGCCAGTCTATCTCATCAAGCCCCTCAAGGAGCTTTTCTGCAAATGCCGGCTGGTCAATAACCCACTGTTTCATGTTCTTGCGGACTACAGGATAGCCGCCACGCTCTGACTTGCCATCTATAACCTCATCGTTTGAGAGAACTGTTCCAAGCTCCTCGCACCAGTTTACAGGCATATCAATATGCTTTGCATATCCGGCCTCATAAAGCTTCTTGAAAATCCACTGTGTCCACTTGTAAAACTCAGGGTCACTTGTAGAAATCATCTTTGACCAGTCATAATCAAAACCAAGCTCTCTTAACTGCTTTGAGAAGGTCTCTATATTCTTCTGAGTGAAACCGTTTGGATGATGACCTGTGTTTACAGCATACTGCTCTGCCGGTAAACCGAATGAATCATATCCCATCGGATGAAGTACATTGTAGCCCTGCATTCTCTTCATACGCGACATGATATCTGTAGCTGTATAGCCCTCCGGATGTCCAGCGTGAAGGCCTACTCCTGAAGGGTAAGGGAACATATCAAGTGCATAGTATTTAGGCTTTGAAAAATCCCAAACATCTGTCTTGAATGTCTCGTGTTCTTTCCAGTATTCCTGCCATTTTTTCTCTATGGCCTTGTGATTGTATGGTTCTGACATACTTGCCTCCTTATATCAAAAACGCTCCGCCTCTCAAAGAGACGAAGGCGTATTTTTAATCCGTCTGATTAACATTCATAATTTTACACATCACACTATATTTTGTCAAGTTTTGCTATATAAAAAACCCGGTGCATCACTGCCCCGGGTCTTATTGTCATATATATCTGACAGATTAGTTGTTGATGAGCTTGTCGCTCTCATCATTCCAGCTGTAAAGCTTACGGATTTCCTCACCAACCTTCTCTGAAGGATGCTCAGAAGCAAGCTTTCTCATAGCCTTGAAATGTACCTGACGTCCTGCTGGAGACATATCAAGTAAGAACTCCTTAGCAAATGTACCATCTTGGATGTCAGAAAGAATCTTCTTCATAGCTTTCTTTGTCTCAGCTGTAACAATCTTAGGTCCTGTTACATAATCACCATACTCAGCTGTATTAGAGATAGAGTATCTCATACCTGCGAAGCCTGACTGGTAGATAAGGTCTACGATGAGCTTCATCTCATGGATACACTCGAAGTATGCGTTTCTTGGGTCATAACCTGCCTCACAAAGTGTTTCGAAACCAGCCTGCATAAGTGCACAAACACCACCACAAAGAACTGCCTGCTCACCGAAGAGGTCTGTCTCTGTCTCTGTACGGAATGTTGTCTCAAGAAGTCCGGCTCTTGCTCCGCCGATTCCAAGACCATATGCAAGTGCAAGGTCCCATGCCTTTCCTGTAGCATCCTGCTCTACAGCGATAAGACAAGGTGTTCCTTTTCCTGCCTGGTACTCTGAACGTACTGTATGTCCCGGAGCCTTAGGTGCGATCATAGCTACATCTACATCCTTTGGTGGCTTAATGCATCCAAAGTGGATGTTGAAGCCGTGAGCGAACATAAGCATGTTGCCCGGCTCAAGGTTTGGCTCGATGTCCTTCTTGTACATATCTGCCTGTAACTCATCATTTATAAGAATCATGATGATATCAGCCTGCTTTGCAGCCTCTGCAGCAACATATACCTTGAATCCCTGCTCTTCTGCTTTCTTCCATGACTTGCTGCCCTCATAAAGACCGATGATGACATTGCATCCTGAATCCTTTAAGTTAAGTGCATGTGCATGTCCCTGGCTGCCGTAACCGATAATGGCAATTGTCTTGCCCTCTAATAATGAAAGGTTACAATCATCCTGATAAAATAATCTTGGTTCTGCCATTTTGTTTTCCTCCTGTTATAAGTAAACTATTTATATGTAAGGATTGTCCTGTGACTAATCCAACATAACTACATCATCGGAACCTCTGGTAAGTCCTGTGATTCCCGTTCTTGCGAGCTCTAATATTTCATAACCGCTAAGTAAGTCTATGAATTTATCAAGCTTGTCCTGTGTACCTATGAGCTCAATAATCATAGAGTCATGAGTGACATCAACTATCTTGCCGTGGAAGATCTCAGTCACATTCATAACTGCCTGTCTTTGTGTATCGAGTGCTCTTATCTTTATCATAATAAGCTCCCTGCACACTGAGAGTCCCGGCTCAAGCTTCTTGATATCAAGTACATCCTCAAGCTTCGCCAACTGCTTCTCTATCTGCTCAAGCACCTGCTCATCACCGCTTGCAACAATTGTGATACGTGTATAGCGCGGATCTGCTGTAACCCCTGAGGAGAAACTATCAATATTAAATCCCCTGCGACTGAACAGTCCTGAAATACGACTGGTCACTCCGGGATTGTTCTCAACTAAAAGAGATAATGCCTGTCTTCTCATCGAAAAACCTTCCTCACAATTTCTATTATTTCTGTTCACATGATGATAATATTACTATAATCTGTATTTGTCAAGCAATATCGTTAATATAACTTAAATTCATATTATCAATAACAATATTTATACATCCATAACCTCGATAAATGCCTGTTTTATAACGTTTTATAGTAAAAGCCGGGCGACATACAACCGCCCGGCTTTAGAATTATCTAATATAATTCTGCTGTAATATATTATAACTGTGGTCCTGCTGCAACAAGTGCTTTACCAGCCTCATTTGTTGTGTACTTAACAAAGTTCTTGTTGAATCTCTCTGCAAGATCTTTAGCCTTTGCCTCCCACTCAGAAGCATCAGCATATGTGTCACGAGGATCAAGGATTCCTGAATCAACTCCCGGAAGCTCTGTAGGAACCTCGAAATCGAACATAGGGATCTTCTTTGTTGGAGCATTAAGGATATCACCAGAAAGGATAGCGTCGATGATTCCTCTTGTATCCTTGATTGTAATTCTCTTTCCTGTTCCGTTCCATCCTGTATTTACAAGGTATGCCTTAGCACCGCTCTTCTCCATCTTCTTAACGAGCTCTGCAGCGTATTTTGTAGGATGAAGCTCAAGGAATGCCTGTCCAAAGCAAGCTGAGAATGTAGGTGTTGGCTCAGTAATTCCACGCTCTGTTCCTGCAAGCTTTGCAGTAAATCCTGAAAGGAAGTAGTACTGTGTCTGCTCAGGTGTAAGAATAGATACTGGTGGAAGTACTCCGAATGCATCTGCTGAAAGGAAGATTACGTTCTTTGCAGCCGGTGCTGAAGATACTGGCTTAACAATATTTGTGATGTGGTTGATCGGGTAAGATACACGTGTATTCTCTGTTACACTCTTGTCCTCGAAATCAATCTTTCCATCATCAGCAACTGTAACGTTCTCAAGAAGAGCATCTCTTCTGATTGCGTTGTAGATATCAGGCTCAGACTCTTTGTCAAGACCGATAACCTTAGCGTAGCATCCACCCTCGAAGTTGAATACGCCGTTGTCATCCCAGCCGTGCTCGTCATCTCCGATAAGAAGACGCTTAGGATCTGTAGAAAGTGTTGTCTTACCTGTTCCTGAAAGACCGAAGAAGATTGCTGTGTTCTCTCCGTTCATGTCAGCGTTTGCTGAACAGTGCATTGAAGCGATGCCCTTAAGTGGGAGGAAGTAGTTCATCATAGAGAACATACCCTTCTTCATCTCTCCGCCGTACCATGTATTGATGATAACCTGCTCTTTTGATGTGATGTTGAATGCAACACATGTCTCTGAGTTAAGTCCTAACTCTTTGTAGTTTTCTACTTTTGCTTTTGAAGCATTGTAAACTACGAAATCAGGCTCGAAGCTCTCAAGCTCCTCTGCTGATGGCTTGATGAACATGTTTGTTACAAAATGAGCCTGCCAAGCAACCTCAACGATGAAACGAACTGCCATACGTGTATCCTTGTTTGCTCCACAGAATGCATCTACTACGAAAAGCTTCTTGTTGCAGAGCTCTTTCTTAGCAAGATCCTTAACTGTTGCCCAAACATCCTCTTTCATTGGATGGTTGTCGTTTGGATACTCAGGTGTATTCCACCATACTGTGTCCTTAGAATTCTCGTCCATAACGATATATTTATCTTTAGGAGAACGTCCAGTGTAGATACCTGTCTTAACGTTAACTGCACCAAGCTCTGTCTCCTTACCAACCTCGTAACCCTCAAGGCCGGCTTTTGTCTCTTCCTCGAATAATGTCTCGTAAGAAGGATTGTGAACGATCTCTGTTGTTCCGGTAATGCCATACTTTGTTAAATCAACATTTGCCATTTGAATAAACCTCTTTTCTATAAATTATGGATTTACATCCATTTCTTTTGTTAGTATATATGTTTGTTAAAAAAAAATCAATATCTACTTTTCAATTTACACTTATTTCACACTTTTTCGACATGCATAATATATTTCTCACACATCAGCCGTTCGCATATCTGGTGAGGAACTGCCTGGTACGCTCCTCCTTCGGATGGTCAATCACCTCATGTGGGTCGCCATGCTCAACAATCACACCACCGTCCATGAAGATCACCTGATCTGCTACATCGCGCGCAAAGGCCATCTCATGCGTAACAATAATCATTGTGGTATTCTGCTGCGCAAGGGAACGGATGACCTTGAGCACCTCTCCGGTAAGCTCCGGGTCAAGAGCCGATGTAGGCTCATCAAAGCAGAGTATATCAGGCTTAAGCGCCAGTGCCCTTGCTATAGCTACACGCTGTTGCTGTCCACCTGAAAGCTGATGCGGATAATGGTTCATCCTCTCATCAAGCCCCATTCTGTCCAGAAGCTCCTTTCCATGCTCATCAATACGTGTAAGGATTGCTTTTTTATCCTTTTTAAACTCAGGTGTCTCCTGTGCCAGAAGGCGCTCTGCCAGAGTGACATTCTCAAGTGCCGTGTACTGCGGAAAAAGATTAAACTGCTGAAACACCATACCAAAATGCAGCCTCTTTTTGCGAAGCTCGGCGTCTTTATCCTTGCCCGCTTCGGAAGCATCAAAAAGAGTCTCACCATTTACAATAATCTGGCCACTGTCAGGCCTCTCAAGGAAATTGAGACACCGTAACAGCGTAGTCTTTCCTGAGCCTGATGAACCGATTATCGCAAGAGCATTGCCCTCCTCCATGGAAAAGCTGACATCCTTAAGCACATTAGTCCTTCCAAAATGTTTTTCTATATTTCTAACCTCTAAAATTGCCATGTCTTCCTCCTACCTGAAATAATCCAGCTTTTTCTCGATATAATTAAATAAAAGTGTAAGGATTCCGACAAATACGAGATAAAATACACCTGTATAAAACAGCGGCCATGTAAGTCCGTCAGACTTCATAAACGCCGCTCCCGCAAAGGTAAGCTCGTATGCCGCAATAATTCTGGCAAGAGAAGTATCCTTTACCAGAGTGATTATCTCATTTGACATAGGCGGAACAACACGCTTGATCATCTGAAGCAGAGTGATTTTAAAGAAAATCTGCTGCTTTGTCATGCCTAACACCTGTCCTGCCTCTCTCTGACCGGCCGGAACACCCTCTATGCCACCTCTGAATATAACAGAGAAATAACATGCATAGTTGATGACAAACGCTACAACCGTCGCTGTAATACGTCCGGTCTCGTCACCACTCCATATAGCCTGATGAAGCCACAAACCCGGTCCGTAGAATATAATGATAAGCTGAAGCATAAGCGGTGTGCCGCGGATAACCCATACAAATACATTCATGACAGCCTTGACAGGCTTAAACCTGCTCAAAAGCCCAAATGCAAATATAAGCCCCAGTGGCAGTGAAAATATAAGTGTCAGTATAAATATTTCAAAGGTGGTCCACAGACCACTCATTAGTGCTTGTGTAACAGTCCAAAACATTTTATTTCTCCCGCTCAACAACTACCTGTGCATTGTTACAGTATGCATTTGTGCATTCCATAGACTTTGTAACCTCATCTGTGAGTGTCATGCCATTCCAGACAACGTCAATCTTCTTTGAATCAAGCTCCATAACCTTGTTGTCCCAGTCGATAACTACAAATTCAACATCCACGCCGAGCTTCTCACCGACAAGTCTAGCCATATCTGCATCAAAGCCAATCCATTTGTCATCCTTATCCTTGTAATCCATAGGCTCAAACTCTGTGATACCGACAATCATCTTGCCCTGTGACTTGATATAATCCACATCACTGTCGCTTTCAGACTGCTTGAACTCGTAAGGCTCCTGCTCAAGGAGTGAATCCTGTACTCCGTATTTCTTTGCAATCTCCTGCGCGCTGCCATCAGCATATGCTTCTGCGAATACACTGTTGATATATGAAGCAAGATCAGAACCCTTACGGCATCCGACACCATACTTCTCTGAGGTAAGCTCTGTTGTATGTACTAAATCAGGGTAGCTTGTGCCCTCTCCAATCATGGCTCCTGCCATTAAAAGGTCTATGATTGCCGCATCAGATGTACCTGATTTAACCTCCATAAGCGCATCAGCCTGTGATGAAACCGAATTGTAATTAAAGCCCTTTTCCTTTGCCACAGCCTCTCCTGCTGAGCCTGCCTCAACTGCGTAGGTCATGCCGTCGCCCTTTTCGCTTTTTTGTGTTCCTGCACCCTTGCTGCCACCACAGGCAGTCATTGAAAGTGCTAAAGTTGCTGTCAAAAGAAGTGCTAATCCTCTTCTCATGCTCATTTCCTCCATATGTTAAATAATCATTGTAATTATTCAAAATCATCCAATAACTACAACCTTTTAACATATTAGCAAATTATCACGCTAAAGTAAAGAGGAATTATCCACCAAATCAACAGTTATGTTCTTCCATTTTATACAAGCCCCAGACTTTTAATTATATAAAGCCAGAGTGTCAGCGTAAACGCACTGAGCAGTGTCGTGAGCATTATCGTGGTCGATGAGATAACGCCCTCATGCCCCATATTTCTTGCCATGACAAAGCAGCTCACTGTAGTAGCTGAGCCAAGCATCACAAGAATTGCAATAAGCTCACTATCCCTGAACCCGAAAGCTACTGCAATAGGAAGAAATACTGCCACAAAGCCTACAAGCTTGATAAATGTGGCTGCAAATGCCGGCTTTGCCTTTGCTGATGCTTTTTTCAAATCAAAGGTGGCCCCCATGGCCATAAGTCCCATAGGCGTTGCCATATTGCCAATGCTCGTCACAGCCTTTGCCGGTATTCCCGCAAACGGCAGACCTATAGCTGACCACAGAAGACCTGCAACAATTCCTAAAATAATAGGATTGGTCACTATTCCCTTAAATGTCTTTTTGAGTACTGCCCTGTCTATGCCGTTTTGCCCCGGCTTAAAAAATGAAAGCACTATAACAGCCATCACGTTGTAAAGCGGTACGCTTCCTATAATCATGACGGGTGCCATGCCTGCGTTTCCATAAATGTTCAGGATAAAAGCAATTCCAAGCAGCGCAGCACTGCTTCTGTATGAGGCCTGTATAAACTCGCCCCGTATGGATTTATCCCTCCACAGACATGATATGAGTGTTGAGATTGTGATGCTTATCAATGTAACAACAAAGCAGAATACTATAAACCTAATATTCCACACCTTTGAAAAATCAACTGCGGCAAGATCACCAAACAATAAAAAAGGTAAAGGAATCTTAAACACAAACTTATTCATCCTGTTCGCAAAATCTTCATCCAGTATTCCCACTTTGCGAAGAAAAAGTCCAAACACCATCATCAGAAAAATAGGTCCTGTGGCATTTAGACAAAACATTAAATTTTCCATCTCAAATTAAGCCTCCGTCATATCAGTAATCTGTAGTTTGTAATTATACTATTTTATACATTCCAGCTATCACAATAAGCTTTGAACTTAGATATGTCAACCTTTTATTGCACTGTAGATTATTTTAAAAAATTATGGTACACTTATCGCATATTTTATTTAGGAAGGAATTAAACGGTTTGAAAATTCTTATTTTATCCTGTGACACCGGCGAGGGACACAACAGTGCCGGTAAAGCTATAAAAGAAGCGGCAGAGCATAAAGGACATTCTGTGACAATGATAGATATGTTTCTCTTATCGGGTAAAGGAACATCGCACGCAGTATCAGGAGCATATATAGGCATTGTAAAGCATATTCCGTTTTTCTTCGGACTACTCTATAAAGTTGGCATGCTGATATCGAGTGATAAACGTAAATCCCCTGTCTATTTTGCCAATGCCCTGCTTTCTAAAAAGCTATCAGCATACATTGAATCAAACGGCTTTGATGCTGTCGTCACGCCTCATCTGTACCCTGCTGAGACTCTGAGCTGCATGAAGCGAAAAAATCTGCTTCATATCCCTGCCGTCGCTGTGGGAACCGACTACACCTGTATCCCATTCTGGGAAGAGACAAATATGGATTATTATGTTATTCCACACGATGATCTGACCGATGAATTTGCAAAACGTGGTATTCCTGAAAACAAACTGCTGCCATTAGGCATCCCGGTACGACAGGCCTTCTGTACAAGGACTGCTAAAGCTGCTGCAAGAACAAGATTACATCTGCCATCCGATGTGCCTATCTTTCTTGTGATGAGTGGCAGCATGGGTTTTGGCAAGCTTGCTGTCTTTGCCGCAGAGCTTGCAATAAGATGCCATAATAATGAGCATATTGTAATCATTTGCGGCAACAATACTAAAATACAACGCATACTGCAAAATGAGTTTAAGTTCAACAAACGTGTACACGTAATAGGCTACACCAATCAGGTTTCACTTTTCATGGATGCCTGTGATGTAATCTATACAAAGCCCGGCGGCCTCACATCAACTGAGGCACTTGTAAAAAATATACCGATTGTACACACTGCTCCAATCCCCGGATGCGAGGCAGCAAATGTTGCATTTTTCAAAAAACGTCATCTGTCTGTCTCATCAAAGCGTCTGTCAAAGCAGATTGAGCTTGGGAAAATAATGATAGAAAATAAAGAGCTAAATGCAGAAATGATACGTGCACAGCGCCGTGAGCGAAAGCCCTATGCTGCCATACAGATTGTTGGTCTGCTTGAAGAACTGACTCACACTGATACAACTGACTGACTATAAAACCATGTAACTATAAAACTATAAGGAAATTATCATGCCATATTTTTTATTTACACTCTTAGGCTTCGTACTCGGAAGCACTCTCTTTGCTTACTGGATACCAAAACTATTAAAAAACATTGATATCTGCACACTTCCCGATGACCACAATCCGGGTGTGAGCAACGCATTTATGTATGGTGGCTTTTTATGCGGAATACTATCACTCATATGTGAGCTTGCAAAGGGATTTATCCCGGTGTATCTTGGTCAGAAATGCTTAGATATAAACTCACTTCTGTTTGTACCTGTTTTAGTTGCACCTGTCTTTGGACATGCATTTCCTTTTTTACAAAAACAAAAAGGCGGTAAAGCTATTACCGTCTCCTTCGGAGTCCTTTTGGGCCTGTTTCCGGAATTGCATCCGGCTGTCTATCTAGCATTTTTCTTTATATTCTTTTCAGTTGTAGTAATAATAAATCCACATTCGCTCAGATCTATTCTGACATTTGGTTTTTTTGCATTCAATGTCCTTTTGACTATAAAAACAGCCTCAATCCAGATTGGCTGCTTCATAATCGCAGGGATTGTGATATACAGACACCTGATAAAGCACAATAACGGACCGGTAAGGATAAGTATACTGCATCAGCGGTAATTATGGTATCTGCTTTTACTCATTGATTTTGCTTCTTACATAACTGTTTATTTTCATACATATAGGAATCAGCCCTATCAAATAATATTTGTAATGTACTCTCCTTACAATCCTCCGATATCGCCCATCCGCAAGCGTAATCAATGGGAACAGGCTGTATTATTTATACAATCGTTGCATATACTGTCGGATGGATAGGAGGAACAAGTTCTATCCTTCACGGAATTATTGCAGCCATATTTCAAATAGCTTTGGCATTTATAATTTGGGGAGGCTTCATGCTTCACTATCGCAATGATGTCAGAAAAATGAATGAAAAAATCAAGGAATTATAGACTTATTCATGGAATTTAAATCCAAAGGAAGAGAGGGCTCATTGTCCCTCTCTCTTCTCAATCAACTGCCTGTAAAATAAATAATTTCTTGTAAAAATAATTCCCGCTGATGCCAGTGCCAGACCCAGCCCGGAATAAAAAATGCCGGCAATCAGCAGCAACGTTTTTTTCTTTACACAAAATTTATCTTTCATCTGCGTTCTCCCTATACTCTCTTAAATACTCCATTTACATAATTCGTTTCCCATCATATGATTATCTTAAGCTATTTCTTTTTTCATTGCCTTGTAGCCAATTAATACTGTCCACACATATGCACAGGTTTTTGGAATCATCAGCATGCCGATCATCGGAATTACATCAGCCAGCAGTACAACCGGAATATAAAATGCAAAGCTCAGGACGATTGTCAGCCACATCCAACGAAAAGAGCTATCATTATTTTCTTTTGCACTTTTATAGAATAAAACTATGATAATTAATCCCATCAGTGCAAACGGAATATTTCGGTAAATTCCCCATGAAAGCGGAGAATCTGCACTGAGCCAGGCATTCTGAGGCATCATACACAGAACAATTCTTATTCCTGCAAGACCATAAATAGCCGCTGTAGCTGCTTTATAGCCTTTAATCTGATAACGCTCACGCCATATATGATAGAGAACGACATAAAAAATAGTCATAGTGACAGAGGTTATCCACTTGCCTAACCCAAGCTGTACAGTAAAGTTCTCAAGACCTGTTGTACAAAGCGATATTGCACGAGGAATCAGATGGAATGCATCTCCACTTCCCAAAATAACTGCCATAATTCCAAACATGGTAAACTGACGGTTCCGAAAGACCATAAACAGCTGCTGTAGTTGCTTTATAGCCTTTAATCTGATAACGCTCACGCCATATATGATAGAGTACGACATAAAAAATAGTCATGGTGATAGAGGTAATCCACTTGCCTAACCCCAACTGTACGGTAAAGTTCTCAAGACCGGTTGTACAAAGCGCTATTGCACGAGGAACCAGATGGAATGCATCTCCGCTTCCTAAAAGAACTGCCATAATTCCAAACATGGTAAACTGACGGTTTCCTTTGCTTTTGCGAATCATTAAAATTCCGATTGTGATTACCGAAAACAAATATACGGTATCAAATAAAGTTTCTACAATTGCCTGCATAATAAAAATCCTTTCT
>OJRM01000532.1_pt1 | contig 16985 bp, 16 predicted proteins | sample 1599171 | NCBI WGS metagenome assembly OJRM01 (sample SAMN03922538, study PRJEB24848) | human gut metagenome | isolation source: stool sample | host: Homo sapiens | place: Germany | collected 2010-05
CATGGCGAAGCCATGTACACCGCGCCCGATTGCGCAGCGCGTGCAGCTCTTCAAGATAAAAACTGCCAATGTGCGGGGTCGAGGGGGAAGGCCCCTCGTCCTTTCTCTTGGGGGTGTAAGGGGGCCATTCTCTTTTGTGAAAGAGAATGGCCCCCTTATCCGCGTCCCCCACACGGTGTGGGGAAAACCCCGCAGCGCTTTTGCGCTGCCATTTTATCCCGCGAGGGAAAAGATAAGAAAAGGGCATCTTTCGCCCTTTTCTTTTTTTGTCCATTGCTATAATGGACTTCCATTGAGGGAGGTGTGCCATGGTCATCTACATAGAAAGCGTCTTCGCGTTTAACGTTCTCGTCGACTATCTGTTGTTGTTCGGCGCGGCGAGAGTCGCCGGGCGGACGGTCGCGCGGCGACGGCTTTTATTCGGCGCGGCGGTCGGCGGAGCGTATGCGGCGGTGCAGCTTTTCCTGCCGCGCAGCGTACTTCTCCTGCTGCTCGCGCTCGCGGTGATGGGGGCGGCGGCCTTTTCCGGCAGCGGGCGGGCGGTCAAGCTGACGCTGCTGTTTTTCCTTGCCTCGTGCGGCCTCGCTGGCGTGGTGATGCTCTTAGGGCAGAGTCTGGGGTCGATGGCGCGCCTTGCGCGCGGTGTGGTGACAGCAGACCTGCCGTGGGGCGTCTTCCTGATCGCGGCGGGGACGTCGTATTTGCTGCTTTCCGTCGTGTTCCGCTACGGCGCGGCGCGGACAGGGAGCGAGACGGCGGATGTGGTCATCGCCTATCGAGGAAAAACGGCCCGCGTGCGGCTGCTGCGCGACACGGGCAACACGCTCTGTGACCCTGTGACGGGCCTCGGCGTGCCGGTCATCGACCGTCACGCACTGGGAGACCTCATCAGCGAAGAAGAGACCGCGACGCTGCCGCATATTGCGTATTGCAGCGTGGGCAATGCGGATGGAACGCTGCCGCTGCTGCGCTGTGAAGCAATAACGGTTGACGAAATCAAACTCGGCCCGCGCGCCGTTGCCCTGGCGGAGCACCCGCTCGGCGACGGCGGTGCATATGCGGGACTGTGGTGCGAAGGATGCGAAAAGGGGGAGAAGCATGGAGAGCTTGCTCAAAACGCTGTGGCGTAGACTGCGCTTTTATCTCATCGACTGGGGGCTCATCGCGCGGCGGGGAATTTTCTACATCGGCGGCAGCGATACGCTCCCGCCGCCGCTCGAGCGGGAGAAGGAAGCTGAGCTCATCGCGCGCATGGATGAAGGCGACGAGAGCGTGCGCGGCACGCTCATTGAGCACAACCTGCGGCTTGTCGCCTACATCGCGCGCCGGTTTGAAAATACCGGCATCAACATCGAAGACCTCATCTCCATCGGTACGATCGGGCTCATCAAGGCAGTGAACACGTACCGCAGCGACAAGAACATCAAGCTCGCGACCTACGCCTCGCGCTGCATTGAAAATGAGATACTCATGCACCTGCGCAAGACCGCGCCGCAGAAGTCCGAGGTCAGCTTTGACGAGCCGCTCAACACCGACTGGGACGGAAACGAGCTGCTGCTCTCCGACATTCTCGGCACCGACGAGGACCTTGTCTTGAAGCCCATTGAGGACGATGTCGACCGCCAACTCCTGATGGACGCGGTCGACAAGCTGACCGCGAGGGAGAGAACAATCATCACGCTGCGCTTTGGCCTCGGTGGACGGGAGGAAAAGACGCAGAAGGAGGTCGCCGACCTGATGGGCATTTCGCAGAGCTATATCTCGCGCCTTGAGAAGCGGATCATCGTGCGGCTGAAGAAGGAAATCCTCAAAATGAGTTGACAAGCGGCGCAAAAAACGGTATGATTCAGCGTGACAAATGCGAAGAAGAGGAGCAGTATCCGCATCTGAAAGCGAAGAGAGAGGGCGGCCGGTGTAAGCCCTTGTGCAGGATGTGGGGAAGTCGCCTTGGAGCTGCCGCGCTGAAAAGAGAGTAAGCCGGACGGGAACTCCCGTTACAGAGGCATGAGTGTCCGCACAATGCGGGAATCCAGGTGGTACCACGGTCATTGATCGCCCTGAGCAGTCAAAGCTGCTCAGGGCGTTTTTTAATGAAAGGAAGCGAATATGGGCATACAGTTTGAGACCGACTACAATATGGAAACGCTGACGGCCATGGCTAAGGGCCTGCGCAAAACCGTGCGCAAAAAGCGCAGCCGCCGCGTGCACATTTTTGCGGCAGTCGTGCTGATCCTCGGCCTTTTGACAATTCTTGCCACGACCGCAGGCGGCGAACCGTTCGGCGCGAGCGGCGTCGTGACGATGCTTGCGATGCTGGTGGTCATTCTGGTGAGCCTTTTCGAGGACAAGCTGAACGCCTGGTTTGCGAGAAAGCGCCTGCTGCCGGGCACGGAGCACGCTGTTGCCACGTTTGAAGAGGACGGCTACGTTTCGGCAACGGGTGTGACGGAAAGCCGGTTTTCCTATGCCCAGATCGTGGCCGTCGCCGAGACGGCGCGCTACTTTGTCTTTGCCCTGTCCTCGCACCATACGCAGGCGTATGACAAGAGAACTATCCGCGGCGGGAGCGTTGAAGACTTCCGCGCGTTTATTGCCGAAAAGACGGGAAAGCTCGTCGAAAATATCAAATAAGAGCAATATTGTTCAAAAGATAGGAGAAAACCAATGAAAGAATTACCCAAGATCTATGAGCCCCAGCAGGTCGAAGGCCGCATCTATCAGATGTGGATGGACCACGACTGCTTCAAGGCCGAGCCCGACCCGGACAAAAAGCCGTTTTCCATCGTCATGCCGCCGCCGAACGTCACCGGCCAGCTGCACATGGGCCATGCAATGGACTCGACGCTGCAGGACATCCTGACGCGCTTTAAGCGCATGCAGGGCTACTCCGCCCTGTGGCTCCCCGGCACTGACCACGCGGGCATCGCCACGCAGATCAAGGTCGAAGAGGAGCTGCGCACCAAGGAGGGCCTGACGCGCTACGACCTCGGCCGCGAGAAGTTTTTACAGCGCGTGTGGCAGTGGAAGGAAAAGTACGGCAACCGCATCGTCGAGCAGCAGAAGAAGATGGGCGCGAGCTGTGACTGGTCCCGCTCCCGCTTCACGATGGACGAGGGCTGCTCCAAGGCCGTGCGCGAGACGTTCTGCGAGCTCTACGATAAGGGCCTGATCTACAAGGGCAGCCGCATCATCAACTGGTGCCCGCACTGCCTGACGGCGCTCTCCGACGCGGAGGTCGAGTATGTCGACAAGCCGGGCCACCTCTGGTATATCCGCTACCCGCTCTCCGACGGCAGCGGCGATATCGTCGTCGCCACCACCCGTCCTGAGACGATGATGGGCGATACGGGCGTTGCGGTCAACCCTGAGGACGAGAAGTTCAAGCACCTGATCGGCAAGACCTGCATCCTGCCCATTATGAACCGCGAAATTCCCATCGTGGGCGACGAGTACTGCGAGATCGGCTTCGGCACGGGCGCTGTTAAGATGACCCCTGCACACGACCCCAACGACTTTGAGGTCGGCCTTCGCCACAACCTCGAGGTCATCCGCGTCATCGCCGACGACGGTACGATCAACGAAAACGGCGGCAAGTACAACGGCATGGACCGCTATGAGTGCCGCAAGGCCATCGTCAAGGATTTAGAAGAGCAGGGCTACCTCATCAAGACCGAGCCCTACTCCCACAACGTCGGCACGTGCTATCGCTGCCACAACGACGTCGAGCCCCTCATCTCCGCGCAGTGGTTCGTCAAGATGGAGCCGCTTGCCAAGGAGGCCATTCGCGTCGTGAACGACGGCACGATCAAGTTCGTGCCTGAGCGCTTCACCAAGACCTATATCAACTGGATGGAGAACGTGCATGATTGGTGCATTTCCCGCCAGCTGTGGTGGGGTCACCAGATCCCTGCGTGGTACTGCGACGAGTGCGGCCACATCAACGTCATGCGCGAAGACCCGACGGAATGCGAAAAGTGCGGCTGCAAGCACCTGACGCGCGAGGAGGATGTGCTCGATACATGGTTCTCCTCCGCGCTCTGGCCCTTCTCCACGATGGGCTGGCCCGATAAGGACGCAGCAGACCTCAAGTACTGGTATCCCACGTCCGTCATGGTCACGGGCTACGATATCATCTTCTTCTGGGTCGCGCGCATGATCTTCTCCGGCATGGAGCAGATGAAGAAGGAGCCGTTCAAGACCGTCTTCATCCACGGTCTCGTCCGCGACGACAAGGGCCGCAAGATGTCGAAGTCCCTCGGCAACGGCATCGACCCGCTGGAGATGGCCGAGAAGTACGGCGCGGACGCGCTGCGCTTCAACCTCATCACCGGCAACTCCCCGGGCAACGACATGCGCTTCTACGTCGAAAAGTGCGAGGCGATGCGCAACTTCTGCAACAAGATCTGGAACGCGAGCCGCTTCGTGATGATGAACCTGACGATCGACCACGTGGAGCTGCCCAAAAAGCTCGAGCTCGAGGACAAGTGGATTCTCTCGAAGCTCAATACGCTCATCCGCGAGGTCACGGACAATATGGACGCCTTCGAGCTCGGCGTCGCATCCGCAAAAATTTATGACTTCATCTGGGACAACTACTGCGACTGGTTCATCGAGCTGACGAAGAACCGCCTCAACAGCGACGATCAGACCACGCGCGAGAACGCACAGAACGTCCTCTGCTATGTCCTCATCGAGACGCTCAAGCTCCTGCACCCGTTCATGCCGTTCATCACGGAGGAGATCTGGCAGGCGCTTCCGCACGAGGGCGAGTTCCTGATGCTCTCCAAGTGGCCGGAGTACAACGAAAAGTTCAGCTTCCCCGCCGAGGAGGAGGCGATGCAGACCGTCATCGAGGCCATCACCGCCATCCGTGCCCGCCGCAACGAGATGAACGTCGCGCCGTCGAAGAAGGTGCACTACACCGTCGCCACCGCGCACGCCGATACATTCAGCGCCGGTATCCCGTTCTTCACGCGTCTGGCCTCTGCCAGCGATGTGACGATCGTGCCCGCCGATGCCGCCATCGACGCCGACGGCAAGGTCGAGGTCGACACCCACGCCGCGCGTATCTTCATGCCGCTCGCCGAACTCGTCGACTTTGAAAAGGAGCTCGCACGCATTGCCAAAGAGAAGGCAAACGCCGAAAAGCAGCTCGCCGGTATCGAGAACAAGCTGAAAAACGAGGGCTTCCTCGCTAAAGCGCCGGAGGCGGTCGTGAGCGGCGCCCGCGCCGATGCGGAAAAGCTCAGAGCGCTCATTGAAAAGCTGGATGCTTCCGCGGCGGCGATGAAGAAATAATTACTTTTCTTTAGGAAACGGATTTGGTTCCCTGCGCCGCGCAGGGGACGGATAAAGGGGGAGGTTCTCTTTCATAAAAGAGAACCTCCCCCTTTTGATCCCCCAAGAGAAAGGTTTTGACATTGCAAGCGAGCAGCTTGAGGAGCTGCGGCGCTTGCCGAATCGGGTGCCTGCCAGGTGGTGTTGCTATACGACTTGGTTTGCTTTTATCTTCGCTGTCGCTTTGCCTGCGATTCGTTAGTCTTACGCAATCTCCGTCTACTAGGGATTTGTGCAAATTTGCTTCTGCCTGCCGGGGCGACTTTGCTGCGCTCGCCGCAATATACGTACTATCGGTAGTAGGCGATCACACTGAACCTGCGATTAGATTCGAGAGCGGCAGCGGATAATAGAAGTGAATCAAATCGTATAGCAACACCAACCGCGGCAATGCCGCGCGCAGGCATTCCCATTCCGGAGGCATAAAAGTCATTCAAGCCCGAGACTGCCAATCAGACCCTTTCTCTTGGGGGTCAAAGGGGGATATTCTCTTTCCGAGGAAAGAGAATATCCCCCTTATTCGCTTCCCTGCGGGTACGCAGGGAATGTGGTGCAGCGCCGGCGGCGCTGCTATTTCTCCGCGCACGGCGCGGACTTTAGGCGCTTTCCCATGAAAAGCTCACGCGTAAGCGCCGTCTGGGCCGCACCGGCCCAGCAGCAACATCCTTGTCGCGTACGACGCTGCCGACGCGCAGCGTGGAGAGTAGAAAACCGAGCTGTAGCATGTTGAGCAGGATCGTCTTGATGCCAAAGGTGAAAAACGGGAAGGCTACACCGCCGCTGATGGGGATCAGCGTGAGGTCGCAGCAAAGATAGGCGGCCGCCTGCGTGGTGAACGACAGCAGCACGGAATAGGAAACGAGGCGGGCGAGCATACTCTCCTGCCTGCGGCAGCGGCGGAAGGCGAGAACAAGCAGCGCCGTCAGCAGCGTGACGAGTGCGATGAGTGCCAGCCAGCCGCAGCGGTGGACAAGCAGCGTCAGCGCGTGCGCCTGTAAGTCGACCATGCCGAAGCCTTCCCAGCGCGCAAGGTGCTGCGCGCTGTACGGCCCCACGCCGCCTTGACCGATGAATTTGGCATTTTGCAGCAGTTCACGCAGTACAACGGTTTGATAGCCGTGTCCGTCAATGTAGGAGTGAGGATCAAGCACAATGGCGAGCTGACGCGCGAACCAGTTTGCACCGAGAACAAGGACCCACACGATGCCGGCGGCGAGCGGCAGGGTGGTGAGCAGCGTCTCCAACTTTTTGCCAAGGCCGAACCAGCCATTGCGGGCGCAGAAGATCAGCAGCGCGCCGTCACAGAGAAACAGAAAGCCCAGATCGAGCAGGCACGGGACGCGCAGGCAGAACATGCACTGCACCGCGAGGCAGACAAAGGCGGCGAAGACACCCCAGCCGTGCCGCCCGCGCAGCGCATAGAGCAGCACGGCAAACATCAGCGGGAACAGCAGCGGCAGGCCGCGCAGGAGAATATGCGTCGAAACGTAGATGTAGCGGAGCCAGAACCCGCCGATGGGCAGGAGACCGAGCAGGATCAATGCGGCATGGAACATGAGCGCGAGCGGCAGGGCAAAGTGCCCGAGCAGCGTAAAATCGAGAAAATAGGCCGCGAGCAGCGCTGCCGTACCGAGCAGCAGCGCCACGCTCTGATGCACAGCAAAATAGGACAATTCGTAGTCACGAAAGCTTACAAGCGCGGTGAACGCAAGCCCTGCAAGCGCGATGAGTGCCGCGAGCGCAAAAAGAAGCTTTGGTGTTTTGGGTCGGTGGACGCGGTCAAGCTCCGTGCCGATCTCATATGGGTCGCCCGTCAGACGAAGGGATTCCGCCGTTGCGGCGGTCTCGTCCATGCCACCCGCCATCAGCGCGTCGCGCTGGTCGCAGAGGTGGGTCAAAAGCTCGTCTTCGACGAGCGGTCGCGCCTTTTTCCACCGCAACTGCTCAGCCGCGGTGCGGGCAAACTGGGTAAAGGTTTCAGGCAGAGCCAAGGCAGACGCCCCCTTTCAGCACGCGATCGACCGCAGTGGTAAATGTCGCCCATTCGACTTCTTTTTCGCGCAGCAAATGTTGCCCCTTGCGCTCCAAATGGTAGTAGCGGCGCGGGCGCGCCGCGCCCTCATCTTTTTCATAGGAGCGGATGAGCTCCTTTTCCTCAAGTGAGTGCAGCAGGGGATAGAGCGTGCCGGTCTTGAGCGCGAACGCGCGCTCGGAGCGGCGGGAGAGCTCTTCGATCATCTGATATCCGTACATGTCCTGCCCGTCGAGCAGCTTGAGCACGAGCATCGTCGTACTGCCCGCGAGCAGACTTTTGTCGACCGTCATACATACGCCTCCTGATAAGTAGATTGTCTACATAGTAGATTGCCTACATAATAGCGGGAGTGCGGCGCGTTGTCAAGCGGGAAACAGGATATTGCAAAAAAAGAGCGATTTTGCTATGCTTGGGATATCCAAGATAGGAGGGAGAATTTCCATGAACAAGATCACGCTTGGCAAGACGAATCTTGTCATCGAGAAAAACGGATTTGGCTGCCTGCCGATCCAGCGCATCAGAGAGCAGGATGCGGTCGACCTGCTGCACAAGGCGTATGACGGTGGCATCAACTTTTTCGACACGGCGCGCGCGTATTCCGACAGCGAGCAGAAGGTCGGCGCGGCGTTCTCGTCGATGCGCGACAAGATCGTGCTGGCGACGAAGACCGGCGCGCAGACGGCGGAGGAATTCTGGAAGGATCTCGAAACGAGCCTGCGCACGCTCAAGACCGACTACATCGACATCTATCAGTTCCACAATCCCGCCTTCTGCCCGAAGCCGGGTGGAGAAGACGGCCTGTACGACGCGGCGCTCGAGGCGAAAAAGCAGGGCAAAATTCGCCACATTTCGATCACGAACCACCGCCTCGCCGTGGCGCACGAGGCCATCGACTCGGGCCTCTACGAGACCTTGCAGTTTCCGTTCAGCTACCTCGCGGGCGAGCAGGAGATGGAGCTCGTCAGAAAGTGCCGCGAAACAAACATGGGCTTTATCGCCATGAAGGGCATGGCGGGCGGCCTGATCCGCGACGGCTTCACGGCGGCGGCGTGGATGGCGCAGCAGGATGGCGTCGTGCCCATCTGGGGCGTGCAGCGCGAGAGCGAGCTTGATCAGTTTTTGCAGTGTATCCGCGAGGGCGTTGAGCTGACGGATGAGCGCAAAGCGACTATCGAGCGTGACCGCAAGGAGCTATGCGGCGAATTCTGCCGCGGCTGCGGCTACTGCATGCCGTGCCCCGCGGGCATCGAGATCAACCAGTGTGCGCGCATGTCGCTCATGCTGCGCCGCGCCCCTGCAGCGGCGTGGCTCACCGAGGAATGGCAGCAGAAGATGCACCAGATCGAAAACTGCCGCCACTGCGGCCACTGCATGTCGAAGTGCCCCTACGGCCTGAACACGCCCGAGCTTTTGCAGGCAAACTACAAGGACTACTGGGAAGTGCTCGCGGCCAGCAAGGCGGAGAAATGAAGCTGGATTTTTCACAAAAATACGCCGTCCGGCCGCTGACGGCGGGGGATGTAGACAAGATTTTAGCGCTCTGCGCGGAGAACGAGCAGTTCTACCGCTACCATCCGCCGCTTGCGACGAGGGAGAGCGTTTTGGAGGACATGACGGCGCTGCCGCCGGGGAAATGCGCGGCGGACAAGCATTATCTCGGTTTTTTCGACAGAGAAACGCTCGTCGCCGTGCTGGACCTGATCGAGCGCTACCCGCAAGATGACACCGCCTACATCGGCTTCTTTATGACGAAAAAGGAGCGGCAGGGCTACGGCCTCGGTTCGACATTCATCGGCGAGCTGATGGACGAACTGCGGAGAGAGAGGTTCCGCAAGGTGCGCCTTGCGGTCGACAGGGGCAATCCGCAGAGTAAAGCGTTCTGGGAAAAGAACGGCTTTGCGCTGATGGGCGAGGAATTCCCGCACGGCGATTCGGCGTATCTGCCGATGGAACGCGCGCTGTAAAACTGAAAAGAAAGCACCGCTGTGCAGAGGGTATCTGCACAGCGGTGCTTTTCATTGTTAGCGACTATTTCAATTCGTAAGTCCAATCTTCACCGTTCTGGCGGTAGAACAGCTCGCTGAGATCATCTTCTTCAAACACGCGGAGAAGGTCGAGCATGTCGGAAGATGCAAGATCGAGCGAGGGGAGACCGGCGAGCTCCGCCCACCAGACCTCGCCCCGTCGGAAGAGCGCAGCGTTCCGGTAAACTGCTCCGCGCGATAGAGCAGCACGACATGACGCACGCCGTCTTCGCACCAGTCCTTGATCCCGCACAGGCGCGGAGAGGAGATTGTCAGACCTGTCTCCTCCTGAACCTCACGAATGACGGCATCTGTAAAGGATTCACCCTTTTCAACATGACCGCCCGGAAAAGCAACGCCTGGCCAGTTGGGATCTGTGCGGTCCTGCACCAAAACCTTGCTGCCGCGGCGGAGCACGCACATATTCATCAGTTCGACGGGCTCAGAGCGTTTCATGTACAACACGTCCTTTTGGGTTTGAAAACTTGCTTGCTATCCATGACTACTGCGCACTGTGCGGCACCTTTGCCTTGGCGCTGAGCTTGTCGGCGCGAACGGCAAAGACCTCGACTGTGCGGGCTTGCTGCTCGGTGAATTGATCTTCACGGCCCGCCATGTGGCGCATGAGGGAGGTCAGCGCGACGAGCTTTTCTTCACCGTCCAAAAATTCGACATGGCCGACGCCGGTGACGGAGGCGAAGTAGTATCCGCACTGGCAGGCGACATCGTGTTCGTCGAGCGCACCGCGGCAGTCCATTTCAAAGGCGACGGTCGGATTTTTGCGCAGAATGTCGAGCTTACGGCCTTCGCGTGCGCTGTGGCAGAAGAACGAGAACGCACCGCCTTCACAGGCATAGCCGAAATTCAGCGGCAGAAGATACGGCTCTCCATCGTCTACCATGGCAAGATGGATCACTTTACAATCGTTGATAATGGAGAGAATTTCGCCCAGATCGGTGATCTCGCGGTCGCTTCTTCGCATGAGAGATCCTCCTTTGATCGTTTTCCTCATTTTACAGGGCGGAAGCGCAGGTGTCAAGGAGGCGCGGCAAAGAAAAATCAAAATACCGGCGGTCTTCGACAAAAAAACGGCAGGAGGACAGGCTATACTTTGAGAAACGAAAGGGAAAACGCTTGAAAGAAACGGAGGGAGAGCAATGGAGGTCATTTCATCGGGCGAAGGGCGTGAACTGACGCTCACGCTGCGCGGGGAGCTCGACCATCACGCGGCGAAGGAGGCGATGCGGAAGCTCGAATGGGAGCTGGATGCGGCGCTGCCGAGCAAACTGACGCTGGATTTTTCGGGTGTGAGCTTTATGGATTCGTCGGGCATCGCCGTCGTGATGCGCGCGCTCAAGCGTATGCGCGCCATGGGCGGCAGCACTGCGATCAAAAACGTTCCGCCGCAGGCGAAAAAAGTGTTTACCGCCGCGGGAATTTTCCGCATCGTACCGCTTGAGGAGGGGGAAAAGAGCAATGAAAGTAAAACCGAATAACTACATAGCCATTGAATTTCCGAGCCGCAGCGTCAACGAAGGGCTGGCGCGCGCCGCGGTCGCGGCGTTTGCCGCGCAGCTCGACCCGACGCTCGACGAGCTCGGTGACATCAAGACCGCCGTGAGCGAGGCGGTGACGAACGCCATCGTCCATGCCTATCCGCAGGAGATCGGCAAGATTGCGCTGCGCGCATGCATTTTCGACGGAAATCTCCTTGAGATCACCGTGCGCGACTGGGGGTGCGGCATTGCGGACGTCGAAAAAGCGCGAGAGCCGCTCTACACGACTGGCGGTGAAGAGCGCAGCGGCATGGGCTTTACGATCATGGAGAGCTTTATGGATTCGCTCGCTGTGCGCTCGAAAAACGGCAAGGGCACGGTCGTGACGATGAAGCGCAGGATCGCGCTGCGCACGGCGCGCCGATGAACGCCGCGCCGGAATTGCTCGAGGCCGCGGCGCAGGGCGACGAGCAGGCCTGCGAGCAAATGCTGCGCGAGAACAGCGGCCTCATCTGGAGCATCGTGCGGCGCTATTACGGCCGCGGCGTGGAGCCGGACGACCTCTATCAGCTCGGATGCCTTGGATTCATCAAAGCAATAAAGGGATTTGACTTTGCATTCGGCACGCAGTTTTCAACCTACGCTGTGCCGAAGATTGCGGGCGAAATTCGACGCTTTCTGCGCGATGACGGCGCAATCAAGGTGAGCCGCAGCATGCGTGAGCAGGCGGCGACGATCTTCGCCGCGCGCGAAAAGCTCAAAAATACACTCGGGCGCGAACCGGCGCTCTCCGAGCTTTCGGAGGAGACGGGATTCAATGCCGAGGAGATCGCGCAGTGTGAGCTGGCGGTCGCTGCGCCGGACAGCTTGCAGCGCGAAACGGGCGACGGCCTGACGCTCGAGGGGATGCTCGGCGGCGAATCGCCAGAGGACGGGCTCATTGAGCGCATCGCGCTGCGCGAAGCCATCGACGAGCTCCCTGAGCGCGAAAAAATGACGATCCTGCTGCGCTTTTTCAAGGGGCTGACGCAGGAGCAGGCGGCGTGCCTTCTGGGCGTGTCGCAGGTGCAGGTATCGCGGCTGGAGCGCCGGGCGCTGGAGAAGCTGAGGGCGTCTCTTTCGGACGAGCTTTGAAGTAGCTTTCGTCCTGAAACTCCGTCATCATGCCCCAGTAGCGCTTGGGCATGTGCGTCATGCGAAGCTTTTCATTTTTGCGCGCCTCGATGGCGACGGTGTCGTAAAAGCGGCGCCAGAGGCGGCGATAGCCCGCCTCGACTTCGTCCGGCTGCGCCATTTCAAAGTGATTGAGCGGCACGATGCGCGACACGCCGCCGCTATAGAGCAGCGCCTCGCGGTGCGTGCGGTCGTAGAGGAAAAACGTCTCGTTGTGATAGCGCTCGCAGAAGTGGCGGCGCAGGACAGGGAGCACACGGTTTTTCGGTTCGATTTCCGCGCCGAGTACGCCGTCAAAGTCGGAAAAGCGGGTGAAGCCGCGGAATTGCTCGACCTCGCCCGAAAGCTGCCGCACGGCCTTGAGCAGCGGCAGATAGGTGTCGTCGCTCAGGCGCGAGAGCAGCGGCGCGCCCTCGCGGTAAAATTTGACGATGAAGCGGTAAATGGCCATCTCCTTGTCGGGAAGGCAGGTGAGAAACGCGCGGCGCAGGAAGGGGCCGACTTCCGGACTTCGCTTGTAGAGGCTGCGGTAGATGCGCTGCGCGTGGGCGCGGTCCGTCGTGACCGCGCGAATTTCAAAAAGGGAGGGCTCGTCGTCCCCATCGCGCAAAATCGCGGTGGGGCGTTCTTTTTTTGTGTAGCTTTCAAACACGCAGCAGAGGAGCCCTTCAAAGCTGCCGTCGTATTGATAGATGATCTCGCGCCATGCCATAGCGGCCTCCTTAGCCGACCTGATCGAAAAGGGATAGCTGCTGTGCCTCGGCCTGTGGGAGCGCGCGGCGCTCCACGGCCATCAGGTTTTGCAACATGCCCTCCTGCGACAGCTTGAGCGGCGAGGCATAGCGCCCGCCGCAGGTGAGAAAGTATTGCGCACGCTTCATCACGACGCCGAGCTTTTTGAGGTCCTCCGCGCGCAGCGCGCCCGAACGGCGCGCGACCAGAATGCGCTTGGCGCTCACAACGCCGATGCCCGGCACGCGCAGCAGCGCTTCATAGTCCGCGCGGTTCACCTCGACGGGGAAGAACTCGGGATGGCGCAGCGCCCAGCAGCACTTGGGGTCAAGGGCAGGATCAAAGTCCGGCGCGTTGTCGTCGAGCAGCTCGTTTGCGCGAAAGCCGTAAAACCGCAGCAGCCAGTCGGCCTGATAGAGCCGGTGCTCGCGCAGCAGCGGCGGCTTGGTGTCGAGCGCGGGCAAAAGCGTGTTCTCGACTACCGGCACATAGGCTGAGTAGAACACGCGCTTTAACCGATAGGAATCGTAAAGCGCCTGCGTGAGATTCAGAATGTGCAGGTCGCTTTCCTTTGTCGCGCCGACGATGAGCTGTGTGCTCTGCCCCGCGGGGGCGAAACGCGGTGCGTGCTTGTATTTGACAAGCTCCTGCTTGCTCTGCTTTGCGCGGTCGCGGATCTGCGTCATCGGGCGCAGGATGGCCTGCTTTGTTTTATTGGGGGCGAGCAGCTTGAGTCCTGCTTCGCTCGGCAGCTCGATGTTCACGCTCAGGCGGTCTGAAAGAAAGCCGAGCTGTTCGACAAGCTCCGGCGACGTGCCGGGGATAGCCTTGGCGTGGATGTAGCCGTTGAAGCGGTACTCGCTGCGCAAAATCGACAGCGCGCGGATCATCAACTCCGTCGTATAGTCCGGCGAGCGCAGCACGCCGGAGGAGAGGAACAGCCCTTCGATATAATTGCGGCGGTAGAATTCGATCGTCAGCTCGGCAAGCTCTTCGGGCGTAAAGGTCGCGCGCGGTGTGTCGTTCGTGCAGCGGTTGACGCAGTATTTGCAGTTGTAGCAGCAGTCGTTCGAGAGCAGCACCTTCAAGAGCGTCACGCAGCGGCCGTCGGACGAAAACGTGTGGCAGCAGCCCGCGACGGACGTGGACGTGCAGCCGATCTTGCCCTCCTGATAGCCGCGCTTGGCCCCGCTCGAGGTGCAGGCGGCGTCGTACTTTGCCGCGTCGGAAAGGATCGTGAGCTTGTCGAGAAGGTTCATGTTCTCAGCGGGCGGATCTCGCTCTGCGGCGCTTGGGCTGGTCGAGCAGGAGCAGCGTGTTCATCACCTTGGTGGTGACGACGCTGACGCCGATGAAAACGAAAATAAATGTGGAAGCAGCCATGGAAAATTCCTCCTGACAAATAGAATCTTTGTTCGAGCATGATTATAAATCGAACAAACGTTCTTGTCAACAAAAAATCGAACAAAAAGTCGATTTTTGTCGAACGGAGTTGACCGGAGCACGAAAAAAGGGTAAGATGTGAAAAGATCAGGAAAGGTGAAAACAATATGAGCGATTTTATCGCCCGCTATGCCGCTGCGAGAAAAGCGGCCATTGCGCGGGATTTTGCAAAACTCAACCCTGAACAGCGCCGCGGCGTGCTGACGACCGAGGGCGCGCTGCTGCTGCTCGCGGGCGCGGGCAGCGGCAAGACGACGGTTCTCATCAACCGCGTCGCAAATCTTTTGACCTATGGGCGGGGGAGCGACAGCGCGGATGTGCCGGCGTGGGCGACGGAGGACGACCTTGCATTTTTGGAGAGCTATCCCGAGCATCCGACGAGCGACGAGCGCAGCCGCATGGTGCACCTCTGCACGCTTGAACCCGCCGCGCCGTGGTCGGTGCTGGCGGTGACATTCACGAACAAGGCGGCAAACGAGCTGAGAGAGAGACTCTCCGCCTTCGGTATCCAGGGCGCGGAGAGTGTTTGGGCGATGACGTTCCACTCCGCCTGCGTGCGCATCCTGCGCCGCGATATCGACCGCCTCGGCTTTTCGCGCGACTTTACGATCTACGACACGGATGACTCCAAGCGCGTCATCAAGGACATTTTGAAAGAGCTGAACATCGACGAGAAGAAGCTCACGCCGCGCGAGGTGCTTTCGGCCATCTCGAACGCAAAGGACGCGATGGAGTCGCATCAGGACTACTCCCGCCGCTGGAAGGACAGCGGCGACTGGCGCAAAGAGGCAATCGCCAAGATCTATACGCGCTACGTGCACCGTCTGGCCGAGGCGAACGCGCTCGACTTTGACGACATCATCCTCCACGCGGTCACGCTGCTGCAGCAGGAGGGCGAGGTGCGCGACTACTACCGCCGCAAGTTCCGCTATGTGCTCATCGACGAGTATCAGGATACGAACCGGCTGCAATACCTTTTGATGAAGCAGCTCGTGGGGGAGAAGGGAAACATCTGCGTCGTCGGCGACGATGACCAGAGCATCTACAAGTTCCGCGGTGCGGATATCACAAACATCCTGAATTTTGAAAAGGAGTACAAGGGCTGCCGCACGATCCGCTTGGAGCAGAACTACCGCTCGACGCAGAACATCCTCGACGCGGCGAATGCGGTCATTAAGAATAACACGGGCCGCAAGGGCAAGACCCTCTGGACCGATGCGGGTGCGGGCGATAGGGTGCTCATCAAGACCGTCTTCAACGAGCAGGACGAGGCGAACTTTGTCGTCAGCAGCATTATGATGGACTACAACCGCGGGCGGAAGTGGAAGGAAAATGCCATTTTGTACCGCATGAACGCGCAGTCGAACGCGCTCGAATACGCGTTCAAGCGCAACGGTGTGCCGTATCAGGTCGTCGGCGGGACAAAGTTCTTCGAACGCGCGGAGGTCAAGGACATGCTCGCGTACCTCGCGGTCATCAACAACCCGAGCGATGACTTGAGGCTTCGCCGCATTATCAACAATCCGCCGCGCGGCATCGGCAATACGACGATCGAGCGCGTGCAGGATCTCGCGAGCGAGCAGGGCGTGCCGATGATGGCCGTTTTGCAGCACGCAGGGGAGTACGCCGTGCTCAAGAGCGCGGCGGGCAAGCTCGAGCGCTTCGCCCAGCTCATCGCCGCGCTGCGCGAGATGGCGGACACGATGGAGCTCGCGGAGTTCTATGACGCGGTCTGCGAGCAGACGAGCTATGTGCGCACCCTACAGGAAAAGGGCGATATGGAGAGCCGTGGGCGGCTTGAAAACGTGCAGGAGCTCAAGTCGAACATCGTTTCGTTCCTCGAAAACGATCCGGAGGATGCGACGCTCTCGGGCTTTTTGAACGAGATCGCACTCTACACCGACCTCGACAGCGCGACGAGCGACAACTGCGTGACGATGATGACGATGCACAGCGCAAAGGGTCTTGAGTTCCCGTGTGTGTATGTCGTCGGCGTGGAGGAGGGCATCTTCCCCGGCGAGCGCGTGCGCTACAACGATGAAGAGGTCGAAGAGGAGCGCAGACTGTGCTATGTCGCGATGACGCGTGCAAAGGAGCGCCTGACGATGACCTGCACGCGCCAGCGCATGCTGTTTGGCCGCACGAGCGTCAGTGAACCCTCGCGTTTTTTGGAGGAGGTCCCGTCGGAGAATGCCAACTGGGTCGGCCGTCAGGCGCAGGGCACGTCCGGCTTTGGCGACACGAGCTTTGACGAGGGAAGCTCGTATTCTACGCGCGGCTACGGTAGCTACGGTCAGGGCGCGGCGCGCTACGACAGCGTCATGCAGCGCAGACCAAAATCGCAGGCGTCGCAAAAACTCGCGGCGCAGAAGCCCGCCGCCTCCGCGCCGCTGCTTCAGCTCTCCTCCGGCGACCAGATCCACCACAAGACGTTCGGTGACGGACTGGTCATCTCCGTCACCCCTATGGGCGGCGATGCGCTGCTTGAGGTGGCGTTTGATACGGTCGGCACTAAAAAGTTAATGCTGAAAACGGCGGGGGTACATATTACTAAGTTGTGATTGCCCCACACCGTGTGGGGATGCGGATAAGGGGGCCATTCTCTCACGTGAGAGAATGGCCCCCTTTGACCCCCAAGAGAACGCAAGGGGCCTTGCCCCTTGACCCCGCACATTGCAGGTTTGCAGCTCGAAGAGCTGCGCAGCCTGCGGAATCAGGTGCGGTGTACATGGCTTCGCCATGAAT
>OJRM01000585.1_pt1 | contig 15566 bp, 14 predicted proteins | sample 1599171 | NCBI WGS metagenome assembly OJRM01 (sample SAMN03922538, study PRJEB24848) | human gut metagenome | isolation source: stool sample | host: Homo sapiens | place: Germany | collected 2010-05
AAACCGGAATCCCACCGGCTTGACTACACACCCTTAGCTGGGCGCACAACTGGAAGTTGTTAATTACAGTCTCAGAACAGCGATCAGTTCTTCGCCGTCCATTTCACCGGTTTCTTCGAAACCGAAAGAGCGATACATCTGACGGGCAACTGCATTATCGGGTTCATATGATAGCCAACAGTATTCCGCTTCTCCACAAGGCATAGATTTTATGAACTCTAATGCAAGGCTGACCGCTTCTTTCCCGTACCCTCTGTTTTGATATGCCTTATCGATCATAAGACGCCACAGATTATAGTTTCCCTTTGCAATTTCAGGTGCATCCGTCCAATAATCATCAACATCAAAACCAATCATCAGAAAGCCTACAGGCTTATCCTCATCATATATACCAAACGGGAATGCATGACCGTTTCCCGTAATTGCAGTATACGCTTCAATGATGCTGATCTCATTGGTGGCAACGAAGTTCTTCTGCGATTCCGATACCGTCAGTTTCAGGATATCCCAGACATTATTACCATTTACTTTTTCTAAATGAAGCATATATCTTTACCTCGCTAAATCTCGATTTAATAGTCTCTTGAACAAGGCTACCATATGGGTTATTCTACCACATATTCATCCTTAATTCATCTAAAATTTTCACGATTCATTTTTGGCGAGTAATATTTTCCAGCTAAATACATTGATAAAATCGTACAAAATGAGTATAATAATAGTACGAAGAAAGGAAGTGGTGATATGTCAATTACAGCAACTGAATTGAAAAATAATCTTGGAAAATATTTATTATTATCTGCAAAAGAAGATGTTTTTATCACAAAGAACGGAAAGGTAGTGGCAAAACTGACAAATCCACATCAGGACAGAGTAGAAGTAGCAAAATCCCTGTTTGGAATCTTACCAAAGGATGCAGACCTGAATGAAGCAAAAGAAGAAAGGCTTGGTGCAAAATAGATGAGGATTCTTGCAGATACAAATGTGATAATAGATGCCCTGACTTCAAGAGAGCCATGGAATAAAAGTGCAGAAGAAATATTTCTTATGGCAGCAAATCATACAATCGAAATGTACATTACTGCAAGTTCAGCAACAGACATCTATTATCTTATAAGGAAACATTTGCATAACATAGAAGCAGCAAAGATGATAATGGGAAAGCTTTATTCATTGACTGGAATATTAGAGGTTACAGCGGATGACTGCATGGATGCACTTGCATCTGCAATCAGTGACTATGAGGATGCAGTTGTTGAAAAGGTGGCATCCAGAAAAGATATGGATTATATTGTCACAAGAAATATAAAAGATTATCAGGCAGGTGGAACAAAGATAATTCTGCCAGATGATTTTGTTAAACTTGTTGAAGAGGAATAATTTTTACCACCAAATCGTCAAATACCGATTTTGTGAAACTCTTTCTATGCTCCATCCTCTGCCTTATTGCAGTCGATTCGTAAAAGCATATTATCATTAGAACGTGAAACAAATTACAGCCTCCTGCCGCATTTTGGGCAGAATTCAAAGTCCTCTGTAGTTGTATATCCACAATTGCTGCATCTTTTTATTGTATTTCCACTTCCATTTTCAAAGCCATAACCATACTGCGGGTTTACACGCTGCAAATTGCTGTGGCAATATCTCCACGTCCTCGCCTCTTGCTATCCTGCGTCCTATTTCCGGATCAAGCTCGTAAAGCGCATTACAGCATGTGGTCTGCACATAGTAGTGCCTGTTCCATTTAAAACACGGAATGAAGAACAGTGACAGCACCATGTATGTCATATACACCTGATACCTGCCATACCTGCCACATTTATCGCAGGTAATGACCTGATTGAAGTCAAAGTCCTTCCTGCCGTCCGTTATTCCCATCATAAAAAACATATATGATGCCTCCGTTTATCTGTGCCATAGTCCCCAGAAGTCTCCAAGCGATTCTCTCGTATGAAATCCCCGCTCATCCTCAACCACCGGTATTGATTTGGCATCCATTTTCTCTATATTTACATAAGCACCCTGACTCACCATTACAAATACCCTGTCTATCTGCTCCTCTGTGCCCTGTATTTCCATAAATACCGAGCCGTCAGGGTCATTTCTCACCCAGCCTGTTGCACCAACGCTTTCTGCCGCGTGCTCTGTTCTGTAGCGGAAACCTACTCCCTGCACAGAGCCATACACTCTTATCTGCTTTCTGATGATTTTGCTGTCGTAATCACTCATATGCTCTCACTTCCCTGATACACATTATTTTCAGTCTACAATAGCCCTGCAAACAGCCGCATAATTGACTGCCCCAGCCTTCGTCTTGCACTTCTTCCGGTCCTGTACTTCTCCGTCACCTCCGCAGACTCAGTGAAAAGCCTGATAAAATCATCCCTGATTTCATGCACCACTTCACAATCCGCCATAAAACAGCCATTTTCAAAGTGATGATAAAGGCTTCTGTAGTCAAGATTTATGGTACCGCAGGTTGCCATTATATCGTCTGCCACACTCATCTTTGCATGGCAAAAGCCCGGTGTCCACTCAAAAATCCTCACACCATGCTTCACAAGCTGGTTGTAGAAGGAGCGTGTCACGCTGTATATTGGTTTCTTATCAGGTATGCCCGGCGTGATGATGCGCACGTCAACTCCACGCTTGGCGGCAAGTGTCAGCGCATGGCTCATCTCATCGGTAATGATAAGGTAAGGCGTGATAAACCAGCAATAACGCTGTGCCTTGTTTGCCATGCTGATATAGACATCCTCACCCACCTGCTCGTTATCGAGAGGGCTGTCTGCATATGGCTGGATAAATCCACTCTGTTTTGCCTCATAATCATAGTGCAGCAGATATTGCGATACATCCACCTCGCGCGGTACCTTGCGCTCTGATGCATTCCACATCTCGAGAAATGCGATGGTAAACGACTTGACAGCATCTCCCTCGAGCCTGATTCCCGTATCCTTCCAGATTCCGTATGGGTGTGTCACGTTGAAGTACTCATTTGCCAGATTATAGCCGCCGGTATATGCGATTTTTCCATCAATTACCGTGATTTTTCTATGGTCACGATTGTTTAAAAACATGTTAAAGGCAGGTGCAACCGGGTTGAACACCCTGCATTTGATGCCAAGCTTCTCCATCTTTTCCGAGAAATCCCTGTCTATGAAAAAGATTGAGCCCATATCATCATAAAACACCCTTACCTCGACTCCTGCCTGCACGCGCTCCGTGAGCACCTTTTGGATACGGTGCCACGATTCCTTGTCCTCTATGGCGTGATACTCCATGAAAATAAATTTCCTGGCCTTTGATAAATCGCTAAGCTGCGCTTCGAGTCCCTTTGACGCCTGATCATAATATGTTACATCCGTGTTCTGATATACCGGATAAAGTGCATTTTTGGCCAGGTATGTTGAAATTCCCGCTGCCTGTGGCACCTTTTCATACATATCGGATAGTATGTCTGCGTTTTCAGGCAGACATGGAAGAAGCATGGAATCCACCTCTTCAAACCGTGCACGCATCTTATTCGGTGCGCCGTTTAGTCCGACTAACAGGTAAAGTGACACTCCCATTATCGGAAATGCCAGTATCAGTATAATCCATGGTGTAGTCATGGATGCGGTCTGCTCACGATTGTACAGTCCGAGCACAAGTATGATCGCCAGGACGCTTGTGGTCGTATTTATCGCTGCCGCATATTCATTTAGCCTTGTAAGCATATAGACCATGAAAACTGCCTGCAATAATATCGCAAGCGCTGAAAAAAACATTCTCTTTAAACCATTCTGTGTTTTTTTAGTTCCCTCGTAGGTTTTTTCCTTCATCTATTATGCCTCCATTATCTTACTGTCTGTAATACCAAACCTCTCCATACATTTTTAGCCACCTTCTTATTTAAGAAGCCACTCAATTTCTTCTTTATAAGGAGGAATGGTCTTCTTCGCAGAGCCCTCCTCACAAAGCCATGGTGTTTCCAGAATCTTTGGTACATTTGCAAAGGTCTCATCATGCACCAGGCGGTGCAGTGTATCATAGCCGATGGTTCCCTTGCCTATATTTGCATGCCTGTCCTTGTGTACTCCGAGAGGATTTAAGCTGTCATTCACATGAAATACCGCTATCTGCTCAAGCCCTATCACCCTGTCAAACTCTGCAAAAACCTCATCATAATGGTTCACAATATCGTATCCTGCATCATTTACATGGCACGTATCAAAGCAGACACGCAGCCTTTCTTTCCTGTCCACTCCATCATAGATTGCCTTAAGCTCCTCAAAGGAACGGCCTATTTCACTGCCCTTTCCTGCCATCGTCTCAAGTGCGATAAACACATCGTCATCATTCTGATTGAGCACTGTGTTAAGTCCCTTTACAATCTGTGCGATTCCAGCCTGCTCACCGGCATTTACATGACTTCCCGGATGAAGCACCAGTATGCGGCTCCTCATTGCCGCGGTCCTTACTATCTCCTTTTCCAGAAACTCCACTGCCAGCTCGTATGTCTCAGGCTTTACGGTGTTTGCCAGATTTATAATGTATGGCGCGTGGACCACTATCTCATTTATCCCATGCTCATGTGCATATTCCCAGCCTGCGTCTATGTTGAGCTCAAAGATTTCCTTTCTTCTCGTGTTCTGTGGTGCCCCGGTGTAGAGCATAAACACATTCGCGCCATATGACGCTGCTTCCCTGGCTGATGCCAGAAACATATCTTTTCCTGCCATGCCTACGTGACAGCCTAATTTTATATCACTCATATTTTTCCTCTGTTTCATTGAATCTATATATCTATTATTTCTACTATAACACTACATCCCTGATAACTCTATCTAAATATTCTAAATTTTTACTAAACATAGCAAAAGCCATTGACATAGTATCAAAAACTACATATACTATCCTTTGCAACCACATATATTAATGGCATATAATTGCAAGATATGTGATGCATAACTACAGTTAACCAATTATTATGATTAAAGGGGCAAAATACCTTTTGACCATCATATCATTATTATAGAAATACGAGGGTAAATATGTTTGAAATAATTGTTGACTCTGCGGCAAACATTCCTGCAGAACTATGTAAAAAATATAAAATCAAGGTGCTATCATTTGTAAACCTTGTCAACGGAAAGGAAATGACCTGCTTTGAGCCTGACCTCACACCGGAACAGGAGCGGGCAAAGGGTAAGGAATACTATGACGCGATAAGAGAAGGTGCCGAGGTAAAGACCGGACTTATCAGCAGCGGAATCTTTGAGGATACTTTTAGGGAAATCATTGAGGCTGACAAGGATATCCTGTATTTCTCCCTCAGTAAAAACATAAGCGGCAACTACAACTCAGCCCGTGTCGCAGCCGATGCTGTCCTTGATGATTACGATAACGGCAGAAAAATACGCCTGGTGGATTCATTAAATGCTTCCCTCGGACAGGGACTTCTCGCAATATACGCCAGCGAAATGCGTGAGAAGGGCATGAGCTTTGATGAGGTGGCTGACACGATAGAGACCTATCCTGCCAGATTAAACGGTGTGTTTACCGTGGGCAATTTAAAGTATATTGCAAGAACCGGCAGATTAAGCGGAACCACCGCTTTGGTTGGCAACATGCTAAGCATCAAGCCTATCCTAAGGGGCAGCAAGGACGGATATATTGTACAGTTCAGAAAATGTCGTGGCCGAAAAGCCGTACTAAATGAGCTTGTCAATCTGTTATGCGACAACATTACAGACCCTGAAAATCAGATTATCGGAGTGGCACATGCTGACGCATATGAAGATTCGCTCTATGTGATTGAACAGATTAAAAAGCGCATAAAGGTGCGCGATGTGATAAATACCACCTATGATTTCTGCACCGGAAGCCATGTTGGTCCGGAATCTTTAGCAGTATTTTTCATGGGAAAGGACAGAGAATTGGGAGCCTGATATCAGGCTCCCATTATATTTTACTTCATTTATTCATCATACTCACATAAACTAAGAAGTCTCAGAACCCGCTTATTCAGCGGATTCTGAGACTTTTGACTTCTATTAATAATTGCAACTTCTATCTCAAATATTAAGCTGCAGCTTTCTTGCTTTCTGATTTCTCACAGAGCTTCTTCACACCCTGAATTGCGACAAGCACACCAAGGATGAGCAGTAATACTGCGAATATAAGCTGTAATGAATTTCCAAGGTCAAGTCCTACAGAGAATAATGCCTTTGTAAGCTTGTAGATTGTCATGCCAAGTGCAGTAAATGTAACTGCCATCATGAATACCATTGGAATCCAGAGCATGCAGCCCTGACGCTTTGTCTTCTTTAAGAATACTGCGCAGGCAACAAGTGCAAGTACTGATAAGAGCTGGTTAGCTGAACCAAACAGTGGCCATATCTCTGCATAGCCTACCTTTGTAAGCAGGAATGCAAGTACCAGTGTGATGATTGTTGCAAAGTATTTGTTTGTCATCAGCTTGACAAATGGACTCATATTGTCATCATCTGTGTCTGAATCAAGCCAGAACTCCTGGAATGACAGACGTCCGACTCTGGCTACTGAATCAAGTGATGTCAGAGCGAAGGCTGATACAGCAAGGTTAATCAGTGTGAACACAAGTGAGTGTGGTAAACCGATTACTGACAGGAAGTTTGCGATAGCTCCTGCGAAAATCTGTGGCTGTGTTGTAAGTCCCTGAGCTGCTGCCTCTCCCTTACCGAATGATGCTACTGCGATAAGTGCAAGGATTGCAAGCATACTCTCCATAAGCATGGCACCGAATGAAACAGGAAGCATGTTCTTCTCATTCTTTATCTGCTTAGAAGCAGTACCTGATGATACAAGTGAATGGAAACCTGAAACTGCACCACAGGCGATTGTTACGAATAAGATTGGGAACAGATACTGTGGGTTTCCGTTTGCATCAGGGATTGCAAATGCTGTGAAAGCATCAAGGTTACAAGCAGGATTTGCAACAAATACACCGATTACCGCACCTACGATCATGAAGATTAACAGGTAGCTGTTAAGGTAATCACGTGGCTGAAGCAGTGCCCATACAGGTGTAACACTGGCTATAAGTATATATGCAAATATAATTATGTGCCATACGCTAAGGTTTAAATACATTGGGAAATTGAGTCCCAGTGCTATAGCTACTATAAGTAATGCGATTGCAACAAGTGTGTTAATCCATTTGTTGAACTTAGAGTATTTAAGGAAGAAACCAAGTGCAACTGCTTCTATGATGAAAAGCATTGATGTAGTTGCAACGGCTCCGTTGGCTACAACCTTTGTAACCTCGCCTGCTTTATCAGCAGCAAAGCCATTGAAGGTTCCGGCTACGACATCTGCGAAGGCTGCAACAACAAGTATACAGAACAGCCAGCAGAATAACAGGAATAATTTCTTTCCTAATTTACCGATGTACTCCTCGATGATGTAACCGATTGTACGACCCTTGTTCTTAACTGAAGCGTACATAGATGCAAAGTCCTGAACAGCTCCAAAGAATACACCACCAATTAATATCCAAAGCAGAACCGGAAGCCATCCGAAAATAGCTGCCTGAATTGGTCCGTTGATTGGGCCTGCACCTGCTATAGATGCAAACTGATGTCCGAATACTACATTGGTATCGGCCGGTACATAGTCCACTCCGTCCTCCATCTCGTAGGCAGGAGTCTTGGCATTTGGATCAATGCCCCATTTGTTTTGCAGATAACGGCCATATAATAAGTATGCTCCACCGAGCACAACAATGGCTATTACCATCATTAAGATTCCACTCATATTATTACCTCTTTCTTTTGTTTATCTTAATTTTATTTGTATATTATGTTTACTCTTTTTTTAACAAATTTCAATAAATATTTTATACATAATTTATTTTTAATTTCTATAATTTTTGTTTAATTTACCAATCGGTTATAATAGGTATTCATTCTCTTTATGCTGTCTTTGTCTCAGCGGCTTCTTCTGCCTTTTTAGCAGCCATTTTGTCCTTTAATGCAAAGGCTCCGGCAAGCAGTGTGCCTGAGATTGAATGCCATGTACATGACACTGCACAGATGATGGCTGATTCAGGTGTTGAAGCAAACTGTGCTGTAGTGGTGGCAAGGTTTGTGGCAAGACCTGCATTCTGCATACCAACCTCGATAGAGATGGTTCTCTTCTTGGCTGTGTTCATGCCTACCAGCTTTCCTGCACCGTATCCGAGCAGATATCCAAGTCCGTTATGTAACAGAACTGCCACAAAAATTACTACTCCTGATGTAAAGAACTTTGAGCCCTGTGATGATACAACACCACCTACAACGAATGCAAGACCAAGCACCGCAATACCCGGCATGACCTTCTGAGCCTCGGCAAATGCCTTTTTCTTTCCAAGCAGGTAGTTGAGTAAAAATCCAACCGCTACAGGAAAGATTACAGTCTCAATGATTGACACAAACATCGGAAGCGCCTTGATTGAGACATGTGTTCCGCTTGCGAGCAATGATACCAGAAGCGGTGTCATAAATGGTGAGAGCAATGTGGAAACTGTTGTCATTCCAACTGAGAATGCCACATCACCACCGCAGAGGTATGACATAATGTTTGAAGAAACACCACCAGGACAGCAGCCTACGAGGATAAGTCCAAGTGCGATTCCGTCAGGCAGATTCAATGCCTTTGAGATACCAAATGCGAGAAACGGCATGATAAGATACTGTGCGATCGCACCTACACATATATCAAATGGTCTCTGTGCGAGTATCTTGAAATCCTGTGTCGTAAGTGTAAGTCCCATACTAAACATGATGATTCCGATAATGATTGACTGACATGTGAACTTGTTGGATACCGGATCCACAAACAGCATCTGATTTACCCAGGCCATCAGATTCGGAACCAGAAATGTGACTACGGCGATTGCTATGACAACTATCGATGTGTAGTCTGATAAAAATTTACTTACTTTTTGTAATGCTTTCATTGTAAGCCTCCTTAACATTTTTCTGCTCACTAAAACTCTTTTATGGAATTAAAAAATCCCTTTCCAGATCGACATAATCTGAAAAGGGACGAAATAATCCGCGTTACCACCCTGATTCCACAGTGTATTACTGTGACACTCTGCATACCAGCATATGCTTTCCATATAACGGTGGACACCGGCGAGGTTTACAGACACACTTAATGCTTTCAGCCCGCTTCTTAGAGAGGATATTCCAATCTGACCATTACCTGTTCGCACCGCCCACAGGCTCTCTGAAAATAAATACAAATCGGACCTTGTTCTCATCAACGAATTTTGGTGAACATATTTATTTAAATCTTGTTTTGTATTATAGCCCTCTGACTCTATATGTCAAGAGAATGATACAATTTTGTACTATAACATTTATTTATAGCTTTTATTCATGCGCTTTATTCTTATTATTTATTCGTAATCTTTGTTGTTATACTCATCATTCCATGACTGCTGTTGCGATGTACCGTAGGAATTTTGAGTATCCCCTCCCTGCGCTGCGCCGTTTCCATACATGTTCTGGCCGTACTGCTGATTTGCCCCGTTTCCGTACATGTTCTGACCGTACTGCTGATTTGCTCCGTTTCCGTACATGTTCTGACCGTACTGCTGGTTTGCTCCGTTTCCGTACATGTTCTGGCCGTACTGCTGGTTTGTTCCGTTTCCGTACATGTTCTGACCGTACTGCTGACCATATCCGTTTGAACCATATGGATTATAGTAGTTATTATTACTATATCCGTTTCCCACATAAACAATGTTTTTGTTGAAGGCAATAATACAGACAAAAATCACATTGAGGAATATAAGTCCACAGGCAAATCCGGCTCCCTTGCCAAACGCATGTGACAGTCCGACACAGCAGAGGATACTCATAACCAATGCCACAATCATTGCTGCAATAATCAGGATAACCGCAAATATCAGCATGCCCATGTGAGCTCCGATGCGGCTTCCTGCATATCCATAGGTAGAATCATAATACGATCCCATATAATCGGATGTCATAACAGAAAGTCCTGATGCAATAATCTCATACATCAATATAATACATCCCACTATAATTCCGATAGTAGCCACAAGATATCCCCAGAACAGCTTCTTTTTCCCTGCAATCTTAAATCTGACGTATGAGCTGTAAAACGGTACAATAGCCGCCCAGCCGGGCTCTCCTGCCTTTGCATACATAATCCATGATGCAATAATTGTCAGTACCATAACTGCAAGATTGATAAACGCCTCAAAGCCGTCAATCATACTCATAATAATATAATATATGCTCATTTTTTCTTCCTTTCATAACCAAAGTTTGTTTGTTATTCAAAGTATACATCACCACAGGTCAGAGTGCAATAATTAAAAAGCTTTTCATACTTTTCATACACCGCTTTTTGCACCCTTGACAAACCCCTTCTTAAACAGCTATAATATCGTCAATTGAAGCACAATTACATTTCAACAGGCTTTGATGGGAACAAGTACATTTCTGCAATACTTACAGAGAGCTGCCGGCAGGTGAGAGGCGCAAGGAAACAGATCTGGAATACATCCCGGAGCTTTGCACCGAACGTCATACCGGATGGTTAAATATCGCCGGTTCGATTAATAAGCCGCAACGTATTGGCACACGTTATAGTGCCGGAGTGTTAGCAGAATCGGCTATTTTCACTATATAATATATGTCGAATAATGTGTGACAACTCACGGAGGCATTCCTGTGCGAGCAGGATGCAAATTAAGGTGGTAACGCGAGAAATCCCCCTCGTCCTTAAATGGATGAGGGGGATATTTTATTGTTCAGAATACAAATTCAACTTATCAGGAGGAAAATCATGACAATTTATGACGAATTAGTTGCCCGCGGTCTTATCGCGCAGGTAACAGACGAAAAAGAAATCAAAGAGCTTATAAACAATGGAAAGGCTACCTTCTACATCGGCTTTGATCCTACAGCAGACAGCCTTCACGTTGGACACTTCATGGCTCTTTGCCTTATGAAGAGACTTCAGATGGCCGGAAACAAGCCTATCGTGCTTATCGGTGGAGGTACCGCACAGATTGGTGATCCATCAGGACGTACAGATATGCGCCAGATGATGACAACAGAGACTATCAACCACAACGTAGAGTGCTTCAAGAAACAGATGAGCCGCTTCATCGACTTTGGCGAGGGAAAGGCTATCATGGTAAACAACGCTGACTGGCTGATGGACTTAAACTACGTGGATGTGCTCCGCGAGGTTGGTGCTCATTTCTCAGTAAACCGTATGCTTACAGCTGAGTGCTACAAGCAGCGTATGGAAAAGGGTCTTTCCTTCCTTGAGTTTAACTACATGATCATGCAGAGCTACGATTTCTACACACTTTTCCAGAAATACGGCTGCAACATGGAGTTCGGTGGAGATGACCAGTGGAGCAACATGCTCGGTGGAACAGAGCTCATCAGACGTAAGCTTGGAAAAGATGCATATGCTATGACAATCAATCTGCTCCTAAACTCTGAGGGCAAGAAGATGGGCAAGACACAGTCAGGTGCAGTATGGCTTGATCCTAACAAGACAACACCTTTCGAGTTCTTCCAGTACTGGAGAAACGTTTCTGATGCCGATGTTCTTAAATGTATCAGAATGCTCACCTTCCTTCCTCTCGAAGAGATTGACAAGATGGAAAGCTGGGAGGGCGCACAGCTCAATGAAGCTAAAGAAATCCTGGCATTCGAGCTTACAAAGCTTGTTCATGGTGAAGAGGAAGCCGCAAAGGCTAAAGAGGCAAGCCATGCACTTTTCGCAGGCGGAGCCAACAATGCAAATATGCCTACAGTTACCGTTACAGCTGAGGACTTCCCTGACGGAGAGCTTGATATCATCTCTGTTCTCGTAAAAGCAGGACTTTGCGATTCAAGAGGAGACGGCCGCAGAAATATCCAGCAGGGCGGTGTTTCCGTTGCAGATGAGAAGGTAACTGATATCTCTACCAAATACACTCTCGACGATTTCAAGGGCGAGGGTCTCATTATCAGACGTGGTAAAAAGAAATTTGCCAAGGTTGTAGCTGAATAATTATATAAAAAACTTCGCATTTTAAGATGGTTTCTTTTAATGCGAAGTTTTTTAATATTTACTGCGGAAATCCAGTATGAACCATCATTTTTATTCTTTAGCATAATATTCCCCACACTAAATTAGCATAATGTACAATAGCCATAGGTTGATAGTAGGCAGGTCTTAGGTAGCTGTAATCCATAAAACTTCTAAAACAGCTCCCCAATCCAGCCCAAAAGCTGGAAAAATTCTTGAAAAAAGTAGCTGAAACCGCTGAAATCCACAAAACAGCTCCCCTAATCCCAGCGAAACAGCCGGAAAATTCTCCAAAAAAGTAGCTGAAATCACTAAAATCCCCAAAACAGCTCCCCAATCCCAGCGAAACAGCCGGAAAATTCTCCAAAAAAGTAGCTGAAACCGCTGAAATCCACAAAACAGCTCCCTAACCACAGCGAAACAAATGGAGACCATAAGCTCCACTTTTTAAGATATTGCTTCCATTTTTGACGCAAAGACTAAATCATCATCACATATCGCTATATTTATCAAAGTGTTTTCTTCCTTTACTGTTTTGTTGATGCTATGTTTATTTTCAATTATAGCCTATTATCCATCATTTATATATATTAAACCCTACTTTTTCCTCATCTTCTCTTGACTTCTCATTAATAAGTGAATATAATTTACCTAATTGATACATCAACGCTTTAAAGCGCTGATAAAAGGAGGAATTATCATGAAAAAGAGATCTAAAATTTTAGCTTCACTTGTTCTTGCAGGAACAATGGTTCTTGGACTTGCCGGATGTGGAGATTCCGGTTCAGCAAACGGTGGCACACAGTCAGGTAAGAAGTCAGGTGCCAAATATCAGGTAGGTATCTGCCAGCTCGTACAGCACGAGGCTCTCGATGCCGCTACAAAGGGCTTTAAGGACGCATTAAAGGACAAGCTCGGAGACGAGGTCTCATTTGACGAGCAGAATGCCGCAGGAGATGCTTCTACATGCTCTACAATCTGCACCACGTTCGTCACAAACGACTACGACCTTATCCTTGGAAATGCCACAGCAGCTCTTCAGGCCGCTTCAGCAGCCACAGACTCTATTCCGATTCTCGGAACATCTATCACAGACTACGCTACAGCTCTTGATATGTCAGACTGGTCAGGCACTACAGGAAAGAATATTTCAGGTACAACAGACCTCGCTCCACTCGATGAGCAGGCTAAATGCATCAAGGAGCTCTTCCCGGATGCAAAGAACATCGGTATCATCTACTGCTCATCTGAGCCAAACAGTATCTACCAGTCAACAACTATTACCAAATACCTTGAGGACGAGGGATACACTGTAAAAGAGTACACATTCTCTGATTCAAATGATGTTGCTGCAGTAACACAGAGCGCATGTGATGCATCTGATGCAATCTACATCCCAACTGACAACACTGCTGCTTCATGTACAGAGGCTATCAACAATGTAGCTTCACAGGCTAAGAAACCTATCTTCGCCGGCGAGGAAGGAATCGCTAAGGGCTGTGGTGTGGCAACACTTTCTATCAGCTACTATGACCTTGGATACACAACAGGTGAGATGGCTTACGATATCCTTGTAAATGGTACAGACATCAAAACTATGGAGGTTAAGAGCGCTCCTAAGTTCACTAAGGAGTACCTTCCGGACCGCGCCAAGGAGCTTGGAATTACAGTTCCGGACGGCTATGAGGAAATCTCAGCTGAATAAACAGCTGCACTATGGAGGTATTTAATAAAATGATTCTAATGAATTATTTTGCAACCTTAAATCCGGTTGCATTCACCAATGCCCTTCCGGGCAATATAGCCCAGGGCCTGATTTGGGGTATCATGGCACTCGGTGTTTATATCACTTTCAGACTGCTGGACTTCGCAGATCTGACGGTTGATGGCTCATTTGCAACAGGTGGTGCCGTAACCGTTATGATGACGATTAACGGCTACAATATCTGGGTTTCACTGCTTTGCGCATGTATTGCCGGTCTGCTCGCAGGACTCTGCACCGGTCTCTTACATACAAAGCTCGGCATTCCTCCGATTCTGGCAGGAATCCTTACACAGATAGCACTCTACTCTATCAACTTAAATATCATGCAGCGCCACGCCAACCAGGCACTTAGCGCAGATAAATATAATCTGGTGCTTTCATCGCGTAACCTGACACATGCGATAATTGTCGGTGTGATTTTCTCGGTTGTAATTATCGCGGTGCTTTACTGGTATTTCGGAACAGAGCAAGGCTCTGCTATCCGTGCCACTGGCTGCAACCCTGCAATGAGCAAGGCTCAGGGTATCAACATCGACAACATGAAGCTCATCGGTCTTGCGCTTTCAAATGCAATTGTAGCGCTCTCAGGCGGTCTGCTTTCACAGTACTCAGGCTTTTCCGATGTAAACATGGGCCGTGGTGGAATCGTCATCGGTCTTGCCGCAGTTATCATCGGTGAGGTGCTCGGCGATGCAATCCTCGGAAAGCACATGAATTTCATGGGAAAACTTATCTTTGTCATATTTGGTGGAATTGTTTACTACATTGTAATCGGAATTGTTCTGTGGCTGCAGATGCCAAGTGATGACTTAAAGCTCTTCACTGCAATCATCGTGGCAATTTTCCTTGCAGTGCCTTACCTGAAGGGCAAGAGCAAAGCCTCCTTCAAAAAGGCCGGCAAGCGCTCTGCCGCAGCACTTAATGCAAAGGAGGGCAAATAAATGCTAGAGATTAGAAACGTACATAAAACCTTCAATCCGGGCACAATCAATGAAAAGCATGCCCTTAATGGTGTAAACCTAAAGCTTGAGGAGGGCGATTTCGTCACTGTTATCGGTGGAAACGGTGCCGGAAAATCGACCATGCTCAATGCCGTTGCAGGCACATGGCCTGTTGACGATGGTTCAATTCTCATCGATGGAGTGGATGTCACAGGACTTCCTGAGTTCAAGCGTGCATCATTTCTGGGACGTGTGTTCCAGGATCCAATGACAGGAACTACCGCAACCATGCAGATTGATGAAAACCTCGCACTTGCAGCGCGCCGCGGAAAGCGCCGTGGTCTTGGCTGGGGTATCACAAAGGCTGAAAAGGAGCATTTCCACGAGCTTTTAAAGGAGCTTGACCTGGGACTAGAGGATCGAATGACATCAAAGGTTGGTCTGCTCTCAGGTGGACAGCGTCAGGCTGTTACACTGCTCATGGCTTCACTCCAGAAGCCGAAGGTGCTGCTTTTGGATGAGCACACCGCAGCTCTCGACCCAAAAACAGCCGCAAAGGTGCTCACTCTCACAGACAAAATCATCAAGGAGAACAGCCTGACAGCCATGATGGTCACACACAACATGCGTGATGCCATCGCTCACGGCAACAGACTCATCATGATGAATAACGGACAGGTTGTCCTTAATATCTCAGGCGAGGAAAAGAAAAACCTCACTGTGGAGGATCTGCTCATGAAGTTTGAGGAGGTTTCCGGCGAGGAATTTGCTTCTGATAAGGC
>OJRM01000596.1_pt1 | contig 15282 bp, 9 predicted proteins | sample 1599171 | NCBI WGS metagenome assembly OJRM01 (sample SAMN03922538, study PRJEB24848) | human gut metagenome | isolation source: stool sample | host: Homo sapiens | place: Germany | collected 2010-05
TTTGTTTTCATTTGCTTCTTTTCCTCCGTATTAACGTTTATTGTCCAGCATCTCAGCTACTTTTTTCTGTTGTGACGGGTACAGATGCCCATAAGTGTTCAATGTCATCTGAATATCTTTGTGTCCCAGTCTCTCCTTGATAATCAATGGCTCTACGCCCTGATAAATCAAATATGCCACATGACTATGCCGGATATCATGCACTCTGATTGATTTTACACCGGTCAATGCTTCATATTTCTTGAGCCGTTTCTGCAGTGTTCTCGCCACAATCGGAAATAACCGCTGATTTTCCGGAAATCCATAATGCTTCTTCGCATACTCCTGCACCTCTTCTTTAAGAAAATTAGGAATATCAATGGTACGGACTGAATTTTCTGTTTTTGGAGTATCAATCACATCTCTTTTCCTGATCCGGTTATAAGTCTTATTGATATGCAAAAGATTACCACTCATATCAAAGTCTGAAAGACTCAATGCCAGAAGTTCTCCTTCCCTGATTCCTGTCCAGAACAGAATTTCAAATATCAGATAATCCTCACTCTCTGGCTCAATCCCGGCGATAAAGCTGTCATATTCTGCTTTCGTCCAAAATTCCAGCTTATTAGCATCCGATTTCCCCATCTTTTTTACTTTCTTACATGGATTTTCCTTCAGATTGTAAATTTTCTGTGCATGATTAAACAGTGCATTTAACTGATTCTGAATCATACGCTCATAAGTCTTGCTGTAACCTTTTTCCTGAATGGTGTTCTGCCACTGGATAATCTCTGCCGGTGTGATCTCATTCATTTTTCTTGTTCCAAAATACGGAACAATGTGCTTGTTCATCATGTGCTGCTTGTTACGAATTGAATTTTCTTTCAGTTCATTCTTTTTATCTTCAAAATAGACTTGAATAAAACTGTTCATCTCCATTTTCATATCCGCTGCAGTCTTTCTTATGAATTCCTTTTCAAAATTCAATGCTTCTTTCTTTGTCTTGAACCCTCTTTTCAGCTTCTGCGTTTTCTTACCTGTCCAGTCAATATAGCGGAAGCTCACATACCAGGTTCCCTGTGTTTTGTCCTTGTAAGCTGACATCTTAAAACCTCCTTCACACTGCTCTCTGAGAGCATCCATAAAATTTTGTTTCCCAGTAGGGACGTGGAATCTTTCCACGAACTGCCACATATCCTTCCTTTGCCAGTTCATCATTAAGCTGCTTCAGAATGGAATATGCTTTACTGCGTTTCACGCCTAATTCTTCCATGACATCATCAACAGTCATCATATAATTAGTTCTCATAGCGTCCTCCTTTCCAGTCACTTTTGTGACTCTTTCGTTGTTCTCTTATAATAATTCACTTTTGTGAATTTGTCAATAAACATTTGCGAATTTATTTTTTCCATTCCATCCTGTATTTTTGAAATCCTTGAAAATCAACCTCTTTCGTATCATTCACTTTTGTGCTAGAATAGAATCACAAATATTATTAAGGAGGCAGCATTATGATAGGTAAAAAAATCCGGGCATACCGGGAATTCAGAGGATACAGTCAGATACAGTTAGCCGAGCTGTCCGGCATTAACGTAGGTACGATCAGAAAATATGAACTTGGAATCCGGAATCCAAAACCGGATCAGTTAGAAAAGATAGCAACTGCACTGGGATTAAATGTTAGTGTTTTTCTGGATTTTAATATTGAAACAGTCGGAGATGTGCTCTCCCTGCTGTTTTCTATTGATGATTCAGTGAACCTCTCACTTGCTGAGACACCTGAGCAGAAGATTTCACTGACGTTTGATAATCCTACAATGCAGGACTTTTTCAGAAAATGGTGTCAATTTAAAAATGTCTATGAAAAGGAAAAAGCTGAAATATTAGCTATTGAAGATGAAGATAAAAGACAGGAAGAACTGGATAAGCTCAATGCTACCCTGGAAGAATGGAAACTGCGTGCTATGGGAACTACGATAGGTTGTCACACTATCATTAAGAAGGGCACTGAAGGTAATGACATCAAGACATATGATCTGACTTAATCCACAGTCAAATCTCTGATTTGTGAATAAATCCACTTTATCTGTTATCATATTTACGAAAATTATATATTTTGTTATCATTCTGTTATCACAAACGGTTGTCAGGATACTCTCCCGGCAACCGTTTTTCTATACTGTTCGTTATTCTTTTCCACTCTTTTTTATATTTCCAGGCAACAGAAAAACCCGTAGAACCGAAGTTCTACGGGTATCTTACGTTTGGACACAACGTTATCTTACGATAACAAATCTATATTCAGATTGTATTACTCGATGATTGTAGCAACACGTCCTGATCCTACAGTACGTCCACCCTCACGGATAGCGAATGTAAGACCCTGCTCCATAGCTACTGGATGGATGAGCTCGATTGTCATCTCTACGTTATCACCAGGCATGCACATCTCTGTTCCTGCTGGAAGCTCGCAAACACCTGTTACGTCTGTTGTTCTGAAGTAGAACTGTGGACGATAGTTGTTGAAGAATGGAGTATGACGTCCACCCTCGTCCTTTGTAAGAACGTAAACCTGAGCTGTGAACTTACGGTGACATGTTACTGTACCAGGCTTAGCAAGAACCTGTCCACGAACGATCTGGTCACGGTTAATACCACGGAGAAGTGCTCCGATGTTATCACCAGCCTGAGCCTCGTCTAACTGCTTACGGAACATCTCGATTCCAGTAACAACAGTCTTCTGAACGTCCTCTTTAACACCAAGGATCTCTAACTCGTCGTTGAGGTGAAGTGTACCACGCTCTACTCTACCAGTTGCAACAGTACCACGACCTGTGATTGTGAATACGTCCTCTACTGGCATAAGGAATGGCTTATCTGTATCACGCTGTGGATCTGGGATATAAGAATCAACAGTATCCATAAGCTCCATGATCTTGTCTCCCCAAGGTCCCATTGGATCCTCAAGAGCCTTAAGAGCTGATCCCTGGATGATTGGGCAATCATTGAATCCATACTCCTCAAGCTGCTCAGTAACTTCCATCTCTACGAGCTCGATAAGCTCTGGGTCGTCAACCATATCACACTTGTTAAGGAATACGATGATGTAAGGAACACCTACCTGACGAGAAAGGAGGATGTGCTCCTTTGTCTGAGCCATAACACCATCAGTAGCAGCAACAACGAGGATAGCACCATCCATCTGAGCTGCACCAGTGATCATGTTCTTTACGTAGTCAGCATGTCCAGGACAGTCAACGTGTGCGTAATGTCTCTTTTCTGTCTCATACTCAACGTGAGCTGTAGAAATTGTGATTCCACGCTCTCTCTCCTCTGGAGCCTTATCAATGTTAGCGAAATCTGTAGCTGTGTTACCAGCGACACGAGCTGCTAATACTGCTGTAATAGCTGCTGTTAAAGTTGTTTTACCATGATCTACGTGACCGATGGTACCAATATTACAATGTGGTTTTGTTCTTTCAAATTTAGCCTTTGCCATTTTGAAACGTCCTCCTTAAACTTTTATGCCCCATGGGCTATTTTTATAATCTACCGACTGCTTTGATTATACGAAATAATCAAAGTTTTTTCAAGTAAATTTTATGGCAAATCCCCCTTTTTCAAGGGGAAATGCCTTTATTTTTGATTTTTATACCATATATAGTATATATATCATCATTTGTACTATAAATTGTTTGCTAATTTGCAATTATTTTGCGTGGTTAGCAAGAACCTTGTCCTGTACATTCTTTGGAACCGGCTCATATCTGTCGAAGAACATTGAGTAGTTTCCACGTCCCTGTGTCTTAGAACGAAGGTCTGTAGAGTAACCGAACATCTCTGCAAGTGGTACATATGCATGTACAATCTTTCCACCGCCGAGATCGTCCATACCCTCGATACGTCCACGACGAGAGTTAACATCACCGATAACGTCTCCCATGTACTCCTCAGGCATTGTAACCTCTACCTTCATGATAGGCTCAAGTAATACAGGTGCGGCCTTTGCCATAGCCTCTTTGAAACACATAGATCCGGCAATGTGGAATGCCATCTCTGATGAATCGACCTCATGGTAAGATCCATCGTATACTGTTGCATGGATACCAACTACTGGGAATCCACCAAGAGAGCCGGCCTTTGTAGCCTCTTCGATACCTTCGCCGATTGATGGGATGTACTCCTTTGGAATAGCACCACCGACAACCTCTGAATCGAACTTGAAAAGTTCTTCTCCATTGGCATCCATTGGCTCGAAGCGAACCTTACAGTGTCCGTACTGTCCACGTCCACCTGACTGCTTAGCATATTTGTATTCCTGATCAACAGCCTTTGTAAATGTCTCCTTGTAAGCAACCTGAGGTGCACCAACGTTTGCCTCAACCTTGAACTCACGGAGAAGACGGTCAACGATGATCTCAAGGTGAAGCTCACCCATACCAGCGATGATTGTCTGACCTGTTTCCTGATCAGTATGAGCACGGAATGTAGGATCCTCCTCTGCAAGCTTTGCAAGAGCCTCACCTAACTTACCCTGTCCAGCTTTTGTCTTTGGCTCGATAGCGAGCTCGATAACTGGCTCTGGGAACTCCATAGACTCAAGGATAACCGGATGCTGCTCATCACAGATTGTATCACCTGTTGTTGTGAATTTAAATCCAACAGCAGCAGCGATATCACCTGAGTAAACCTCGTCCAATTCCTGTCTCTTATTAGCATGCATCTGAAGAATACGTCCGATACGCTCTTTCTTATCCTTTGTTGCATTTAATACATAAGAACCTGCCTTACATTTTCCTGAGTAAACACGGAAGAATGCAAGCTTTCCTACGAATGGATCTGCCATGATCTTGAATGCAAGTGCTGAGAATGGTTCATCATCTGATGAATGTCTCTCAATCTCATTTCCCTCAAGATCTGTTCCCTTGATTGAAGGGATATCTGTAGGAGCTGGCATGTACTCAACAATAGCGTCAAGTAACTTCTGTACACCCTTGTTACGGTATGCAGAACCACAACATACAGGTACTGCTGTACACTCACATGTTGCTTTACGAAGAACCTTCTTCATATCCTCTACAGATGGCTCCTCACCCTCAAGATACTGCATCATGAGATCGTCATCTAACTCACAGATTTTCTCAATGAGCTCTGTACGGTACTCTGCAGCCTGATCAGCCATATCTCCAAGATCATCAGTAACTGTGATATCGTCACCCTTCTCATCATTGTAGATATAAGCCTTCATCTCGAAAAGGTCGATAATTCCTTTGAAATCGTCCTCTTTACCGATTGGTAACTGAAGTACGATAGCATTTTTTCCTAATCTTGTACGGATCTGGTCAACAGCTCCGTAGAAGTTTGCACCTAAGATATCCATCTTATTGATGAATGCCATACGAGGTACATTGTATGTGTCAGCCTGACGCCAAACGTTCTCTGACTGAGGCTCAACACCACCCTTTGCACAGAACACACCAACTGCGCCATCAAGTACACGGAGTGAACGCTCAACTTCTACTGTGAAGTCAACGTGGCCCGGTGTATCGATGATGTTGATACGATGCTCAAGTGCTCCTGGCTTTGGTTTAGTGAACTCTTCAAGTGTCCAGTGACATGTTGTAGCGGCAGAAGTAATTGTAATACCTCTTTCCTGCTCCTGCTCCATCCAGTCCATGGTAGCAGTACCTTCATGAGTATCACCGATTTTATAGTTAATACCAGTATAATAAAGAATACGCTCTGTCAGTGTTGTTTTACCAGCATCGATATGAGCCATGATTCCAATATTTCTGGTTCTCTCAAGTGGATATTCTCTTCCAGCCAAGGTTTTTTCCTCCTATATTTAGTGTCCTATGCACAACCGGACTCTGTTACAAATCCGGTCCGCTGCATGAATCAAAAGCAAAGCTGTAAGCTTCTTACAGAAACTAGAATCTGTAATGTGCGAATGCCTTGTTTGCCTCTGCCATCTTGTGCATATCTTCTTTTCTCTTAACAGATGCGCCTGTGTTGTTAGCTGCATCCATGATCTCGTTAGCTAATCTCTCAGCCTGAGTTTTCTCTCCTCTGGCACGTGAGAATGCTGTTAACCAACGAAGGCCTAAAGCCTGACGACGATCAGGGCGAACCTCGATTGGTACCTGATATGTGGCACCACCGATACGTCTTGCTTTTACTTCGAGAGCTGGCATTACATTGTTCATAGCCTCTTCGAATACTTCAAGAGCTGGTCTTCCTGTCTTCTCTTCTACTGTAGCAAATGCTCCGTATACAATCTTCTGAGCTACGCCTTTCTTACCGTCTAACATAATACTGTTAACAAGCTTTGTAACTACTTTGCTGTTGTACATTGGATCTGCTAATACGTCTCTTTTCTGAGTATGTCCTTTACGTGGCACGTTACTTCCCTCCTTAATCATGATATTTGTGGATTAATTCATCGGTACTCACATGTGTCTCTCTAATGTGTTCGTGCGGAATTGTATTCATAAAGTGAAATCCTGCATCTGCAGGTCTAATCCCAACACTAACCTACTTTAGTTCTGTTTGTGATACACAATGTTGCTAAATTATTTAGCAGCTTTTGGTCTCTTTGCGCCGTACTTAGAGCGGGCCTGTTTTCTGTTTGCAACACCTGCAGTATCTAATGTACCACGGATGATATGGTAACGTGTACCTGGTAAATCCTTAACACGGCCACCACGAATCAGAACAACGCTATGCTCCTGTAAGTTGTGTCCCTCACCAGGAATGTATGAAGTTACTTCGATTCCGTTTGAAAGACGAACTCTGGCGATCTTTCTAAGAGCTGAGTTAGGCTTCTTAGGAGTAGCTGTCTTAACAGCTGTACATACACCACGCTTCTGTGGAGAAGAAGTGTTGATTGGCTTCTTCTGGAGAGAGTTAAAGCTTCTCTGAAGAGCTGGTGCTGTAGACTTCTTTACAGATGTCTGACGTCCTTTTCTTACTAACTGGTTAAATGTTGGCATTATTTTCACCTCCTGTTTTATTTTAAGCAGTGCAATCTTATGCACGCTAAAATATTATACAAATACTCGTCTGTTTTGTCAAGACCAATTTTGTTTTCAATATAATACAAGAAAGAAGTCCGGTTTCCCGGACTTCTTTCTTTTTGGTTTGTAACAGCTTCTGTAGCTTAAGTACAAACATCAGTAATTATTCTTCATCAACTGATTCAGCATCTGTATCGCTGATTCCGACTGCCTCTTCCTCTGCGAAATCCGCAAAATCATCATCATCAAAATCAAGTGTATCGTCATCGTTTACATCGCTGTCAAGCTTGATATTACGATAAATCTTCATACCTGTTCCTGCCGGGATGAGCTTACCGATGATTACGTTCTCCTTCATACCGATAAGCGGATCAACCTTGCCCTTGATTGCTGCCTCAGTAAGAACCTTTGTGGTCTCCTGGAATGAAGCTGCTGACAGGAATGAGTTGGTTGCAAGAGATGCCTTTGTGATTCCAAGTAATACCTGTGAGCCAACTGCAAGCTCCTTGCCCTCTTCCTCAAGCTTCTCGTTGAGCTCTAAGAAGTCAAGGGCATCAACCATGCTGCCCGGAAGTAAATCTGAATCTCCCGGCTCCTCTACGCGGATCTTCTGTAAGCACTGACGAACTATAACCTCGACATGCTTATCGTTAATCTCAACACCCTGTAAACGGTAAACACGCTGTACCTCGCGGAGCATGTAATCCTGAACCGCACGAACGCCCTTAATCTTGAGGATATCGTGTGGATTTACAGAACCCTCTGTAAGCTCGTCGCCGGCCTCAAGCTCCTGTCCGTCTACAACCTTGATACGTGAGCCGTAAGGAATGAGGTAAGCCTTTGTCTCGCCTGTCTCGTTGTTTGTAACGATAACCTCACGCTTCTTCTTTGTATCCTTGATTGTGGCAATTCCGCCGAACTCTGTGATAATAGCGAGTCCCTTAGGCTTACGTGCCTCAAAAATCTCCTCTACTCGAGGAAGACCCTGTGTGATATCTCCACCGGCAACACCACCTGTATGGAAGGTTCTCATGGTAAGCTGTGTACCAGGCTCACCGATTGACTGTGCTGCGATGATACCGATTGCTTCACCAACCTGTACTGCCTGACCTGTTGCAAGGTTTGAACCGTAACACTTAGCACATACTCCCATGTGTGAACGGCAGGTAAGTACTGTACGGATCTTAACCTGTGTGATTGGATTACCGTTCTCGTCAACACCCTCTGCCATAACCTTTGCTGCACGCTTTGGTGTAATCATATGGTTGGCCTTAACGATTACATTGCCATCCTTATCGCAGATTGTGTTGCAAGAGAAACGACCTGTAATTCTCTCCTGAAGGCTCTCGATTTCCTCTCGACCCTCCATGAATGCCTTTACAACCATTCCCGGAATCTCACGTCCTGTGCCTGCACAGCAGTCTGACTCACGAACGATCATATGCTGTGAAACATCTACGAGACGTCTTGTAAGGTATCCTGAATCGGCTGTACGAAGCGCTGTATCTGAAAGTCCCTTACGAGCTCCATGTGCTGACATGAAGTACTCAAGTACGTCAAGACCCTCACGGAAGCATGACTTGATAGGAAGCTCGATTGTACGACCTGTTGTATCAGCCATGAGTCCTCGCATACCTGCAAGCTGTTTGATCTGCTTATCAGATCCACGGGCTCCGGAATCTGCCATCATGAAGATGTTGTTGTACTTATCAAGACCTGTAAGAAGTGCCTTTGTAAGGGCATCATCTGTATCCTTCCATGTCTCGATAACCTCTTTGTAACGCTCCTCATCAGTGATAAGTCCACGCTTGTACTGTCTTGTAATCTTATCTACAGTGTCCTGTGCATCAGCGATCATCTGTGGCTTCTGTGGTGGCACTGTCATATCTGAAATTGAAACTGTCATGGCAGCCTGGGTTGAATACTTGTATCCCATAGCCTTGACATTGTCAAGAACCTCTGCTGTTGTTGTAGCTCCGTGTGTGTTGATAACCTTCTCAAGGATCTGCTTGATCTGTTTCTTACCAACGTGGAACTCAACCTCAAACTTGAGTGCATTCTCAGCCTTTGATCTGTCTATAAAACCAAGATCCTGTGGAATGTTCTCATTGAATATCAAAAGTCCTACTGTTGTCTCTGTAAAACCTGAAACCTTTGTGCCGTCAGCAAGCTTTACTGTACGGTGTACAAAGATATTCTGGTGAAGAGTAATCTCCTTGTTCTCGTAAGCGAGCATTGCAAGATTAACACTTCCATAGTAACGGCCGAGAAGATCTATCGGTCTGCAAAGCACACGACGGTTTCCGTCTGTGACATCCTCAAACCAGATGAGGTCATATAAGCCAAGCTCAGCCTTTCCTGTATTTTCATCAGGAGTTGTGAGCTTTCTAAGCTCCTCAATATCATTGTATACAGTGTCTGATGACACCTGTGCAACCATCTTTGGATCATCCTTGTGATCAGCGAGCTTTCTCATTGTGAGGTAGTAAACTCCAAGGATCATATCCTGTGAAGGAACGGCTACAAGTCCACCATCAGAAGGCTTAAGCAGGTTGTTAGGTGACAGAAGCATGAATCTGCACTCAGCCTGTGCCTCAGCAGTCAGTGGAAGATGTACAGCCATCTGGTCTCCATCGAAGTCGGCGTTGAACGCTGTACATACGAGTGGATGAAGCTTGATTGCCTTACCCTCTACAAGGATTGGCTCGAATGCCTGTATTCCAAGTCTGTGGAGTGTAGGAGCTCGGTTAAGCATAACCGGATGCTCTTTGATGACGTCCTCAAGGACATCCCATACCTCCGGCTGAAGTCTCTCAACCATCTTCTTTGCACTCTTTATGTTGTGTGCGGTTCCGTTAGCAGCAAGCTCCTTCATAACGAATGGCTTGAAAAGTTCGATAGCCATCTCCTTTGGAAGACCACACTGATAAATCTTAAGCTTTGGCTCTACGCAGATAACTGAACGTCCTGAGTAGTCAACTCGCTTTCCGAGAAGGTTCTGACGGAAACGTCCTCCCTTTCCCTTGAGCATGTCTGAAAGAGACTTAAGAGCTCTGTTTCCAGGACCGGTAACAGGACGGCCACGACGGCCATTGTCGATAAGTGCATCGACAGCCTCCTGAAGCATACGTTTCTCGTTACGAACGATGATATCCGGTGCTCCAAGATCAAGAAGTCTTCTAAGACGGTTGTTACGGTTGATGATTCGTCTGTAAAGGTCATTAAGATCACTTGTTGCGAAACGTCCTCCATCGAGCTGAACCATTGGACGAAGATCCGGTGGAATAACAGGGATAACTGTCATAATCATCCACTCAGGCTTGTTTCCTGACTCACGGAAAGCCTCTACAACCTCAAGTCTCTTGATAATACGTGCACGCTTCTGGCCTGTAGCATTCTCAAGCTCTGCTTTAAGCTCTGCCGAATCCTTCTCGAGATCGATTGCTGCTAAAAGCTCATGGATAGACTCAGCACCCATTCCTACACGGAATGCTGAGCGGCCATAAGTATCGCATGCCTCCTGGTACTCTGACTCGTTGAGAATCTGCTTGTATGCAAGCTTTGTCTCGCCCGGGTCAAGCACAATATATGAAGCAAAGTACAGTACTCTCTCAAGTACACGTGGAGATAAGTCAAGGATGAGTCCCATACGTGATGGGATACCCTTGAAATACCAGATATGAGATACAGGAGCAGCAAGCTCGATGTGTCCCATACGCTCTCTACGAACGCTTGACTTTGTGATTTCTACGCCACATCGGTCGCAGACAACACCCTTATAACGTATCTTCTTGTATTTACCACAATGACACTCCCAGTCCTTCGTTGGTCCGAAAATCTTCTCGCAGAAAAGACCGTCTTTTTCAGGCTTTAATGTTCTATAGTTAATGGTCTCAGGCTTTTTAACCTCGCCATGTGACCACTCTCTGATCTTTTCAGGAGATGCTAATCCAATCTGAATCGCATCAAACTGCATTGCCTGATTATTTTCTATATTATTTGTTTCTGGCATTTTGGCACTCCCTTCTAATTATTCTTCGTCATCAAGAACTTCATCAGCAAAAATATCGTCATCCGCTGTCTCAGGAGACTCTTCCTCTTCTATGTCAACAAGCTCTTCGTTGTCATCAAATTCTTTCTTTGAGAAACCATGCTCTGCGAATGACTCACTGTCCTCGAATGCATAGTCCTTATCGTTTCCGATAATTGAGTTGATATCTGTATTACCGTACTCACTTGTCTCGATAAGCTCAACCTCTTCTCTGTTCTCATCAAGTACCTTGACATCCAGACCAAGTGCCTGAAGCTCTTTGAGAAGTACCTTGAATGACTCTGGAATACCAGGCTCAGGGATATTCTCACCCTTGATGATAGCCTCGTAGGTCTTGACACGGCCAACAACATCATCGGACTTCATTGTAAGGATCTCCTGGAGTGTATATGCAGCACCATATGCCTCAAGAGCCCAAACCTCCATCTCTCCGAAACGCTGTCCACCGAACTGTGCCTTACCACCGAGTGGCTGCTGTGTTACTAATGAGTAAGGACCTGTTGAACGTGCATGGATCTTATCGTCAACAAGGTGATGCAGCTTAAGGTAATGCATGTGTCCGATAGTTGTCTTTCCATCGAAGCACTCACCTGTTCTACCATCACGAAGCTGTACCTTTCCATCCTTTGAAATCGGAACGCCCTTCCATAAGCTTCTGTGAGCTCTGTTTGTTGAAAGGTATTCCATAACGTCCTCACGGAGTGTATCAACATATTTATCATAGAAGATTTCAGCATCTGCGCTCCAGTATGGATGCTCAGCCTGTAAATCCTTCTCAAGCTCTTCCTTATCGAACGGAAGATTTACGTAATCATTTGCAAGCTCAAGTGTATCCTCAATATCTACCTCGTTTGCTCCGTCAAATACAGGAGTTGAGATATTGAAGCCAAGTGCCTTTGCAGCGAGACTCAGGTGAATCTCAAGGACCTGACCGATGTTCATTCGTGAAGGAACACCGAGTGGGTTAAGTACGATATCCAGTGGACGTCCGTTTGGAAGGAATGGCATATCCTCAACAGGAAGCACACGGGAAACGACACCCTTGTTACCGTGACGTCCGGCCATCTTATCACCGACAGAAATCTTTCTCTTCTGTGCAATGTAGATACGTACTGACTGGTTTACTCCCGGAGAAAGCTCATCGCCGTTCTCTCTTGTAAATACCTTGGCATCAACAATGATACCGTAAGCACCATGAGGTACCTTAAGTGATGTATCACGAACCTCTCTTGCCTTCTCACCAAAGATGGCACGAAGAAGTCTCTCCTCTGCTGTAAGCTCTGTCTCACCCTTTGGTGTAACCTTTCCTACAAGGATATCACCGGCACGAACCTCTGCACCTACACGGATGATACCTCTCTCATCAAGGTCCTTGAGTGCGTCATCGCCGACACCAGGGACATCACGTGTAATCTCCTCAGGTCCGAGCTTTGTATCACGTGACTCTACTTCATATTCCTCGATATGAACTGATGTATACACATCATACTCTACGAGACGCTCTGAAAGAAGAACGGCATCCTCGTAGTTGTATCCTTCCCATGTCATGAATCCGATAAGCGGGTTCTTTCCAAGAGCAAGCTCTCCCTGACTTGTTGAAGGACCGTCTGCGATAACATCGCCTGCCTTAACCTTGTCACCCTTAAATACGATAGGTCTCTGGTTGTAGCAGTTTGACTGGTTAGAACGAGAGAACTTTGTAAGGATATACTCTCTCTTGTTTCCGTCAGTCTCTTTTATGATAATGCGGTTTGACTCTGAAGATAATACCTCTCCGTCTGCCTTTGCAACTACGCAGACACCTGAGTCAACTGCGGCCTTTGTCTCAATACCTGTACCAACTACAGGAGCCTCTGTGGTCAGAAGCGGAACGGCCTGACGCTGCATGTTTGATCCCATGAGGGCACGTGTAGGGTCATCGTTCTGCAAGAACGGAATCAGCGCTGTAGCTACTGAGAATACCATCTTTGGAGATACATCCATATAATCAAATGCTGACTTATCGTACTCCTGAGTTTCCTCTCTGTAACGACCTGAAACTGAGTTACGTATGAAATGTCCTTCGGCATCAAGCTTCTCATTAGCCTGTGCTACGTGGTAGTTGTCCTCCTCGTCGGCTGTCATGTATACAACCTCTTCTGTGACTACCGGGTTCTTAGGATCAGTCTTGTCAATCTTACGGTATGGAGCCTCTACGAAGCCATACTCATTGATTCTCGCATAGCATGCAAGTGAGTTGATAAGACCGATGTTTGGTCCCTCAGGAGTCTCTACAGGACACATACGGCCATAGTGAGTGTAATGTACATCTCGAACCTCGAATCCGGCACGGTCTCTTGAAAGACCACCAGGTCCAAGTGCTGATAAACGTCTCTTATGAGTAAGCTCTCCAAGAGGGTTGTTCTGATCCATGAACTGTGAAAGCTGTGAAGAACCGAAGAATTCTTTAACAGCGGCAGTTACAGGCTTTATATTGATAAGTGACTGAGGTGAAATTCCCTCTAAGTCCTGTGTAGTCATTCTTTCACGAACAACACGCTCCAGTCTTGAGAGACCGATACGGTACTGGTTCTGTAACAGCTCTCCAACCGCACGGATACGTCTGTTTCCAAGATGATCGATATCGTCATCTGTTCCTGCGCCCCACTCTAAGTGCATATTGTAGTTGATAGTTGCGAAGATATCCTCTTTAGTAATATGCTTTGGAATAAGGTCAGATATATCTCTCTTTATAGCCTCGATTCTGTCCTCAAGAGAATCATACTCCTCGAGAATCTGTGCGAGTACCGGGTAGTAAACAAGCTCAGTAACACCGATAGACTTAGGGTCCTCAAGCTCAGGAATCCAGCTTCTGATGTCAACCATCATAGAAGAAAGAATCTTGACATTTCTTGTCTCTGTCTGAATCCATAAAGCAGGAACGGCAGCGTTCTGGATCTGTGTGGCAAGCGCACGGTCAACAACAGTACCTGCCTCAGCGATAACCTCTCCTGTAGAAGGATCCACTACGTCCTCAGCTAAAACCTGTCCACTGATACGGTTCTTTAAAGCAAGCTTCTTATTAAACTTATAACGTCCTACCTTGGCAAGGTCATATCTTCTAGGATCGAAGAACATTGCTGTGATAAGGCTCTCTGCACTCTCAACTGAAAGTGGCTCGCCCGGACGAATCTTCTTATATAACTCTAATAAACCAGCCTCATAGCTTCCCTGTGGCTCACGCTCTGTGATTGCAGGGTCCTTGCTGAATGATGCCTGGATCTTTGGCTCATCTCCGAACATATCGAGAATAGCCTGGTTTGTACCTACTCCAAGTGCACGTAAAAGTACTGTGATAGGTACCTTACGTGTTCTGTCTACTCTTACATAAAAAACGTCGTTAGAGTCTGTCTCATACTCAAGCCATGCACCACGGTTTGGAATAACAGTACAAGAATACAGGGTCTTTCCGAGCTTATCATGAGCAATTCCGTAATAAATACCAGGAGAACGAACTAACTGACTGACAATAACTCGCTCTGCACCGTTGATTACGAATGTACCGGTCTCTGTCATTAAAGGCAGATCACCCATGAAAATTTCATGCTCATTAATCTCATCTGTCTCTTTGTTGTGAAGTCTGACTTTAACCTTTAAAGGAGCTGCGTATGTTGCATCTCTTTCCTTGCACTCAGGAATTGTATACTTTACATCATCTTCGCATAATGTAAAATCTACAAAATCAAGACTAAGCTTTCCGCTGTAATCTGTGATTGGAGAGATATCCGCAAAAGCTTCCTTGAGACCTTCGTCTAAGAACCACTGATAAGAATCCTTCTGGACCTCAATCAGATTTGGCATCTGCAGAACCTCTTTTTGTCTTGAGTAACTCATACGCATGCTTTTTCCGGATGTGACCGGACGTATTCTGTTTTTCTCCATTGACGTTTCACCTCTCGTTTTTATTTTAATCTAGCAAGTATCTAGATAATGATTCAAAAACCACCCCAGTTACTATATCTTGTGGTTTTTCTCTTGTGCACATATTTGCGAATGCATTTTAGTGTAATTTACCTATTGACAAATTTGCATCATTTAAAAAATTGCATAAAAATGCCACTGCACCACAATAGTGCAACGTATACTATACAACAAATCACCGACAATTGCAAGTACTTTTTTTATTTTTTCATTCGCCGTCGGATAGGCTACGAGCAGAGGTCCCAAAAATGCTCAGGCATTTTCGGGACGCGCTC
>OJRM01000605.1_pt1 | contig 14991 bp, 7 predicted proteins | sample 1599171 | NCBI WGS metagenome assembly OJRM01 (sample SAMN03922538, study PRJEB24848) | human gut metagenome | isolation source: stool sample | host: Homo sapiens | place: Germany | collected 2010-05
GTCTCGTGGGCTCGGAGATGTGTATAAGAGACAGAAAAATACCCCGAGCTGACGCGCGTGGGATCGGTGCGCGGGGAGACGCTCATCGGCCACCATCACACCTCGAGCGAGTATGACAAGACGCCTCACGGCGGCTATTACACGCAGAAGCAGATCCGCGAGATCGTGAAATACGCCGCCGACCGCTATATCACGGTGATTCCCGAAATCGAGCTTCCGGGGCATGCCGTCGCGGCGCTCACCTCCTATCCGTGGCTGGGCTGCAAGGGCGAGGGCTACGAGGTGCGCCGGCGCTGGGGCATCAGCAAAGAGGTCTTCTGCCCGGGCAAGGAGACGACGTTCGAGTTTCTGCAGAACGTCTTCGCCGAGGTGCTCGAACTCTTTCCCTCGGAGTTCATCCACATCGGTGGCGACGAGTGTCCGAAGGACAGCTGGAAACAGTGCCCGCTGTGTCAGGAGCGCATCCGGACCGAGGGGCTGAAGGACGAGTTCGAGCTTCAGAGCTACACGGTGCGCCGCATGGAGAAGTGGCTCCGCGAGCACGGCCGGAAGATCATCGGCTGGGACGAGATTCTCGAAGGCGGCGTTTCGCCCACGGCGACCGTCATGTCGTGGCGCGGCTCGAAGGGCGGCATTGCGGCGGCCAAGGCCGGCAACCACGTCATCATGGCGCCCAATGTCCATTGCTACCTGGACTACTACCAGACCAAGACCCCGACGAAGGAGCCGATGGCCATCGGCGGCTATGTCCCGATGCGCAAGGTCTACGAACTGGACCCCTACGACCAGCTTACGCCCGGGGAGCGTGCCTACATCCTCGGCGTGCAGGGCAACCTGTGGACCGAGTATATCGCCACGTTCCCGCACCTGAAGCACATGCTGCTGCCGCGTCTGGCCGCCATCGCCGAGGTGGGCTGGTCCTACGACCGCAAGGATTTCGACGACTTCAAACACCGCATGAACTCCCTGCGCAAGTGCTACGATGCCGCAGGGCTGAACTACGCCACCTATTTCTTCGAAGGCAAGGACGAATAGCCGTCCGGTCCGTAAAAACATCCCCGTAATGCGCATGCATTACGGGGATGTTCCGTTATTTCAGGGCCGTGTCGTTCAGTTTCCGGCCGGCGTCTGCCCGACGACCTCGACCCATTCGCCCTTCCGGAGCGCTCGCACCGAGTTGTCGTACATCGCCTCGCAGCAGACCGAGGGGAGGTAGTAGCGGCCCTTGTAGGTCGCCGTGAGTTTGATCGGGATCTCCTTGCTTTCGCCGCTCCGGAGGTCGAAGTAGCTCAAAACCCGGTCGTCGCGGATGTCCTGGTAGGTGACCGTCGAAAGGTCCCGTTCGGAGGTGATCTCCCAGCCTGCCGGGACGATGTGCGTCAGGGCCAGGTCGGCGTAACGCTCGTAGCCGCTGGTGTTCGTGACCGTCACCACGGCGTAGAAGTCCGTCGACACGGCGACCGACCGCGGGTCGAGCGGCGCGCCGTTCATGTCCCGGTAGCGGACGTCGATCTTCAGGCCGCTTGCGGCTTCCGCCTCCTCGCCCTTGCCGGGCGTGTAGCTCTGGCTCACGACCAGATGGAGGCTGCCCGTGCCGGTGTTCTTCACTTCGGTTGGGGCGGTGAGCGGCATGGAGGCGATCGACTTGGCGCTTCGGATCGGTTCCCGGCCGATCCGGGCGTCGATCCCCGTCTGTCCCGTGGAGGCGAAATTCGCCAGCGTGTTGAGCATCCAGGCCGTCGACTGCGTACTTAACCACTTGTCCTTCTTCAGGATGTCGGACATTTTGAGGGCCGTGCGGAACGCCGCTTCGCGCTGTCCGAGCAGCGTCTGCGTCATCAGCACGATCGCCATCTGCCGTTCGGGACTGTTATAGGTTCCGTCGTAGGGGTCGGCCTTCGGAGCCGCCGTGCCGGCGGTCTGTGCGGTCAGCTCTTCGGCCACCTTCCGGTTGCCGTCGAGGGCGTAGGCTGCGGCCAGCAGCCATCGCGCGTCGCTGCCGGCCTGCGCCGACCTCTCCCGCAGGCGGTTCATGGCGCCCCGGTCGGGCGTGCCGGCCAGTGCGAGGACGTATTGTGCGTAGGCCAGCGTCAGCGGATTGTCGAAGGTGTTGCCGCGCAGGTATTTGAGTGCGCGTTCGAGCGTCGTCCGGTCGACGGCGTAGCCGTATTTCGCGGCTTCGGCCATGAAATGGACCGCGTAGGCCGTGCCCCATTCCGAAGGCGAAGTTCCGCCGCTCCAGTAGGCGAATGCGCCGTTGGAGAGCTGATAGCCGCCCAGCCGCGACAGGACGCTCTTGATATTGCGGTCGATGTCCTGCAACATCTCTTCGTCGCACTCGGCTATGGAGTGTAGGTAGAGTTGCGGGAAGGCTCCCGAGGTGATCTGCTCGATGCAGCCGTGGGGGTAGCGCACGAGGTATTCGAGGCGGCGCGAAAGGTCGATCGGAGGAATCGACGAAAGCTCCAGACGGGCCGTTCCGGAGGCTTTCAGGGGCTTGACGGAGACCGTTTCGCCCGGCTGGAGGATGTGCTCTTCCGAGGTCGTGACGTAGGGATTCGGCTCTCGCACGTCGATCTCGATCTCCGAGGCGGAGTTGTCGCCGGAAGAGGCCGCCGTGACGCGGACCTTCCCGATTCCGGTCTGCCGGCCCGCCTTGAGCCGGAAGGTGACGACCTGTTCGCCCTCGTCGTCGAGGACGACGCTCCGGCTCTGCGGCCCGACCACGGAGAACGCTTCGTTCACGCTCACCCGGACGTCGGTTTTGCCGACCCCTTTTTCGAGGGCGAAGACCGTGACCGGAAGTTCGATCTCCTCCTCCGTGGAGACCACGCGGGGCAGGGTCGCCTGCACCAGGAGCGGTTTTTTCACGGCGACCTCCTTCGCCGCGGAGCCGAAGGCGCGGCCGTTGGACGCTACGACCATCACGCGCACCGACCCGAAGTAGGGCGGCAGCGCGATCTTGTGGGTGTTGGTCTTCCCGGCGCCCAGCTTCTCGGCGCCGAGGAACCGCACGACGGGTTTGAACCGCTGCGCCCGGAGCGCTCCGGTGTTCGGCTGCTCGGCGTCGCCGCCGATGGCGAACAGCTGCTCGATGCGGCCGCCGTAGGCGCCGATGACATGGTCGAACAGGTCCCACGTGCGGACGCCCAGCGCTTCGGTGGCGTTGAAATAGAGGTAGGGGTCGGGCGTCCTGAAACGCGTCAGCCCCAGCAGTCCCTCGTCGACCAGCGCCAGCACGTAGCTCATCCGCCTGCCGTTCCGCTCGCGGACCCGGATCGTGATTTCCGACTCGGGTTTCACCGATTCGGGCATCTCGACGACGGGCGCAAGGCGCGTGCCGGCGTCCTCGACCGGAAGCCGCAGAACGCCGAACAGCCTGATCGGCGCGTCGTTGAGCGTGTTGCCGTGGGGTTGGACGAGGGTCACCGAGACGTAGACGTTCGGGGCCATGCCCTCCCTGACGGGAATCTCGAAGGAGGTCTGCCGGTCGGTGCATGCTATCCAGCGGCTTTCGCGGACGAAGCTGCCGCTCTCGACGCTCACCAAGGCCCGGGCACCCGGGGACGAAGGGATGGTGATCTTCGCCTTGTCGCCCGGCACGTATTTGTCCTTGTCGCGGGCGATGGCCAGGCGTGTCGCGGCGTCGGTCACCGAGGAGATGCCGCCCCGGTGATCGGACGACGACACGCAGACGACGCACGTCGCCGAATGCGCCTGTCGCGCGCCCGTCACGCGGATGAGGTAATAGCCGGAATCGCCCGCACTCCAGCGCATCGTGACCTGTCCCGTGCCGTTCGAGAGGGTGGCCCGCAGGGTTTTGTACTGGGCGTTGAGCGCGCTTTTGGCGTAGCGGGCCTGGGAAGCCGCCGACGAGGCGTCCCACCACCAGTAGGAACTCATCCTGTAAACCGTCACGGTCGCCTCCTCCGTGCCCGTCGCGGGACGGCCCCGGGCGTCGAGCAGGACGAGCCGCAGCGCATGGTCGCGTTTGCTGTCGAGGTACTCCTCGCCCCAGTCGCTTTGTTGGGCGGTTACGCCGATTCCGAAATAGGCGTCGTAGGGCGAGATGGCCGCGATCTGCTGGTCGACGCTGAAATCGCCGCTCTTTTCGAAGACCTTGACGGTGAATTTGCCGTTCAGCATCCCCGGACTCAACCCTTCCAGCGAGGAGAGCCGGTCGGTGGTCAGTTGCAGCGCGCCGTCGGCGCCGGTCGTGCCGGAGACGATCTCCCGCTCCTCGGGGGCGAACTGCTTCGTGGCGTCGTCGAACGAATAGTCGGGGTAACCCTTGAAGCGCGTCGGAATCTGCGACAGCTGCGCCTGGAGCGTGACTTTCGATCCTGCGGCCGGTGCGCCGTGCAGCCACCGGGCCGTCAGCCGGCCGGTGAACTCCTTCGCGTCGACGGTCTGTCCGTCGCCGAGGCGCATCTCGATCTTCATCCGGTTGGGCTTGACGGCGTCCACGCGGATGTTTTTCTCGAACGTCGCGCCGCCGAAGGTCGCTTTCGCGCGCCAAATTCCCGTGGGGGAGGCGGGCGTCGTCCGTAATTTGAACGTATGGATTCCGTCCGTGGAACCGCTGCTGACCGCCGACTGCACCAACTGCCCGTTGGGGTTGTAGAACTCCAGCGACGCCGGGTGGTTCTCCGGCAGCGGGTTGTCCGAGGCGACGATCAGCGTGAGGTAAATTTCGTCGCCCGGGCGCCAGACGCCCCGTTCGCCGAACAGATAGCCCTTTATCCCCTTCGTGTCGGTCGTGCCGCCCACGTCGAAATTGCTCAACGAAAGCGCCGCGCCCCGCTCCACCCGGACGAAGGCCGCGTCGCCGTTAGCCTCGGCCAGCACCGTGTAGGGTTCGTCCCCGCATTTCAGCACGGCGCGTCCTTCGGAGTCGGTGACGGCTTCGGCCAGCTGCTGGTTCTGGCGGTCGTAGGCCCGGACCTTGCAGCTGCCTTTCGGGCGCGCCGAGACCAGGTCGGTGGTGTAGACGATCAGCTCCCCGTCGCCGCTGCTCTTGCAGATGATGCCGATGTCGGACTGGATGACGACCTTCGACCGCTCGGCGTAGGTCCGGTAGTCGCCGAAATAGTAGTCGTAATCGTTGCTCTCGACCGGAATCAGCGGGTCGACGCCCTTGATTTCGAGCAGGTACATCGACTTCCGGCTGTCGGTGATCAGGCGGCTGAGGTCGAGCGAGTAGCTGTTGGTGCGGTCGAGCCGCGTCGAGGCCTTGTCTCCGAGGTCGATGGTCGTGTCGCGGACGATGCGGGAGACGTACTCCATGTCGGAGAAATAGGTGTCGCCGTAGTAGTTCCGCTGGAAGAATTGCAGCAGGTTGTTGGCGAAGATCTTCCGCACGCGCACCCGCGCCCGGGCGAAGTTCACCGATTCGAACAGCAGGCTCATGCGGTTGGACGAGGGCAGGATGGAGCCTTTGCCCGTGAAGCGGATCGCAGGGGCCTGCGAGGGCAGCGCCGCGGTGAAGGTGTAGCTTTCGTCGAGTCGGCGCCCCGCCTTGTTCTGCACCTCGCGGCTGATTTCGACCTCGTAGTTCCCCGTGAGTTGCGTTTCGGGGTAGATGTAGAGGCGGTTCCGGTCGACCGAGGTCCGGAATTTCGGGTCGAAGCGGATCAGGTTCCTGAAATCCTGGTTGGGTTTGAGCGGCTCGGAGAAGGTGACGACCACGGCCAGCGGCTCGGTCTGCACGGTGTGGTCCAGTACGATGTATTCGCCCTTGCGGGGGACCTCCATCTCGACGTTCCGCTTCGGGTCGAGGTCGAAGTCGAGGGTCAGCTTGTAGCTTTCGTCGCTGCGGGTCGGGATGTTTTCGACCCGGTATTTGTGGACCGTGCCGTCCTCCGAATGGGTCCAGGTCACTTCGGGTTTCAGAAGTCCCTTGATCTTGAGCCGCTGCTCCACGTAGTCGTCGGCGGCGTAATCCGACGAGACCGTTTCGCCGACCAGCACGTAGTATTTCAGGTCGTCGCTCTGCTGCAACCAGCAGGGGTTGTAGGAGAAACGCAGTTTCGGCGTCGAGAATTCGAACTCGGCGACGCCTTTGGCCTTTCCGCCGGTGAGTTTCGATGCGTCGAGCGCCACCTTGTAGCGGGTGTCGCTCTTCAGGGGCGATTTCGGGACGATGCGCAGCGTCCGCACGCCCAGCCGGGAAACTTCGACGTCGGCCGACGGGGTGAACGATACGGCGTCCTCCAGGTCGTCTTCGGCCAGTTCGACGCCCTCGCGCAGGGTCACCTGAACCGGCATCCGGACGCCCGACAGTCCGTTGGTCGACGACTCGACGATGTCGCTCGCCGGGCGGCTGCATGCGGCGGACAGCAGGACGATGAGGGCAAACAATGCGGCGCGGAATGGTTTCATGGTGCGTTTTTTTAGGTAACTTTGCGTTGGATACGGCGGGGGGCGCATATCTTCCACCAAAGATATATAAAATATGTCAAAAATGATGTCGAAAAAAAGAATCTGCCTCCTCGCGGTCGGGCTTACCCTGCTGCTCGCCGCGGGTTTTTTCCTCGCCCTGCCGCGGACGCTCTTCGACGAGCCGTTCTCCGCGACGGTGTGGAGCCGCGACGGGCGGCTTCTTTCGGCGAAGGTCGCCCCCGACGGGCAGTGGCGGTTCTTTCCGACGGACAGCGTGCCCGGGAAGTTCCGCACCGCAATCACGACCTACGAGGACAAGCGTTTCGACCGTCATTTCGGAGTCGATCCGCTGGCGCTGGCGCGCGCCGTGGGGCAGAACCTCGCGGCGGGGCGGATCGAGAGCGGCGCCAGCACGCTCACGATGCAGACCATCCGTTTGAGCCGCGGCGGGAAGCCCCGGACCTTTGGCGAAAAGTTCGTCGAAGCGGTGCTGGCGCTGCGGCTCGAAATGCGGTGCAGTAAGGAGGAGATCCTGGCCCTGTATGCCGCCCATGCGCCCTTCGGCGGCAATGTCGTGGGGCTGGAGAGCGCTTCGTGGTACTATTTCGGCCGCAGCGCGCGGGACCTTTCGTGGGCCGAAAGCGCCCTGCTCGCCGTGCTGCCCAACGCGCCTTCGCTGATCCACATGAAGCGCAACCGCGAACGGCTGCGCGAGAAGCGCGACAGGCTGCTCGACCGCATCCGGAGCGGCGGGCACATCGACTCCCTGACGTGCGCCCTGGCCAAGCTGGAACCGCTGCCCGAAGCTCCCGAACCGATGCCGATGGAGGCGATGCACCTGCTGGGCAAGATGCGCACGGGGGCGCTGCGCTCGACGCTCGACGCCGACCTTCAGGGGCGGGTGAACGCCTTGGCGCGGCGTTACAACGCGCAGTACCGGGGCAACCGGATCAACAACCTGGCCGTCGTGGTGATGGACGTGCGGAGCGGGGAGGTGCTGGCCTATGCCGGCAACGTCTACGACCCCGGGGACCGGAGTGCGGGAACCGGTGTCGACGTCATCCCCGCGCGGCGCAGCAGCGGCAGCGTGCTCAAACCGATCCTCTACGCCGGGATGCTCGACGACGGCACGGCGCTTCCGACGATGCTTTTCCCCGACGTGCCGACCTATTACAGGGATTTCACGCCGCAGAACTACAACCGCACGTTCGACGGCGCGGTTCCCGCCAACCGGGTGGTCGAGCGTTCGCTCAACGTCCCGTCGGTGCGGATGCTCGACAAATACGGCCGGGAGAATTTTCTGTCGCTGGTGCAGGGGCTGGGTTTCCGCACGATCGACCGCAGCGCCGACCATTACGGGCTGTCGCTGATCCTGGGCGGCGCGGAGATCACGCTGTGGGACCTCACGGCCGCCTATATGCTGATGGCGGCCAAACTCGGCGGGCAGGAGACGATCCGCCGGCCGCACTACGACGCGTCGTCGGCCGAGACCGTTGCGGCCGGCGACATTCCCCTCTCGCGGGGTGCGCTGTGGCTGATGTTCGAGGCGATCAGCCGCGTCACGCGCCCCGAGGAGGAGGGCGAGTGGCAGTATTTCGCCTCGTCGAAGAAGATCGGCTGGAAGACCGGGACGAGCTACGGCAACCGCGACGCATGGGCCGTCGGGGCGACGCCCGACTACGCCGTGGGCGTCTGGGTCGGGAACTGTTCGGGCGAAGGGCGGCCGCTGATGACGGGCGTGGGGTACGCTGCGCCCGTCCTGTTCGAGGTGTTTGGCCTGCTGCCCGGGAGCGAGTGGTTCGCAGAGCCTTACGGCGATCTGGAACCCGCCGTGGTCTGCCGCCAGAGCGGATTTCTGGCCTCGCAGGTGTGCCCCGACCGCGATACGCTGATGATTCCGCGGACCGCCGCCCCGGGCGAGGTCTGCCCCTATCACCGGATCGTCAATTTGAGTCCCGACCTGAAATACCGCGTGACGACCGACTGCTGCGATCCGGCCCGCATCGTCCGCAGGCCGATGTTCATTCTGCCGCCCGCGCAGGAGTGGTACTACCGGAGACAGCATCCGGACTACCTCCCGCTGCCGCCGCTGCACCCCGGCCTGTCGGGCCGCGGGGCGGGAAACGACCCCATCGAGATCATCTATCCGCAGCCGGGGCGCGTGCTGGTGGCCCCGAAGTCGCTCGAAGGCCGGCAGCAGAGCCTCGTCTTCACGGCCGTGCACCGCGACCGCAACGCCGTGCTGTTCTGGCATCTCGACGACCGGTATCTCGGCGCGACCTCGCTGGAGCACAAACTTTCGGTCCGGCCCGCTCCCGGGCGTCACCGCCTGACGGTGATCGACGAGCACGGGGCCTCCCGAAGCGTCGTGTTCAGCTGCCGGTAGGGCGGATTTCCGGCGCAGGGCCTCTTCGCCTGACGGATGCCCGCAGACAATCCGGCGTTCCGGGTCCGACGGAAAACGCCGCCGCAAGGGGTGATCCCCTGCGGCGGCGTTCGTGTGTTCCATCGGGGCGGGCGTTATTTCACCCCGAAGCGGTAGATGCAGACCTGCGTGTATTCTTCGCCCGGACGCAGTACGGTCGAGGGGAAGTTGTCGTGGTTGGGGCTGTCGGGATACTTCTGCGTTTCGAGCGCCAGCGATTCGCGGTAGCGCAGCGGTTTGCCGTATTTGCCGTTTGCTTTGCCGTCGAAGAAGTTGCCGCTGTAGAACTGCATGGCGGGCTGGTCGGTCAGCACCTCGATCGTGCGGCCCGAAGCGGGTTCCCAGACCCTGGCCGCCGGCTCGATGCCGTCCGCGGTCTTGCGGTCGAGGACCCAGTTGTGGTCGTAGCCCGCGCCGTTGCGCAGCTGCTCGTTGTCGGCGCCGATGCGCTCGCCGATGGCGTGCGGCTGGCGGAAGTCGAAGGGCGTGCCCGTGACGTCGGCGATCTCTCCGGTGGGGATCAGCACCGAGTCGACCGGCGTGGTGTGGCTGGCGTTGATGGTCATGACGTGGTCGAGGATCGTGCCGTTACCCTCGCCCTTGAGGTTGAAGAAGGGGTGGTGCGAGAGATTCACCACGGTCGGCTTGTCGGTCGTGGCGCTGTAGTCGATCCGGAATTCGTTTTCGGGCGTGAGCGAGTAGGTCATCTCGATTTGCAGGTTGCCCGGAAAACCCTCCTGCCCGTCGGCGTGGAGGTACTTCATCACCAGCTGGTCTTCCGAGGCCGAAACCACGTCCCAGACCACGCGGTCCAGGCCGTCGATTCCGCCGTGGAGCGTCTGGCCGTTGTTGTTGATCGGCAGGTTGTACTCCGTGCCGTCGAGCGTGAAGCTGCCCTTGGCGATGCGGTTGGCGTAGGGTCCCACGACCGCGCCGAGGAAGCGTTCGCCGTCATTGTTGATGTAACGGTTGATCGTCTCGTAGCCGAGCACGATGTCTTCGTAGTCGCCCGCGCGGTCGGGAGTCCAGAGCGACACGACGCGGGCGCCGTAGTTGGTGACCTGCATGGTCACGTCGCCCGCGCGGAGCGTGTAGATTCCGACGGGTTTGCCGTCCGCCTCCGTCTGGAAGGCTTCGTTGCTGAAGAGGGTGATTTTCGGCTCCTGGCTTCCGCAGGCGGCCAGCAGCAGGGCGCATAATGCGATGAAATTTCTTTTCATGGGTCGGTTTTTTGGGTTCTTGTCTGCAAAGTTAATTATTCCGTGCGTTTTGTGGCCGGGCTTTGCCGGGAATTTTCCGCCGAACGGCATTTCCGTGTCGGGATTGCCGCGATTTTAGCGCCGACGGCGGGCGTTTTCCGACGGCGGGCGTCACTGTTTCCCGAAGCCGAGCGCCTGCGCCGATACATCATCCGCTACGACACGATCCGTCCCGCGCATCCCGAACTGCCCTACGGGCAGGGCAAGGAGGGCTTCAAGGCCCCTGCGGAGTGGCGCGTGACCAAACCCTGAAAACCGGGCTCTCCGCAGATAGCGGCAGGAGCGGGAGCATTTTTTGGAAGAACAGCGCTCCCGCACTCTTATCCGGATGATTTCCCGTCCTGATTCTGCCGGATGAAATCCTTCGGGCGCATGCCGAACTGCTTCGTGAAACATTTGGCGAACCACGACATGCTGCTGAATCCGGTCAGGTAGCAGACCTCGCTGATCCGGTATTCGCCGCTGCGGAGCAGCTGCGCGGCCGTTTTCAGCCGTACCAACTGGATGTATTCGTTGGGCGAGACGCCCGTCAGCCCTTTCAGCTTCCGTTGCAGGCTGGAACGGCTCAAGGCCATTTTCTCGGTGAGCAGGTCCACGGAGAGCGTCTCGCAGGTGAGGTTCTCGCGGACGATGCCCGTCAGCTTGTCCAGCCACTGCCGGTCGTTGCGGCCCATATCGTCTTTCTCGTACTGGAATCCGGGCCGCGACGCGAAGTGGCGGAAGGCCCGTTCCCGGTTTTCGAGCAGGCTCTCCACCGTCGCCTTGACATAACCCAGCGAGAAGGGTTTTTCGATATAGACGTCGGCCCCGTATTCCAGTCCCTTGATCTTCGAGTCTACGGAGTCGACCACCGAGAGCAGGATGAACGGGATGTGGCACAGCATTTCGTCGTTACGGACCTTCATCAACAGGTCGAAACCGTCCATTTCAAGCATCAGGGCGTCGCTGATGATCAGGTCGCACGCCTGTTTTTCGAGGATGGCGAGGGCTTCGGCGCCGTTTTTCGCCGAAAGGACGCCGTAGGTGTCCTCGAAATTCTTGACCAAAAACTCTCGCAGGTCGGGAGTGTCCTCCACGACCATGATGTGGAAGGGTTTCGTCTCCGGCTGCCGGCCTTCCGGGTTATCGGCCGGTTCGGGGGTGTGTACCCCCCCCCTTCGCAGACCTGGAGACTTGGTCTCCTTATAGGTTCCCCAGCGCACTTCGTCGAAGAAGTTCACCGCCTCGACCGGAAATTCCACGCGGCGCTCGTAGCGTACGGCCTCGCGCATGGCGTCGAGGTCGCCGATCGTGATGCCCGGTATGTGGGCGCGGGCGCGCACCTGGTCGATGAGGTTCTTCGCCGGGGTGAACTCATTCAGCTCGATCAGCGCCTCGGCCCATTGCAGGATGACGTCGGTGTAGCGGATGAGCGGGAAGTCCGTGTAGCAGCGCTGCCGGTCGATCAGTTCGCCCTTGAGGAAACGCACGTACTTGCGGTAGCAGTAGTAGGCCGAGGTGCGCTTGTCGAGCCAGAAGTCGCCGCCGCTGGTTCCTTGCAGGTAGAGCGGCCAGCGGAGCTGCTTGCCGATCATGTTCTCGTTGCCGTTGAGTCCCGCCGTGAAGCAGTCCACCGGTTCGTAGGGGGTGACGATCGTCTGCTTGAGCCGCGGGTCGCGCTTGTCGTAGGCGGCCTTGATCCGGGCCTCGTTGCCGTTGTCGAGGTAGTAGCGGTCGAAGATGTCCTGTCCGCAGATGCCGATCGCTTGGGTCTTCTGCGACGCCAGTTTCGCGTTGCTTTTCAGCCCGTCGCAGCAGAAGAACACGGCCCTCTGTCTAGGCGTCAGCTGGTCCCAGTTCTCAAGCCCGGCCACCTAGCTCCATTTGAATTCCGTGCCGTCGTCGGGAAGCCGCTCCAACAGCATGCCGGCGATGTTCTCGGCCTGGTTGAGGTAACATTTGTAGCCGCTCAGGCGGAACATCATCGTGTAGCCGTAGAGCGCCCAGGCCTGTCCCCGCGCCCAGGCGGATTCGTCGCTGAAGCCCTGCACGGTCTCCTTCCGGCGGACGCGGCCGTCGGCGGGGTCGTAGTCCACCAGATGATAGCTCGTGAAGTCGGGCCGGAAATGGTTGCAGAGGGTCGTGTTGGCGTGCGTCACCGCGACGCTCTTCAGGGTGTCGTCCCCGAAGAGCAGGCCCGCGTTGTAGAGGTGTTCGAGGTTCATCATGTTGTCGATGATCACCGGGTATTTCCAGTCGCGGCCCTTGCGCACGAAGTCCCAGCTGCGGATGACGCCCGTCACGGGCGAGAACCTCCCGGCGAGGAGCCGCGCCGAGGTGTGGATGGGTTCGAGGTATTTCTGCTCGCCGGTGATCCGGTAGGCGTTGCCGAAACTGCAATTCATCTGGAATCCCAGGTCGTGGTCCGTGCCTTTCTGTTTGAGGGGATAGAGTTTGAAGGTGTTTTTTTCGGCCAGTTCGCGGAATGTCTTGTCGCCGGTATACTCATATATATACCAGAGCGAGCCGGGATAGAATCCGCTGCACCACCAGCGGATGTTGGAAGGGATGAATTTTCCGTCGGAGGCCGCCGATCTCGGAAGCGTCTCGTCGGTCAGCCGGCCTTCGAGCTGTTCGTACTGGGCCGCGGCTACGGCGAAGACGCGATCGGTCAGTTCCGGCATTGTCTCCCGGGGAGTGCATCCCGCGAGAAGGAGGGTCGACAGCAATGCTGTGCGATAGGTTCGGGTTCTCATGTCAGACAGTAGTTTTTTCGGGTGGTTTTTCCGTCATTCAAAATTAGATTTTGTATTCTTCCGCGAAGGATTCGATCCGGTCAAAGGGGAGTAGAATCCGGTCAAAGTAGCTTCTCCGTGGCGTCGTCGGGGGATATTTGGTTTAAAAAGACTTATATTTGTCATGCCGCTTTCCGCGTCGGGTCCCTCTCTTCGGAACGGCGGTGTTTCACAAGTTTCTGGTAACTGTTATGAATGGTTTACGTACGGCCTTTCTGGCCGCCCTGCTTTTTTTGACGACGGCCCGCGCCTGCCCGGCCGGTCCGCTCGACCGTGTGAGGCAAGCCTTTGTCGATGTGTCGGTGATGTCCTATGCCCCGGACGGGGAGGCGACCGAACGTTTCGTCCGTTATTCCGATTACGGGAGGGCGAACGACGTGCTGCTGCTCCAGCTCTACACGTCGGTCCACCTTCCGGACGGCGAGGTGCGGCGCCTGCTCGGGCTTTTCGATGCGGGCGGATTCTGGTCCGACATCGACTACGACGACCGGACGAGGGGGCGGTGGCAGCCGTCGCTGCACCTGACGCGGATGTACGCCCTGGCGAAACTTTATGCCGACCCTGCGTCGGCGTGGCATGGCGACGGGCGTATCGGCGGCCTGCTGCACAAGGGGCTTGCCTACTGGTATGCGAAGAAACCGTCGTCGCTGAACTGGTGGCACGGGGAGATCGGGGTTCCCAAGAAACTCGCCGCGATTCTGCTGATGATCCGCGGCGAACTTTCCGGTCCGGAACTGGAGCAGGGGCTGCGGATCATCGAGCGTTCGCGCTTCGGCCGCACCGGGCAGAACAAGGTATGGCTGGCCGGGAACAACCTGATGCGCGGGCTGCTGACGGACGACGAGGCGCTCGTCGCCGAGGCCCGGGATCAGATCGCCGAGGAGATCGTCGTCGCCGACGGCGAGGGCATTCAGGACGACTGGTCGTTTCACCAGCACGGACCCCAGATTCAGTTCGGGAACTACGGACTGGCCTATGCCGAGGGCCTTTCGTTCTGGCTCCGGGTTCTCGACGGGACGCCTTATATGTTCTCGGACGCGCAGTGCGCCGTCATCGAAAAGCTGATGCGGGAGGGTATTTGCCGGAGCATCTGGCGGGGTGTGATGGACCCGAGTTTCTGCGGCCGGCAGGTGTTTATCGACAGCGGTCCCGGAAAAGCCTCGTCGGCAGCCGTCGCCGCGGAGAACATCGCGGCGCTGAAAAGACCGGGATACCGGGTTTTCAGGCGGTTCGCCAAGAGGATACTGGAGCCGGAGAACCGCTCAGACGGATTGCGTGGGCCGCGTTATTACGACCGTTCGGACTGCGGCATCTACCGTACCGCCACATGGTATGCGTCGATCCGCATGCACTCCGACCGTACGATCGGCTTCGAGTTTACGAACCGGGAGAACACTCTGGCCAACTTCTCGGCCGACGGGGCGTTGCTGTTCATGCAGCACGGGCGGGAGTACGACAATATCTTCGCCCATTGGGACTGGCGGATGGTTCCCGGGACGACGGCTTACGACGACGGCGCGCCCCTGAAGTGCGACAACTCCGTCGAGGCCAGGAAAAACCGTTCCGGGCATGTGGGCGGCCTCGCTTCGGGCGATGTGCTGTGTACGACGATGGAGATCGAGCGCGACGGGCTTCACGCCCTCAAGTCGGCATTCTTTTTCGGGGACCTCGTCGTGGCGCTGGGTGCGGACATCCGCAGTTCCGACGCCCGGATTTTCCGGATCACCACGGCCCTGGATCAGACGCACCTTGCGGGTCCGGTAACCCGGGGCGGAGCGGCCGAGACCTCCGGCAGCCTGCCGTGGGTGCATCACGACGGCCGGGGATACGTATCGCTGGACGGCGCTCCGATTGCAGTCAGCACGGAGATTCAGGAGGGAAAATGGGATCTGATAGATCCTTTTTACAGGGACAGAACCCAGCGGGGGCCGGTTTTCAAGTGCTGGTTCGGGCATGATCCGGCCCGGACGGGCGGCTATGCCTACGCTTTTCTGCCGTGCTGCGACGCGAAACGGACCGAACGGTTTGCCCGGAATCCCTCCGTGCGGATACTTCGGAACGATGCCGGATGTCAGGCCGTCGAATACGGGAAAATATGCTGCGCCGTGGTTCACCGGGCCGGAGAATACCGCCTCGGCGGGCCTGTCTCTTA
>OJRM01000620.1_pt1 | contig 14675 bp, 14 predicted proteins | sample 1599171 | NCBI WGS metagenome assembly OJRM01 (sample SAMN03922538, study PRJEB24848) | human gut metagenome | isolation source: stool sample | host: Homo sapiens | place: Germany | collected 2010-05
GTTTTTGCGCTTCGAATCTGCGCGAACAGCAGCAGGAGGAAGGGGAAGAGCACCATCCCTGCCACGCCGAATGTGCAGTAGCCGAGGTACATCGCAAAAAGCGACGCGACCGGCGGCAGCCCCGCCTGCGCGGAGAGAAGCTTGGGCTCGAGTGTGTTGCGCGTGATGAGCGTGCAGAGGTAGAGCGCGAGGAGCACGATGGCCTTGGGCGGGAAGCCGAACAGCAGCGTGAAGACCGCCCACGGCACGAGCGCCGTGCCTGTGCCGAAGACCGGCAGCGCGTCGAGCAGTGTGATGAGAAAGGCGAGCAGCAGGGAATAGCTCTGGCGCATGAGGAGAAAGCCGATAAGAAGCTCTGAAAACGTGATGAGCGACAGCGTTGCCTGCGCGCGCAGCCACCGCGCAAGCGAGCGCATTACGCCGCCGCGAAAGAGCCGCAGCTTTGCCATCGCTTCTTCCGGCACGGCGTGTTCGAGTGCCGCGCAGAGCTCGGGGTACGACGCGGAGGTGAAGAAGATCGCAAGCACGCCCGTCGCGATGGCGAGCACGCCGCCCGGCAGCGCCGCGGCGGCAGAGCCGAGCCACGCCATCGCGCGCGAAGACAGCGAGCGCAGCAGGCTGTCCGCGTCCGTGACGGCCCTGAAAAGCTGCTCGTGCAGATAGCCGCTGAGCCATTCGGGACTCGACGCGCTGAACTGCTCCAATCGGGAGAGCAGATCGTCTGCTGCGGCGGGGATCGCGTCGAAAAACGCGGGCGCGGCGGCGAGCAACGCGTTCGTCTGAGAAAGCAGCGTAGACCACAGGAGCGACAGCAGCCCGCCGAGCAGAAACAGCAGCGTCAGCGTCAGGATCAGCGCGGAAAAGCCACGTTGAAAGTGAAATTTCCGCCGCAGATACAAAACGACCGGTTCCAGCAGCGCCGCGACGAGCAGCGCGAGCAGAAACGGCAAACACCACGGCAGCACATAGCGAAAGCAGATATAAAAGAGAGATGCACCCATGAAAAGCGCGAGCGACAAAGTGAGGAAGCGTCTCAGCCGTTCTTCATTCAAATTTTGCAGACCTCCCATCGAAAAAAGTGTTGCAATATGCGTTAAGATATGCTAAAATCCTGCCATATAAAGACAGATGACCGCGGAGGAGAAACATTATGGCGCCTGCAACGAAATTTTATTTGGTCTCGGCAGAGGCCCTTCCGGAAATTTTTATCAAGGTGGCGGAGGCGAAGCGCATGCTCCAGTCCGGCGAGGTGCGCACCGCGGGCGACGCCGCCCGCACCGTCGGCATCAGCCGCAGCGCATTTTATAAGTACCGCGATGCGGTGCGCCCCTTCAACGACATGAAGACCGGCCGCATCATCACGTTCTACACGATGCTCAAGAACAACCCCGGCGTATTGTCCAACGTCCTTTCTATTTTTGCCGGTTCGGGCGCGAATATTCTGACCATCAACCAGAGTATTCCCACCAACGGCTGCGCCGCGGTGACGATCTCGGCCGAGACGTCCGAAATGCAGGAGTCGATCGAAGAGATGATGGCGCGGGCGCTCGCGCTTGAGGGCGTGGTGCGCTTCGATATCCTTGCGGCCTGAGTCACGCGGGCTTGTACAAGTTCATACGATGGATTGGCAGCGGCTGAGATGAGCGCTGTCAATCCATTTTTTGTTGGAAGTGGTTCTTATGAGCCTGATCGTACAGAAATTCGGCGGCAGCTCCGTGCGCGACTATGCGCATCTTCTGCGCATGGCGCGCATCGTCAAATCGCGGGTGGACGAAGGCGACGACGTGGTCGTCGTTCTCTCCGCGCAGGGCGACACGACGGACGGCCTGCTGCAAAAGGCAAAGGAGATCAGCGAGCAGCCTTCGCCGCGCGAGCTCGACATGCTGCTCTCCGCGGGCGAGCAGATGAGCGCCGCGCTCGGCGCGATGACGCTGCGGTCCATCGGTGTGGAGGCGGTATCCCTCTGCGCATGGCAGATCCCCATCGAAACGGACGGTACACATGGGAACGCGGAGATCGAACTGATCGACACCGCGCGTATCCGGAAGGAGCTGGCCGAGGGCCACGTTGTGGTCGCGGCGGGCTTTCAGGGCGTCGACGAAAATGACGACGTCACGACGCTTGGACGCGGCGGCTCGGACACGAGTGCAGTGGCGCTCGCCGCGGCGCTGAAGGCCGATGAGCTCATCATCTACACAGACGTGGACGGGATATTTTCCGCTGACCCGCGCATCTGCAAGAACGCTGTGCGGCGCGAGGTGATCTCGTATGACGACATGCTGCTGCTCGCACAGAAAGGCGCACAGGTGCTTCACGACCGCAGCGTGGCGCTCGCGCAGGCGGGCGGCGTGCCCATCACCGTGCGCTCGTGCAGGGAAGGCGGCAATAGCAGCGTCGTTTGCGAAACGGATGAAGACGCAAGCGTCGTCGGCGTGACGCAGAAAAAGAGTGACCGGAGCCGCCTTGCGGCCATCACGGCGGTCGGCGGCGCGCTGCCGAGCATCGAGAAAGAGAAGATAGCCGTCACGGCGCTCGAACGGGCGGAGATCACCGTCTTCGCCGTTGCGGCGGGGGAGCGGTTCATGAGCTTTTACGTCCTGCGCGACGACGCAGAGCGCGCCTTGCAGCTCGTGCACGACGCGCTGATCGCCGCGAAAGAATGAAAAAAGACCCGTTGGAGCATCCAACGGGTCTTGCCTTTTGCAAGCTGCTTATTCTTCGGCGTAGCGCTTTTTCGCCTTTTCGATCTTGGTCGAATAGCGGTCCTCTTCAGAGAAGATGCAGCCGCAGTATTTCTGCATGTAGAGGCCCATCTCGCGCGCCTTGGCCTGCCCCTCGCGAAAACCGGGGCGGAAGTCACGGTAGTAGAATTCGACGCCGTACTTCTTGCCCATCGTCTCGCCCACGGCCTTTAAGAGCTCGTGGTTCTGATACGGAGAGATGAGCAGGGACGATGTGAACGCGTCGTAGCCGTGGTCGGCGGCGTATTTGGCCGCCGTGCCGAGGCGGATGGTGTAGCAGTGCGCGCAGCGGTGGTCGATATCCGTACTCACGGCGCGGACAAAGTCGCGCAGGCCGTAATCCTCTAAAATATGCACTTCTACATGCTCTTTTTCCCCGTATTCGAGCAGCGTGCGGCGGCGCGCGTCATACTCCGTCCAGGGGTGAATGTTCGGGTTGAACCAGAGTGACGTGGGCTCGATCCCGTCGGCGCGCAGCGTGTCCACGCAGTAGACCGAGCAGGGGGCGCAGCAGGAGTGCAGCAGCAGTTTATCCATCAAAAAAGACCAGCTTTCCTTGTGTCGTTTCTGCCAGCATACCACAAGCGCGCGGCAAAGTCCACGGGAAAAGAAAATTAAGCGAATGGCGCAGGATCGTTCACGATTTATACATTGACTATTCAATCGAATGCGTAGTATAATACATTGATTATTATGAACAAGTATGCCCATGCGGCAAAGGAGAAAATGTATGTGGATCGCGGACGGTTGGGAAGATTATGAGCTGCTGGACTGCGGCGGCGGAGAAAAGCTCGAACGCTGGGGAAAGCAAATTCTGGTGCGGCCTGACCCTCAGGCGATCTGGGAGACGCCGCGCACGAACCGCGGCTGGCGCAACGCGCAGGGCCGCTATTACCGCTCGTCCTCGGGCGGCGGACATTGGGACAAGGAGAAGCTGCCCGAGAGCTGGACGGTAAATTACAAGGATCTCAAATTCCAGGTCAAGCCCATGAATTTTAAGCACACGGGCCTGTTCCCCGAGCAGGCCGTCAACTGGGATTTTGCGCGCGAGAAGATCAAAAACGCGGGCCGGCCCATCCGCGTGCTGAACCTCTTCGCCTACACCGGCGGCGCGACGGTCGCATGTGCGGCGGCAGGCGCTCAGGTCTGCCACGTGGATGCGGCAAAGGGCATGGTCAACTGGGCGCGCGAGAACGCGCGTGTCAGCGGCCTTTCCGATGCGCCGGTGCGCTGGATCATCGACGACTGCGCGAAATTTGTCGAGCGTGAGATCCGCCGCGGCAAGGTGTATGACGCCATCATCATGGACCCGCCGAGCTACGGCCGCGGCCCCTGTCTCTTATACACATCTCCGAGCCCACGAGCCGAGCTACGGCCGCGGCCCCGGAGGAGAGGTCTGGAAGTTGGAGGACAATCTTTTCCCGTTCGTGAAGCTCTGCGCGCAGGTCTTATCGGACAAGCCGCTTTTTGTCATCATCAACTCGTATACGACGGGGCTCGCTCCCTCGGTGCTCGGCTACATGCTGCACCTGCTCGTTGCGGAAAAGTACGGCGGCAAGGTCACGTGGGACGAGCTGGGCCTGCCCGTGACGGAGACGGGACTCGCGTTGCCCTGCGGCGCGACGGGCCGCTGGTTCTCGGAATAAAGGAATCCGCCGCTTTGCGGCGATGAATCCCCGAAAGGCTCTTTCGGGACAACGATTAAGGAACGCAACTTTTATGGAAATGATCAAGACCCAAGACCTGGCCTTCACCTATCCGGGCACGGAAGACCAGGTGAACACCCGCGCGCTGCGCGGGGTGGATGTGACCATCGAGCGCGGCAGCTTTGTCGTGATCCTCGGCCACAACGGCAGCGGAAAATCGACGCTTGCCAAGACCTTCAACGCAGTCCTGCTGCCAAGCGGCGGCAAGGTCTATGTCGAGGGCATGGACACGATGGACGAATCGCTCCTGCTTGAAATTCGCAGGCGCGTGGGCATGGTGTTCCAGAATCCGGACAACCAGATCGTGGCGAATGTCGTCGAAGAGGATGTCGCGTTCGCTCCCGAGAATTTGGGCGTGCCGAGCGCCGAGATCAGAAAGCGCGTGGACGACGCGCTCGAGGCCGTCGGCATGATGCAGTTCGTCAAGCACGCGCCGCATTTGCTCTCCGGCGGACAGAAGCAGCGCATCGCCATCGCGGGCGTGCTGGCGATGAAACCCGAGTGCATCGTGCTCGACGAGGCGACCGCCATGCTCGACCCCATCGGCCGGCGCGAGGTGCTCGCGGCCGTCGAAAAGCTCAACCGCGAGCAGGGCATCACGGTCGTCCTCATCACCCACCACATGAACGAAGCCGAGCACGCTGACCGCGTGATCGTGATGAACGACGGCCTTGTCGTCATGGACGGCAAGCCGCGCGAGGTTTTCACCCGCAAAAAGGAGCTGGAGGACATCGGCCTTGCCGTGCCGGACACGGTCTCGCTGCTCTTTTCCCTGCGCGAGGCGGGCATGGACGTCCCCGTGGACGCCATCACCGTAGAGGAATGCGCAGACGCCATTGCGAAAAATTTTACCTAAGAGGACTGTAACCTTGGAAGAGATCATTCGTGTAGAAAACCTGACGCACACCTACGGGGAGGGCACGCCGTTCTGCCGCAGTGCGGTGCAGGATATGTCGCTCGCGATCTATCGCGGCGAATTTTTGGGCATCATCGGCCACACGGGCAGCGGCAAGTCGACGCTGATCCAGCACTTGAACGGCCTGCTCAAGCCGACCTCCGGCCGGATACTTCTCGGTGGAGAGGACATCTGGGCCGACCCAAAGAAGATTCGGAACGTAAGATTCCGCGTGGGCCTCGTGTTCCAGTATCCGGAATACCAGCTCTTTGAAGAGACCGTTTACCGCGATATCGCGTTCGGCCCGACGAACATGGGCCTATCCAAAGACGAGATCGACCGCCGCGTGCGTGAATCCGCGCACTTTGCGGGGCTTACCGACGATCTGCTGGAAAAATCGCCGTTCGCCCTCTCCGGCGGACAGAAGCGCCGCGTGGCCATCGCGGGCGTTATTGCGATGGAGCCCGAGGTGCTCGTGCTCGACGAGCCGAGCGCGGGCCTTGACCCGCAGGGCAGGGAAGAGCTGCTTTCAAACATCCGCGAATTCCACCGCGCGCGCGGCACGACCGTCGTGCTCGTGAGCCACAGCATGGAGGAGATCGCGAAAAACGTCGACCGCATCGTCGTCCTGTCGGACAGCCACGTGCTCATGAGCGGCACACCGCGCGAGGTCTTCGCCCGCGGCGATGAGCTGATGACCGCGGGCCTCGACGTGCCGCAGGTCACGCGCATCGCGATGGCGCTGCGCGATAAAGGCATTGCCATCAACCCCGCCGTTTACACCGTCGATGAGCTCAGCAAAGAGCTTGTCGCGCTCAAGAGAGGGGGCGGCAAAAAATGCTGAAGGATATCACGCTCGGCCAGTTTTTCCCGGGCGACACGCTCGCCCATAAGCTCGACCCGCGCACAAAGCTCCTCGTCACGGTGCTCTACGTCGTGGCGCTCTTTACGGCGAAGAGCTACATTGCCTACGGCGTTCTCATTCTGACGCTGATCGTCGCCGTGCGCATCTCGCGCGTGGGCGCGAAGGCGCTTTTCAAGGGATTAAAGCCGGTGCTGTTCATTATCGCGTTCACGGCGCTTTTGAACCTCTTTTACACCCCCGGCACGGAGCTGTGCCATTTTTGGATCTTCCGCATTACGATCGAGGGTGTGCGCGCCGCCATCACGATGATGCTGCGCATCACGCTTTTGATCATGGGAACGTTCCTGCTCACGTATACGACCTCTCCCATCCGCCTGACGGACGGTCTGGAGAGTTTGCTGGGTCCGCTCAAGAAGATTAAGGTCCCTGTGCATGAGCTCGCGATGATGATGTCGATCGCGCTTCGCTTCATCCCGACGCTCATCGAAGAGACGGATAAGATCATGTCCGCGCAGAAGGCGCGCGGCGCCGACTTTGAGACCGGCAGCCTCATGCAGCGCGCCAAGGCGCTCGTGCCGCTGCTTGTGCCGCTGTTTGTCAGCGCGTTCCGCCGCGCCGACGAGCTGGCGACGGCCATGGAATGCCGCTGCTACCACGGCGACGAAGGCCGCACGAAGCTCAATGTGCTGCACTACCAGACGCGCGACTATCTGGTGCTCGGCTATTATGCCGTGCTCGTGGCCGCGGTCATCGCGCTGCGATAAGAAGAAAGGACGCTTTTATGCGAAACATCGCCCTCAAGCTCATGTATAACGGCACGGCCTATCACGGCTGGCAGGTGCAGAAGACGGTCTCAAGCGTCTGCGAGACGATGGAAAAGGGCCTCTCGAAGGTCTGCGGCGGGAACGTCAAGCTCGTCGGCTGCGGCCGCACGGACGCGGGCGTGCACGCCGAGCGCTACATCGCCAATTTCCACACAGAGTCGCGCATTCCAGTCGAGCGCCTGCCGTTTGCCATCAACACGCACACGCCGGAGGATATCGTCGTGCGCGAAGCGCTTGAGGTGGCGGAGGATTTCAACGCGATCCTCTCGTGTCAAAAAAAGGAATACACCTACCGCATCTATAATTCCCGCATCAAAAACCCGTTCTATGTCAACAGGGCGTACTTTTACCCCAAGCACCTCGACGAAGAGGTGATGGACCGCGCGGCGCGCGCCTTTGAGGGCACGCACGATTTCCGCGCCGTCCGCTCTGTCGGCACGGAGACGAAGACCACCGTGCGCACCGTGCACTACTGCCGCGTGTCGCGCTCGGGTGATCTTTTGGAACTCAAGGTCTGCGCGGACGGGTTCCTGTATAACATGGTACGGGCGATCACCGGCACGGTGCTCTACGCCGCCGAGGGGAAGCTCACGCCAGAGGACATCCCCGAGATCCTGGCCTCCGGCGACCGCTCGCTCGCCGGCCCCACGGTGCCGCCGGGCGGACTGTACATGACGAGACTTTGGTATGAGGATGAACGGCTCAATGAATGATCTCAAAGAGGAAAAGGGAACACGCGAGGAGCTGAGGCGCTCGCAGGCGGCCCCGCGCCGCTCCGGCGGCGGGCTCAAGCGGGCGCTGATGGTGATTCTGGCGCTTGTGGTCGTGCTGGCCGTGGTCGTCGCCGCGGCGTGGAAGGACCTGAGCAGTCTTGACAGCGTGCGCCGCCTTTTCTCCTACAATAAGGTCACGCAGGATGAGCAGGGCAAGGTGGAGATGTACTCGTTCAGCAACGACCGCAGCAACACCTTTGCGCTGCTCGGCGACCATCTGATCGTCGCTTCGACGACGGGCGTGTCGATCTACAGCAGCAGCGGCAGCGTGGTGGACAGCATGAGTGTGAAGCTCACGAATCCCGCCATCGCTGTCGGCGGCCAGACCGCCGCGGTCTATGATATCGGCGGGCAGACGCTGCTCATTTACTCTTCCAGCGGCCTTGTGCGCGATATGAGCGGCGAGTGCAGCGGCAATATCCTGTCGGTCAGCGTCAATTCCTCGGACTATCTGGCGCTCAACGCCGAAAAGAGCGGCTACAAGTCCGCTGTTACGGTGTACGACGCTTCGGGCGAGAAGACGTTTGCCTTCAACTCCTCGGAGCACTATGTTATCGACGCGGTCGTCATGCGCGACTGCAAGCGCATGGCGGCGGTGACGCTCGGCGAGTCGGACGGCATATTCGCCGACACGGTGAGCATCTATTCCCTCGGCAGCGATAAGGCGGACTCGGTCAACACACTCACGGGCTCACTCCTGCTATCGCTCGACAGCGTGGCTGGTACGCTCTCGTGCCTGACGGACGAGAGCTTGACGCTCTTTTCATCGGACGGTACGCTTTCCGGCAGCTATCGCTACGAATACCCGTATCTGCGCGGTTCGAGCATGGGCGGCGACAACTACGCGGCGCTGCTGCTGAGCCGCTACCGCTCGGGCAGCACCTTGAAGCTCGTGACTGTCTCGTCCGACGGTACAGAGATGGCAAGTCTCGACAGCAGCCAGGAGGTCCTGTCCATGTCCGCGGCGGGGAAGTATATCGCCGTGCTGTACAGCGACAGTCTGGTGCTCTACACGCCGCAGCTGCAGGAATACGCGCGGCTGGACGGCACGGAGTACGCGCGCTCTGTCATCATGCGCGAGGATGGTACGGCGGTGCTGATCGGCTCGTCGTCCGCCTGGCTTTATATTCCGTAATTTCTGTAAAACGCTAAAAATGTTACAATTTATGACTTGAAAGGAGCGCGGGAAACGTGAATAATGGTCTTATGATCGATGCAGTCTTCGCGCTCGTGCTCATTTTAAGCGTCGTGTTCGGCGCCAAGCGGGGGCTGTTCCGCAGCTTTATGGCGCTGGCGGCAATCGTGCTCGCGCTGATCGGCGCGTCGCTTCTGACCGACGCTTTGACCGAGCCCGTGACCGACATGCTATCGTGCTCGCGCTGATCGGCGCGTCGCTTCTGACCGACGTTTTAACCGAGCCCGTGACCGACATGCTGATGCCGCGCCTTGAAAAGAGCGTGGAGGAGTGGTTTGATACCGAATCGCAGACACCGCAGGGGGATGTCCCGCAGATCGAGGGGGAGACCCCGGCGGAGAGCGACGCCTCGGGTGAAACGCCAAACGGCGACGCCGCGCAGGACGCGGAAAACGTTCGGCAGGACGATTCGCCGCTCGCGGTGACAGGCCTTCTCAAAAAGCTGCTGCGCTTCGATTTCGACGGCGCGGTGCGTCAGTCGCTTCGAAATGCCGCGCGCGACGCAGCGCTTGCCGCCGTAAGGACGCTGCTCGGCAGCGTGGTGAGGACACTCGTGTTCGTGCTGTGCTTTTTGGTGCTCACGCTGCTGCTCCGCTTAGTGACAGGCGGCATTGACAAGGTGTTAGACTTGCCAGTGCTGAACGCGCTCAACACCATCGGCGGCGGCGCGCTGGGCCTGATCGAGGGCGCACTTTTGCTGTTTCTCGTCTGCGATGTCGCACCGAAGCTCGGCGTCAAGGCCTTTGCCGACTACGAGGGCACGTATCTGTTATTGTTTTTTATGAGTCATACTCCGCGCGGGCTTGTCGCCGCGCTGTTACCCTGATCTTTACCCCAAGGAGGAAATACTATGCAGCCGCAACTTTGTTCCAGATGTAAAAAGAATATCGCCGTTGTGTTCATCACCCGTCAGGAAAACGGGCAGAACGTCAACGAAGGACTTTGCCTCAAGTGCGCGAAAAATCTCGGACTGCCGCAGGTGGACGAGATGATGCGCCGCATGGGCATCACGGATGAGGACCTTGACAATATCTCCAATGAAATGATGGGCGCCTTCGGCGGCGTGGAAAACCTCGAAGGTCTGACCGACGCCGACGATCCGGACGCCGATAACGAGGACGAGGACGGCAAGACCGCCACATTCCCGTTCCTGAGCCGCTTTTTCGGCGGAAATCCCGCTGCGAGCGACGCACAAAATGGCAACGAGGCCGAGCAGACGCAGAGCCCGCGCAGCAACAAGAAGGTCGAAAAGGGGAGCAAGCACAAATTCCTCGACTCCTACTGCATCAATCTCTCCCAGCGTGCACGCGACGGCAAGCTCGACGCGGTCGTCGGCCGCGAGGAGGAGATCGAACGCGTCATCCAGATTTTGAACCGCCGCCAGAAGAACAACCCCTGCCTGATCGGTGAGCCGGGCGTCGGCAAGACGGCCATTGCCGAGGGCCTCGCCCAGCGCATCGTCGCGGGCGACGTGCCGTTCAAGCTGAGAAGCAAGGAGGTCTATCTTCTTGACCTCACCGCGCTCGTCGCGGGCACGCAGTTCCGCGGCCAGTTCGAGAGCCGCATGAAGGGCCTCATCGAGGAGATCCGCAAGATGGGCAACGTCATCCTTGTCATCGACGAAGTGCACAACATCGTTGGCGCGGGCGACGCCGAGGGCAGCATGAACGCCGCCAACATCTTGAAGCCTGCGCTCTCCCGAGGCGAAATTCAGGTCATCGGCGCGACGACGTTCACCGAGTATCGCAAGCACATTGAAAAGGACACCGCGCTCGAGCGCCGCTTCCAGCCGGTCACGGTCAACGAGCCGAACATGGAGGATACGCTCAAAATTTTGAAGGGCATCGCCCACTACTACGAGCAGTTCCACGGCGTCAAAATTCCCGAGGGCATTCTGCGTCAGGCAGTGCTGCTGTCCGAGCGCTACATCACCGACCGTTTCCTGCCCGACAAGGCCATCGACCTCATCGACGAGGCGTGCTCGGATCTGAATCTGCACGACAAGAACATCAACCGCCGCATGGAGCTGCGCCGCGAGATCGAGGATTACGACAAGGAGCGCGAGCTTTTGCAGGGCGCAGAAGAACCCGACTTTGAGCGTCTGGCCGAGCTCAAGAGCCTTACCATCAAGGCGCAGACCGAGCTCGACGAGCTCTGTGCGCAGGGTGACCCGCAGCTCACGATGGACAACCTCGCCCGCGTGATCGAGCTCTGGACGAAGATTCCCGCCTCGCGTATCCGTGAAGACGAGTTCCGCCGTCTGAGCGAGCTTGACAAGCGCCTCAAGGAACACATCGTCGGCCAAGATGAGGCCATCGAGGCCGTCGCCGCGGCGATACGCCGCAACCGCGTGGGCATTTCGCCCAAGCATAAGCCGGTGAGCTTCATCTTTGTCGGCCCCACGGGCGTCGGCAAGACCGAGCTTGTCAAGCAGCTGGCGCAGGACCTCTTTAACTCGCCCGATGCGCTGATCCGTTTCGACATGTCCGAGTTTATGGAAAAGCACTCGGTCTCCCGCATCGTCGGCTCGCCCCCGGGCTATGTCGGCTATGATGAAGCCGGCCAGCTGACCGAAAAGATCCGCCGCAAGCCCTACGCCGTCATTCTTTTCGACGAGATCGAAAAGGCGCATCCCGACGTGATGAACGTCCTGCTGCAAATTCTCGACGACGGCGAGATCACCGACTCCCACGGCCGCAAGGTCAACTTTGAAAACACCGTCATCGTGATGACGTCCAACGCGGGCAGCGAGCGCAAGGAGGGCACTGTCGGCTTCGGCCACACGGTGAACGAGCAGAACCGCGACCGCGCTATGAAGGCGCTCGGCGAGTTCCTGCGCCCCGAATTCCTGAACCGTGTGGACGAGGTCATCTGCTTCAACCGCCTTGACGAGAAGAACTTCGCCGGCATCGCCCACATCATGCTCGACGAGCTGCAAAAGAGCCTCGATGACAAGCCCACATCATGCTCGATGAGCTGCAAAAGAGCCTTGAGGACAAGGGCCTGCACTTTACGTGGGACGAGGATGTTGAGGACTACCTCGTCAAGAAGTCCTACTCCGCGACCTACGGCGCGCGCAATCTGCGCCGCACCATTCAGAAAGAGCTCGAAGACGTCATGGCCGCGCAGATCATCGACTCCTACGAGCACCCCGTCACGCAGATCCATGCGTCGATGGAGGACGGCAAGCTCGTCGTCCGCAGCCTGTAAAAGAAAGGGGAGGGAGACCATGTTCCATCTGTTCCGCAAGGACATTGAAAAGCACTGCGCCTACTGCAAGAGCGGATCTGTCATCAACGAAGGGCAGGTCATCTGCTCCCGCCGCGGCGTGGTCGACTCTGCCGACCACTGCCGTCACTTTTGCTACGATCCGCTCAAGCGCGTGCCGCCGCGTCCGGCCACGCTGAACGACAAGTACACGTCCGAGGATTTTTCCCTGTAAGGCCGGGCAGCGCCCCGAACAATAAAGAAAGAAGGCCGATTCCCATGAACGTTTCTCAGGTTTACGCAGTCTATTTCAGCGCCACCGGCAACACCAGAAAGGTGACCACCACGCTTGCAAATGCCCTTGCCGTCAGCTTCGACGTGCCGCTCGAGGTGCGCGACTTTACGCTGCCCGCCGCGCGCGAGGAAGCGTATGAGTTTGCCGCGGGCGACCTTGTCGTATTCGGTATGCCAACCTACGCGGGCAAGCTTCCAAATAAGCTGCTCGACTTTGTGAAGTCCGGCTTTCACGGAAACGGCGCGCTGGCTGTGCCGGTCGTGACGTTCGGCAACCGCAGCTTCGACAATTCGCTTGCCGAGCTCTGCGCCTGCCTCGAAGGGGACGGCTTCCACACCATTGGCGCGGGCGCCTTTGCCTGCCGCCACGCCTTTACCGACGCGCTGGCCGAGGGGCGTCCTGATTCCGACGATATGGCGGAGCTTGCAAAGCTCGGTTCGGCGGTCGTGGGCCGCATCGTGCGGATGACCGAGTATCCCGCGCCCGTCACGGTCGACGGTGACGCCGACGCGCCGTATTACCGCCCGCTGGGCCTCGATGGCGAACCGAAGGTGTTTCTGAAGGCGAAGCCCAAGACTGATCTTGAGAAGTGCATTCACTGCGGCGTGTGCGCCTCACTCTGCCCGATGGGCTCGATCAATCCCGATGATGTCACCGAGGTCGTGGGCGTGTGCATCAAATGCCACTCCTGCGTGCGCAACTGCCCGATGGGTGCGAAGTATTTCGACGATCCCGCGTTCCTCTCGCACCGCGCAATGCTCGAACGCGACTACACGCGCAGAGCGGAGGACAAGATCTTCACGGCGTAAGAAAGTACATAAAATGGCTCTGTTTGGGAATCCCAAACAGAGCTTTTTTCATTCCTGAATGACGGAACGTTGCTGCCTTACAAACAAAATTTGGGAAGGGCGGGAAGCGGGGACAGCCACGCACGCATACGCTATGGAGAAAGCACCAATTTTGGGAGGGATCTTATGAAACCGGTGTACTTTTTCCTCGGCGCAAACAGCGAAGAGGGCTTTTTCTCGCACTATGACCAGCTTTTGGGCGGTCGGCTCGACGATCTGATGATTCTGAAAGGCGGCCCGGGCTGCGGCAAGTCGACCTTTATGCGCCGCGTGGGCGCGGCGATGGAGCGCGCGGGCGAGCGCATCGTGTACATCAACTGCTCGGGTGACCCCGATTCGCTCGACGGCGCGATCTTTCTGGACCGAAACGCTGCTATTGTCGATGGCACCAGCCCGCATGTGCTCGAGCCGACCTACGCGGTCGCGAGCGAGCGCTATGTCGACCTGACACGCTTCTACGATGTGGACGCGGCTAAGGCACGCCGCGCGGAGATCGTCGCGCTGAGCGACGAATATCGCGCACACTACCGCAGCGCCTATCGTATTCTGCGCGCGATGGGTGAGGTGGAGAGATTTTACGACGTGGAAGTAGCCAAGGCGCGCCGCGCGGAGATCATCGCGCTGAGCGACGAGTACCGCGCACACTACCGCAGCGCCTATCGCATCCTGCGCGCGATGGGCGAGGTGGAGAGCGAGCGCCGCGTGGCAATGCACGCGCAGATGGATTTTTCGAAGCTCCGCCGCCGCACCGACGGCATCCTCGCACGCGAGCTGCACGGCGACGGAACCGGCAGCGGGCGTGTCGACCGCGTATTTTTAGGCGGTGTGACGCATCGGGGCAAGATTTGCCGGTTCGACACCGTCGAAGCCCTCTGCCCGCGCATCTATGCCATCATCGACAGTGCGGGGCTGGGAAACGAAATGCTTGAGACCGTCGTGCAGGCGGCACAGGCGAAGCATTTCGACATCATCGCCTGCCCGAATCCAGACCGGCCGCGGGAGCTCCATCACGTGCTGATTCCGGAAAAAGGGCTGGCGTTTATCACAACGAACGCGCGCAACCCATACGACGGGAAGCCTTACCGCCGCCTGCGTCTCGACGCGATGGCGGAGGAGAAGCTCACGCGCGCGCAGAAGGCGAAGCTGCGCTTCACGCGCCGCGTGGAGGCGTCGCTCTTAGACGAGGCAGTGGGCGCACTGTCGGACGCCAAGAAGGCGCACGACGCGCTGGAGAATGCATACCATCCCTGCGTGGATTTTGAGGGTGTCACTGCGCTCGCAGAGCGTGAGATCAATAGATTATTAAAGCAATAGTGCTTTACAGGC
>OJRM01000633.1_pt1 | contig 14466 bp, 10 predicted proteins | sample 1599171 | NCBI WGS metagenome assembly OJRM01 (sample SAMN03922538, study PRJEB24848) | human gut metagenome | isolation source: stool sample | host: Homo sapiens | place: Germany | collected 2010-05
TGTTGAAAACATGGATTGAGGATTTTGTAGACGAAGATACCGGTGAAGTTGTTTCTATTGAGCGTAACGAAGTGGTTATCGACCGTGAAACTATAATTGAGCCGGAACATATTGACATTATATTAGAGTCAGGCGTTCAGAATATCCTTGTACATAAGGAAGAACCGAACCAGTCTGACTACTCTATTATATATAATACTCTGCAGAAGGACCCCAGTAATTCGGAAAAAGAAGCAGTGCTTTATATCTATCGTCAGTTGCGTAATGCAGATCCTGCCGATGATGCCAGCGCGCGTGAGGTTATTAATAACCTGTTCTTCTCAGAAAAGAGATACGACTTGGGTGATGTAGGTCGTTACCGTATCAACAGAAAGTTGAATTTGACGACTGACATGGATGTCCGTGTACTCACCAAGGAAGATATCATTGAGATTATCAAGTATCTGATTGAGTTGATAAACTCAAAAGCAGATGTGGATGATATTGACCACTTGAGCAACCGTCGCGTACGTACGGTAGGCGAACAGTTGTCAAACCAGTTTGCTATCGGTTTGGCACGTATGTCCCGTACTATCCGCGAGCGTATGAATGTTCGTGACAATGAAGTCTTTACTCCGATCGATTTGATTAACGCCAAGACTATTTCTTCCGTTATCAATTCTTTCTTCGGAACAAATGCTTTGTCACAATTCATGGACCAGACCAACCCGCTTGCCGAAATCACTCACAAGCGCCGTATGTCAGCTTTGGGTCCCGGTGGTTTGTCACGTGAACGTGCCGGTTTTGAGGTGCGTGACGTACACTATACTCACTACGGTCGTCTTTGTCCGATTGAAACGCCTGAAGGTCCGAACATTGGTTTGATATCTTCACTTTGTGTGTTTGCTAAAATCAATCAGCTTGGTTTTATTGAGACACCGTACCGCAAGGTGGCTAACGGAAAGGTAGACCTTTCGGATGAAGGTTTGGTTTACCTTACAGCCGAAGAAGAAGAAGAGAAGATTATCGCTCAGGGTAATGCACCTTTGAATGAAGACGGAACTTTCGTCCGCGACAAAGTAAAATCCCGTCAGGATGCCGATTATCCGGTTGTAGCTCCTGATGAGGTAGAGCTGATGGACGTATCGCCACAGCAGATTGCCTCTATTGCAGCATCTTTGATTCCGTTCTTGGAACATGACGATGCTAACCGTGCGTTGATGGGATCGAACATGATGCGCCAGGCAGTTCCTTTGTTGAAGAGTGAAGCTCCGATTGTAGGTACAGGTATCGAACGTCAGCTTGCACGTGACTCTCGTACGCAGATTACTGCTGAGGGCGAAGGTGTGGTTGACTTTGTAGATGCTACGACTATCCGCATTCTGTACGATCGTACGGAAGAGGAAGAGTTTGTAAGCTTCGAATCTGCACTGAAAGAATATACTATTCCCAAATGGCGTCGTACCAACCAGAACATGACGATTGACCTTCGTCCTATTTGCGAGAAAGGTCAGCGTGTGACGAAGGGACAAATCCTTACCGAGGGTTACTCAACCGAACAGGGCGAGCTCGCTTTGGGTAAGAACCTGTTGGTTGCCTACATGCCTTGGAAGGGATACAACTATGAGGACGCTATCGTATTGAACGAACGTGTGGTTCGCGAAGACCTTTTGACTTCCGTACACGTAGAGGAATACTCTTTGGAAGTTCGTGAAACGAAGCGCGGTATGGAAGAGTTGACTTCCGATATTCCTAATGTAAGTGAAGAGGCTACCAAAGACCTTGACGAGAATGGTATTGTGCGTGTAGGTGCCCGTATCGAGCCGGGTGATATTTTGATTGGTAAGATTACTCCGAAAGGCGAGTCTGACCCTTCTCCGGAAGAAAAGTTGCTTCGTGCCATATTCGGTGATAAGGCTGGTGATGTGAAAGATGCGTCTTTGAAGGCATCTCCTTCTTTGAAGGGTGTGATTATCGGTAAACGTCTGTTCTCCCGCGTTATCAAGACTCGTAGTTCTAAATTGGCCGACAAGGCATTGTTGCCGAAGATTGATGATGAGTTCGATAGCAAGGTGGCTGATTTGAAGAAAATATTGGTAAATAAGCTTTTGAAGCTCACAGAAAATCATACTTCAGAAGGTGTGAAAGACTATATGGGAGCTGAAGTAATCAGTAAAGGCGCTAAATTCTATGCTTCTGATTTCAGTGATATAGACTTTACTGCTATTCAGTTGAGCAATTGGACAAAAGACGAGCATACCAATGAATTGATCCGTGCACTGGTAACGAACTTTATCAAGAAATATAAGGAACTCGATGCAGAGTTGAAACGTAAGAAATTTGCTATTACTATCGGTGACGAGTTGCCTGCAGGTATTATCCAGATGGCTAAGGTTTATATTGCCAAGAAGCGTAAGATCGGTGTTGGTGATAAGATGGCCGGTCGTCATGGTAACAAAGGTATCGTTTCACGCGTGGTACGTCAGGAAGACATGCCGTTCTTGGCAGACGGTACTCCGGTAGATATTGTATTGAATCCGCTGGGTGTGCCTTCACGTATGAACATCGGTCAGATATTCGAGGCTGTTTTGGGACGTGCCGGAAAGAACTTGGGAGTTAAGTTTGCTACGCCTATCTTTGATGGTGCTACGCTGGATGACCTGAACGAATGGACCGACAAGGCCGGTCTGCCCCGTTATGGTAAAACCACTTTGTATGATGGTGGTACAGGTGAGGCTTTCGAGCAGCAGGCTACAGTGGGTGTGACATACATGCTGAAACTCGGTCACATGGTTGAAGATAAGATGCACGCACGTTCTATCGGTCCTTATTCGCTTATTACGCAACAGCCGTTGGGCGGTAAGGCACAGTTCGGTGGTCAGCGTTTCGGAGAAATGGAGGTTTGGGCGCTCGAAGCATTCGGTGCTGCGCATATCCTGCAGGAAATCCTGACTATCAAGTCTGATGATGTTGTCGGACGCTCCAAGGCTTATGAAGCAATCGTTAAGGGTGAGCCGATGCCAGCTCCGGGTATTCCTGAATCACTGAATGTATTGTTGCACGAGTTGAGAGGTTTGGGCTTGAGCATCAACTTAGAATAAATTGAAATTTGGAAATTGAGGGTTGAGAGCTAATGTCTCTTGATTCTCAATTCCCGACTTATCAACATTGTTTTTCAATTTTTAATTCTCAATTATCAATTATATATAAAAGTATGGCTTTTAGAAAAGATAACAAGATAAAGAGTAATTTCTCGAAAATCTCTATCGGTTTGGCTTCTCCCGAAGAAATCCTTGAGAATTCGAGTGGTGAAGTTTTAAAGCCTGAAACCATTAACTATCGGACGTATAAGCCGGAACGCGACGGTTTGTTCTGCGAGCGTATCTTCGGTCCTATTAAGGATTATGAGTGCCATTGCGGTAAGTACAAACGTATCCGTTACAAAGGCATTGTGTGCGACCGTTGCGGTGTGGAAGTGACAGAAAAGAAAGTACGTCGTGAGCGTATGGGACACATCCAGCTGGTTGTGCCGGTGGCTCACATTTGGTATTTCCGTTCGCTTCCTAATAAAATCGGTTACTTGCTGGGTTTACCGACCAAGAAACTCGATGCTATTATTTACTACGAACGTTATGTAGTAATCCAGCCGGGTATATTGGAAGGCGAAGTGGCACAGTATGATTTGCTTGAAGAAGGAGAATATCTGGATCTGTTGGAAAAGTTACCAAGCGATAATCAGTACCTTGAAGATTCAGACCCCAATAAGTTTGTTGCCAAGATGGGTGCAGAAGCCATTTATGACTTGCTGTCGCGCATTGATCTTGATTCATTGTCTTACGAACTGCGTAACCGTGCAGGCAGCGATGCTTCACAACAGCGTAAGAGCGAAGCTTTGAAGCGTTTGCAGGTAGTTGAGTCTTTCCGTGCATCACGCGGACGCAACAAGCCCGAATGGATGATTGTACGTATCGTACCGGTTATCCCGCCCGAACTTCGTCCGTTGGTTCCGTTGGATGGCGGGCGTTTCGCTACTTCCGACTTGAACGACCTTTACCGTCGCGTTATCATCCGTAACAACCGCTTGAAGAGATTGATTGAAATCAAGGCTCCTGAGGTGATTTTACGTAATGAGAAACGTATGTTGCAGGAAGCTGTCGATTCATTGTTCGATAACTCTCGTAAGTCAAGCGCAGTGAAGACTGATGCCAACCGTCCTTTGAAGTCACTTTCCGACAGTTTGAAAGGTAAGCAGGGACGTTTCCGTCAGAACTTGTTGGGTAAGCGTGTCGACTACTCTGCACGTTCCGTAATCGTTGTAGGTCCGGAACTGAAAATGGGTGAGTGCGGTATTCCTAAACTCATGGCGGCCGAGCTCTACAAGCCGTTCATTATCCGTAAGCTCATCGAGCGTGGTATTGTGAAGACGGTGAAGAGTGCCAAGAAGATTGTAGACCGTAAGGAACCAGTTATCTGGGACATTCTGGAACATGTAATGAAAGGACATCCGGTATTGTTGAACCGTGCTCCGACACTGCACCGTCTGGGTATCCAGGCGTTCCAGCCGAAGATGATTGAAGGCAAGGCAATCCAGTTGCACCCGTTGGCATGTACGGCATTCAACGCCGACTTCGACGGTGACCAGATGGCCGTTCACTTGCCTTTGAGCAACGAAGCTATTCTGGAAGCACAGATGTTGATGCTCCAGTCACATAATATCTTGAACCCAGCCAACGGTGCGCCTATCACAGTGCCCGCACAGGATATGGTACTCGGTTTGTACTATATCACCAAACTGCGTAAAGGAGCTAAAGGTGAAGGCCTCACTTTCTACGGTCCGGAAGAAGCGCTTATTGCCTACAACGAAGGTAAGTGCGACATTCACGCACCTATCAGCGTTATCGTTAAGGACATTGACGAAAACGGTAATGTGGTAGACAAGATGATGCACGACACGTCGGTAGGTCGTGTTATTGTAAACGAAATTGTACCTGCCAAAGCGGGTTATATCAATACGATTATCTCTAAGAAGTCACTTCGTGACATCATCAGTCACGTAATCAAGGTTTGTGGTGTGGCAGAAGCAGCCGAATTCCTGGATGGAATCAAGAACCTCGGTTATCAGATGGCATTCAAAGGCGGTCTTTCGTTCAACTTGGGAGATATTATTATTCCCGAAGAGAAAGAAGCGCTGGTGCAGAAAGGTTACGAAGAAGTAGAGCAGGTAATCAACAACTATAACATGGGTTTCATTACCAACAACGAGCGTTACAACCAGGTAATTGATATCTGGACACATGTAAACTCCGAGTTGTCAAACATTTTGATGAAAACTATTTCGAGCGACGATCAGGGATTCAATTCCGTATACATGATGTTGGATTCCGGAGCCCGTGGTTCTAAGGAGCAGATTCGTCAGCTTTCCGGTATGCGTGGTTTGATGGCGAAACCTCAGAAGGCAGGTGCCGAAGGCGGTCAGATTATCGAGAACCCGATTCTTTCTAACTTTAAGGAAGGTCTTTCCGTGTTGGAGTACTTTATCTCTACTCACGGTGCTCGTAAGGGTCTTGCCGATACCGCTTTGAAGACGGCCGACGCCGGATACTTGACCCGTCGTCTGGTTGACGTATCTCACGATGTGATTATCAACGAAGAAGACTGCGGTACGCTTCGCGGACTGGTTTGTACAGCTTTGAAGAATAACGATGAGACAATCGCTACATTGTACGAACGTATTCTGGGACGTGTATCCGTACATGATATCGTTCACCCCACAACCGGTGAATTGCTTGTTGCAGGTGGTGAAGAAATCACTGAAGCCATTGCACAGAAGATTGAAGACTCTCCGATTGAGAGCGTTGAAATCCGTTCTGTATTGACTTGTGAATCCAAGAAGGGTGTTTGTGCCAAGTGCTACGGCCGTAATCTGGCTACAAGCCGTATGGTTCAGAAAGGTGAGGCTGTCGGTGTAATCGCTGCGCAGTCTATCGGTGAGCCGGGTACACAGTTGACGTTGCGTACGTTCCATGCCGGTGGTACGGCAGCCAATATCGCTGCCAATGCAAGTATTGTTGCCAAGAATCCTTCCCGTCTGGAATTTGAAGAACTCCGTACAGTAGATATTATTGACGAAGCAGGCGAACCGGCTAAGGTGGTAGTAGGCCGTCTGGCAGAAGTACGTTTCGTAGATGTCAATACAGGTATCATACTTTCTACGCATAACGTGCCTTATGGTTCTACACTCTATGCAGCGGATGGTGAAGTAGTAGAGAAAGGCAAACTTATAGCCCGTTGGGACCCGTTCAACGCAGTTATCATTACCGAAGCTACCGGTAAGATTGAGTTTGAAGGCGTTATTGAAAACGTTACCTATAAGGTAGAGTCCGATGAATCTACCGGTTTGCGCGAAATCATCATCATTGAGTCTAAGGACAAGACGAAAGTGCCTACAGCGCACATCATGACTGAAGATGGCGAACTTATCCGTACCTATAACCTTCCTGTGGGTGGTCACGTAGTAGTGGAAAACGGACAGAAGGTAAAAGCCGGTGAAGTAATCGTGAAGATTCCGCGTGCCGTTGGTAAGGCGGGTGATATCACGGGTGGTCTTCCCCGTGTTACCGAATTGTTCGAGGCACGTAACCCGTCCAATCCTGCTGTGGTTTCCGAAATTGACGGTGAGGTCACAATGGGTAAGGTGAAACGTGGTAACCGCGAAATTATCGTTACCTCTAAGACCGGGGAAGTTAAGAAATATCTCGTACCACTGTCCAAACAGATACTGGTACAGGAGAACGACTACGTGCGTGCCGGTACTCCGTTGTCTGACGGTGCCATTACCCCTGCCGATATCCTTGCCATTAAAGGTCCTACGGCTGTACAGGAATATATCGTAAACGAAGTACAGGACGTTTATCGTCTGCAAGGTGTGAAGATTAACGATAAGCACTTTGAAATTATCGTTCGTCAGATGATGCGTAAGGTTGAAATCGATGAACCGGGCGATACCCGCTTCTTGGAACAACAGGTAGTGGATAAGCTCGAATTCATGGAAGAGAACGACCGTATCTGGGGCAAGAAAGTTGTAGTAGATGCCGGAGATTCTCAGAACCTGCAACCGGGACAGATTGTTACTGCCCGCAAGTTGCGCGATGAAAACTCCATGCTGAAGCGCCGTGACTTGAAACCCGTTTCAGTACGTGATGCTGTACCTGCTACCTCTACACAGATTCTTCAAGGTATTACCCGTGCGGCTTTGCAGACTTCAAGCTTTATGTCTGCCGCTTCTTTCCAGGAAACGACGAAGGTACTCAACGAAGCTGCTATCAACGGAAAGGTAGACCGTCTGGAAGGTATGAAAGAGAATGTTATCTGCGGTCACTTGATTCCTGCCGGTACAGGTCAGCGCGAATTCGAGAAGATTATTGTCGGTTCGAAAGAAGAGTACGATCGTATGCTTGCCAACAAGAAAACGGTGCTCGATTATGCAGTTGATGATAAGGTAGAAGAGTAATTACTACGTTAATACAATCAGTAATTTTTATAGTGAAAGAAGAGGATCTCCCGGGATTCTCTTCTTTTTTTATATTTGTTGCAAACCGGCTCTCTTTTCGGTCTGATGTAAGAAGAGTGTAATGTAATAGCAAAATAAAGATTTGCATGCCCCCTTCACAACCTTTTATTCATGGATGTTTGAGGGTGAAGGGGAGGAGGGGGAAGCATGCTATTGCCTCAAATAAAACAGACCATCGGTTTGGGGTAAACGCATGGTCTGTTCAGGTAAATCAGACGATGTGTTCTATTCGAACAGACCATGCAATTTCAGGACATATCAAGTGCCTTTTTTGTTCAGGTCGTACTGTTACTTTTATCTTGGAGTATTTTGTGTGTCGGAATGAAAGAAGTATATTTGTCATTCAATTATAATGATATACGATAATATGGAAAATCAGGAAAATAATAACGGACAGTTACAGATAGAGCTGAAAGAAGAAGTGGCCCAAGGCACGTATGCCAATCTTGCCATTATCACTCATTCCAGTTCGGAGTTTATCATGGACTTTATTCGGGTAATGCCGGGAATGCCCAAAGCCGGGGTTCAATCGCGTATTGTATTGGCACCCGAACACGCCAAGCGTCTGCTGCGTGCGCTTGAAGAAAATGTTGGTAAATATGAACGTGCTTTCGGCCCTATCCGCATGCCGGATGAGCAACCTATTCCGCCATTGCCTAACATTAAGGGTGAAGCATAAAATCAAAAAAAAACTTGTAGTGCATTGATTATTCAAAACTTATTAGTATCTTTGCAGCCCAAAAGTGTATAGTTTTGAATTAATATAAACAATAATATATAACTAAAAACAATTAAAATGCCTACAATTCAGCAATTAGTAAGAAAAGGACGCGAAGTGCTGGTGGAGAAATCAAAGTCTCCAGCCTTGGACTCTTGTCCTCAAAGACGTGGCGTTTGCGTGAGAGTGTATACAACCACTCCGAAGAAACCGAATTCAGCTATGCGTAAAGTAGCTCGTGTACGTTTGACTAACGGTAAAGAGGTGAACTCTTACATTCCGGGAGAAGGTCACAACTTGCAGGAACACTCAATCGTATTGGTTCGCGGCGGTCGTGTAAAAGACCTTCCGGGTGTACGTTATCACATCGTTCGTGGTACTTTGGATACCGCAGGTGTTGCTAACCGTACTCAAAGACGTTCTAAATACGGTGCTAAACGTCCGAAACCGGGACAGGCTGCTCCCGCTAAGAAGAAATAATTAGGCGGCCAAACTGATAAACAGTAAAATTAAAAGTAATAACTTACGTTTTAGTTTGTTGGAAATGCTAAAGGTTGAGTAAATTCTCCGGAGGGAGAGTTGAAGAAGACAGAAGTAAACAACCAAGAACGAAAAACATTATTCTTTCAGACAGATGAGAAAAGCAAAACCTAAAAAACGTATCATCCTTCCGGATCCCGTTTTTAATGATGTGAAAGTTTCCAAGTTCGTTAACCACCTGATGTACGACGGAAAGAAGAATACTTCTTATGAAATCTTCTACGCCGCTTTGGAAACAGTGAAGAACAAAATGCAGAATGAAGAGAAATCAGCTCTTGAAATCTGGAAAAAAGCTTTGGACAACGTAACTCCTCAAGTGGAAGTGAAGTCTCGCCGTGTAGGTGGTGCTACTTTCCAAGTTCCTACTGAAATTCGTCCTGACCGCAAGGAGTCAATTTCTATGAAGAATTTGATTATCTTTGCCCGCAAGCGTGGCGGTAAATCAATGGCTGACAAGCTGGCTGCTGAAATTATGGATGCTTTCAATGAACAAGGCGGTGCTTTCAAACGTAAAGAAGATATGCACAGAATGGCCGAGGCTAACCGTGCGTTTGCTCATTTCAGATTCTAATACTATAAGAGATAACCAATCAAAGATTAAAAACTTAAAGTAAAAGGAATTAGAAAATGGCAAAGAATGATTTACATTTGACACGTAATATCGGTATCATGGCCCACATCGATGCCGGAAAGACAACGACCTCTGAACGTATTTTGTTTTACACGGGTTTGACCCACAAAATCGGTGAGGTACACGATGGTGCCGCTACAATGGACTGGATGGAGCAAGAACAAGAACGTGGTATCACTATCACTTCTGCTGCTACTACCACTCGTTGGAAATATGCCGGTAATACTTATAAAATCAATTTGATTGATACTCCGGGACACGTGGACTTTACTGCTGAGGTAGAACGCTCTTTACGTGTGTTGGACGGTGCTGTCGCTGCTTATTGTGCAGTTGGTGGCGTTGAACCGCAATCTGAAACAGTTTGGCGTCAAGCAGACAAGTACAATGTGCCACGTATCGGTTATGTTAATAAAATGGACCGTTCCGGTGCAGACTTCTTCGAAGTAGTTCGCCAAATGAAGGACGTTTTGGGTGCTAATCCATGTCCTATCGTTATCCCTATTGGCGCTGAAGAAACTTTCAAGGGGTTGGTTGACCTTATTAAAATGAAAGCTATCTATTGGCATGATGAGACAATGGGGGCTGACTATACGGTGGAGGAAATTCCTGCCAATTTAGTAGACGAAGCCAATGAATGGAGAGATAAGATGCTCGAAAAAGTAGCTGAGTTTGACGATGCCTTGATGGAGAAATATTTCGATGATCCTTCTACTATTACAGAAGAAGAAATATTGAGAGCTCTTCGCAACGCTACAGTACAGATGGCTGTTGTTCCTATGTTGTGTGGTTCTTCATTCAAGAATAAGGGTGTACAGACTTTGCTTGACTATGTTTGTGCATTCTTGCCTTCTCCGCTGGATACAGAGAATGTGGTTGGTACAAACCCTGAAACCGGTGCTGAAGAAGACCGTAAGCCGAGCGAGGATGAAAAGACTTCTGCTTTGGCGTTCAAGATTGCAACTGACCCGTATGTAGGCCGTCTGACTTTCTTCCGTGTTTATTCAGGTAAGATTGAAGCCGGTTCTTATATTTATAACTCTCGCTCTGGTAAGAAAGAACGTGTTTCACGTCTGTTCCAGATGCACTCAAATAAACAGAATCCTGTTGAGGTGATTGGCGCCGGTGATATTGGTGCCGGTGTAGGCTTCAAGGATATCCATACCGGTGATACGCTGTGCGACGAAACCGCACCGATCGTATTGGAATCTATGGACTTCCCCGAACCGGTAATCGGTATCGCAGTTGAGCCTAAGACTCAGAAGGATATGGATAAACTGTCTAACGGTTTGGCTAAATTGGCTGAAGAAGACCCGACGTTTACGGTTAAGACTGACGAACAGACAGGTCAGACAGTTATTTCCGGTATGGGTGAGCTTCACTTGGATATTATCATCGACCGTCTGAAGCGTGAATTCAAGGTTGAGTGTAACCAGGGTAAACCTCAGGTTAACTATAAGGAGGCTATTACGAAGACTGTTAACTTGCGTGAAGTGTATAAGAAACAGTCTGGTGGTCGTGGTAAGTTTGCCGATATCATCGTGAACATCGGTCCGGTTGATGAGGACTTTACTCAGGGCGGCTTGCAGTTTGTTGACGAAGTGAAGGGTGGTAATATTCCTAAGGAATTTATCCCGTCTGTACAGAAAGGTTTCACAACTGCAATGAAGAACGGTGTATTGGCCGGTTATCCGTTGGATTCACTGAAGGTGACTTTGATCGACGGTTCTTTCCACCCGGTTGACTCTGACCAGTTGTCATTTGAAATCTGTGCTATTCAGGCATACAAGAACGCTTGCGCTAAGGCAGGTCCGGTATTGATGGAGCCTATCATGAAGCTGGAAGTTGTTACTCCGGAAGAAAACATGGGTGACGTTATCGGTGACTTGAACAAGCGTCGCGGTCAGGTAGAAGGTATGGAATCAAGCCGTTCCGGTGCTCGTATCGTGAAGGCAATGGTTCCGCTGGCAGAAATGTTCGGTTACGTAACAGCATTGCGTACCATCACTTCTGGTCGTGCAACCTCTTCAATGGTATACTCTCACCACGCCCAGGTTTCCAACTCTATTGCCAAGGCAGTATTGGAGGAAGTAAAAGGTCGTGCTGACTTAATCTAAAAAAAACTTGAAGTCCCGTAGGCTAGCGAATGACTCTTAGCCTGCGGAACTTCATCTTATATAACTATTTAATAATTAAAGACAGTAATGAGTCAAAAAATTAGAATCAAACTGAAATCTTACGACCACAACTTGGTTGACAAGTCAGCTGAGAAGATTGTAAGAACGGTGAAGACAACAGGCGCTATCGTTAGCGGTCCAATTCCTCTCCCTACGCATAAGCGTATCTTTACCGTAAACCGTTCGACTTTCGTTAACAAGAAGTCGCGTGAACAATTCGAGCTCTCTTCTTACAAGAGATTAATCGACATCTATAGCTCAACAGCTAAGACAGTGGATGCTCTGATGAAGTTGGAGTTGCCGAGTGGTGTGGAAGTAGAAATCAAAGTGTAAGTATTAAAAATTAAGTGAAATGCCAGGATTATTAGGAAAAAAAATCGGAATGACATCCGTTTTCAGTGCCGATGGTAAAAATGTACCATGCACTGTTATCGAAGCAGGTCCTTGTGTTGTTACTCAAGTGAAAACTGTAGAAAAGGACGGTTATGAAGCTGTTCAGCTGGGCTTCCAGGACAAGAAGGAGAAGCACACTACAAAGCCTTTGATGGGCCACTTTAAGAAAGCTGGAGTAACTCCCAAGAAACACTTGGCTGAGTTCAAAGAATTTGAGACAGAATTGAATCTGGGTGATACTGTTACCGTAGAATTGTTCGAAGGCGCTGATTATGTAGACGTTGTAGGTACTTCCAAAGGTAAAGGCTTCCAGGGTGTTGTGAAACGTCATGGTTTCGGTGGTGTAGGTCAGACTACTCACGGTCAGCACAACCGTGCCCGTAAACCGGGTTCTATCGGTGCTTGTTCTTACCCTGCAAAAGTATTCAAGGGAATGCGCATGGGCGGACAACTTGGTGGTGACAGAGTAACTGTTCAAAATCTGCAAGTATTAAAAGTAATCGCGGAGCACAATCTCCTTTTGATTAAGGGTTCTGTTCCTGGTTGCAAAGGTTCAATCGTAATAATTGAGAAATAATGGAAGTTAACGTATATAACATTAAAGGTGAAGACACTGGGAGAAAGATTACGTTAAACGAGTCTATCTTCGGAATTGAGCCCAACGACCACGCTATCTACTTGGATGTTAAACAGTTTATGGCTAACCAGCGTCAGGGTACACACAAGTCAAAGGAAAGAAGCGAAATCAGTGGTTCTACTCGTAAAATCGGTCGCCAGAAAGGTGGTGGTGGTGCACGTCGTGGTGACATGAACTCACCGGTACTTGTTGGTGGTGGACGCGTATTCGGTCCGAAACCGAGAGATTACTACTTCAAATTAAACAAAAAAGTAAAGGCTCTGGCTCGTAAGTCAGCTTTGTCATACAAGGCTCAGAACAACGCAGTTGTAGTAGTAGAAGACTTCTCTTTTGAAGCTCCGAAGACTAAAGATTTTGTTGCAATGATAAAAAATCTTAAAGTTTCTGACAAAAAGCTGCTTGTGATTTTACCAGAAGCAAATAAAAACGTATATTTGTCGGCTCGTAATGTGAAGGGTGCTAATGTGCAGACTATCTCAGGGTTAAATACTTACAGAGTATTGGACGCTGGAGTTGTTGTGTTTGCTGAAAGTGCACTTTCTGCTATCGACAATATCTTAATGTAAAAAGGAGGCTTAAATAATGGGAATTATTATTAAACCGTTAGTGACAGAGAAGATGACTGCAATTACTGATAAGACGAATAATCGTTTCGGCTTTATCGTGCGTCCTGAAGCTAATAAACTGGAAATTAAGAAGGAAGTTGAAGCCCTTTACAACGTTACAGTAGTTGATGTGAATACAATGAAGTATGCCGGCAAAAACAAGAGCCGCTATACTCGTGCCGGTATCATCAACGGACGTACGAATGCGTTCAAGAAGGCTATCGTTACGTTGAAAGAAGGAGATACTATTGATTTTTATAGCAATATTTAATAAAAATGGCAGTACGTAAATTTAAGCCCACAACACCGGGGCAAAGACATAAAATTATTGGTACTTTCGAAGAAATTACTGCACGAGTACCAGAAAAGTCTCTTGTATTTGGTAAGAAATCTTCCGGCGGTCGTAACAATACAGGTAAAATGACCATGCGCTACATCGGTGGCGGTAGTAAGAAGATTATCCGTATCGTAGACTTCAAGAGAAATAAAGACGGTGTACCTGCAGTGGTTAAAACAATTGAATACGATCCGAACCGTTCGGCTCGTATCGCTCTGTTGTTTTATGCAGATGGTGAAAAAAGATATATTATTGCTCCCAATGGATTGCAAGTTGGTGCGACTTTGATGTCAGGTGAAACTGCTGCTCCGGAAATCGGAAATGCTCTTCCGCTTCAGAATATTCCGGTCGGTACTGTAATTCACAACATCGAATTACGTCCGGGACAAGGCGCTGCCTTGGTTCGCTCGGCTGGTAACTTCGCTCAGTTGACTTCTAGAGAAGGTAAGTACTGCGTTATCAAGTTGCCTTCAGGTGAGGTTCGTCAGATCCTCAGTACTTGTAAGGCTACTATTGGTAGTGTAGGTAACTCAGATCATGGATTGGAAAGTTCAGGTAAAGCTGGACGTTCTCGTTGGTTAGGACGTCGTCCGCGTAACCGTGGTGTTGTTATGAACCCGGTTGATCACCCGATGGGTGGTGGTGAAGGACGTGCTTCAGGAGGACACCCGAGATCTCGTAAGGGATTGTACGCTAAGGGTCTTAAGACAAGAGCTCCGAAGAAACAATCGTCTAAGTATATTATTGAGAGAAGAAAGAAGTAATCTGATTAATTGAGTAAATTATGAGTCGTTCATTAAAAAAAGGTCCGTATATTAACGTTAAGCTTGAGAAGAAAGTGCTTGCCATGAATGAATCGGGCAAGAAAGTGGTAGTTAAGAC
>OJRM01000654.1_pt1 | contig 14060 bp, 8 predicted proteins | sample 1599171 | NCBI WGS metagenome assembly OJRM01 (sample SAMN03922538, study PRJEB24848) | human gut metagenome | isolation source: stool sample | host: Homo sapiens | place: Germany | collected 2010-05
GCCACGCCCTGCACATCGACATACGCCTCCGAGCGCACTTCACCCGCCACGACCACGAGTCCCGTGGTGCAAAGGGTTTCGCAGGCGACTTTCGAGTTGGCGTCGCGGCGCAGGAATTCGTCGAGGATTGCGTCGGAAATCTGATCCGAAACCTTGTCAGGATGTCCTTCGGACACCGATTCCGATGTAAATAAAAAGCCCATTTTCATACATTTTTAATGGTTAAACGTATAAAATGGGAAAAATTGGCTGTTGAAAATAAAAAATGTGCTGTTTTAGCGATTTTTTATTGTGGTTTGCAATCAGTCAAATCTTTCCACATTTCCCCGCTTGACAGACGGGACTGCAAAGATAGGCATAATTTCGGAATCTGCAAAACAAAAGCCACCGCGTCGGGTGGTGGCTCCTGCACATTTTATATATAGGTCACTTCGGCGGCAACTCGAAAATCGTTGCCGCCGAACCCGGACGGTCTCCGCTATTTCCCGAGCATCTTCTTCACTTCGGCGGCGACGGTTGCCCCGTTGTAGCCGAACTTCTCGTCGAGCACCTTGTAGGGGGCCGACCAGCCGAAATGGTCGAGACCGTGGATCACGCCGTTCTCGCCCACCAGTCCCCGGAGATTGACCGGAAGGCCCGAAGTCATGCCGTAGCGCGCAACGCCCGCAGGCAGCACGCTCTCCTGGTACGAACGAGGCTGGTCACGGAACAGCCCCTCGCTCGGGACGTTCACCACACGGACCGGAATGCCCTCGGCGGCCAGCAGTTCGGCGCCTTCGACCAGCGTTGCGACCTCCGAACCCGTGGCGATCAGCACCGCGGCGGGTTTGGCGGCATCCATCACCACATAACCGCCCTTGGCGACCTGCGCAGCCTCCTCGCGGCGGATGGCGCCCAGCGTCGGCAGGGTCTTGATGTTCTGGCGCGACAGCACGAGCGCCACAGGGCGGTGCTCCTCGACGGCCAGTTTCCACGCCATGACGGTCTCATCGCCGTCGGCCGGACGCAGCACGAGCATCGAACGCTCGTCGTGGTGGTTGCGCAGGTGCTCCATCAGGCGGATCTGCGCCTCGTGCTCCACGGGCTGGTGCGTCGGGCCGTCCTCGCCCACGCGGAACGAGTCGTGCGTCCAGACGTAGACCACATGCAGGCGCATCAGCGCCGAGAGGCGCACGGCGGGCTTCATATAATCGGAGAAGACGAAGAACGTGCCGCAGACGGGGATCACGCCGCCGTGCAGCGCCATGCCGTTCGCAACGCAGGCCATCGTCAGCTCCGAGACGCCCGCCTGGAAGAATTTCCCACTGAAATCGCCCTTCGTGAACGCCTTGGTCTTCTTCAGGTAACCGTCGGTCTTGTCCGAATTCGACAGGTCGGCCGAAGCCACGATCATGTTGTCGATCTTCTCGGCGAAAACGCCCAGCACCGTCGCCGATGCGGCGCGCGTAGCCACGTCGGCCTTCATCTCGATGGACTTGTAGTCGATTTCGGGAAGTTTGCCCGAAAGGAAATCGTCGAGTTTGCGCGCCAGCTCCTTATGCTCCGCGCGCCACGACTTCTCGACGGCAGCCTGCTTCGCGGCCCACTCCTTCAACGCCTCGCGACGTTCGGCGAAGACCTCGCGGCTCTCCTCGAAGACGGCGAACGGATTCTCCGCATCGCCGCCCAGATTCTTCACCGTAGCGGCGAAATCGGCCCCGGCGGCCGTCAGCGGCTGGCCGTGGGTCGAGACTTTGTTTTCGAAGCTCTCTCCGGCGGGGCCTTTGGCGCCCTTGCCCATGACGGTATGGCCGATGATGAGCGTCGGACGCTCGGTCTCGCTCTCGGCGGCGACCAGCGCCTCGCGGATCTCATTGATGTTGTGCCCGTCGATCGACAACACGTTCCAGCCCCACGCCTCGTACTTCATGGCCACGTTCTCGGTCATCACCTCGTCGACCTTCGTCGAGAGCTGAATGTTGTTCGAATCGTAGTACATCACGAAGTTCGACAGGCCCAGATGGCCGGCGATGCGGCCCACGCCCTGCGAAATCTCCTCCTCGACGGCGCCGTCCGAAATATAGGCATAGGTCTTGTGCGCCATCCACTCGCCGAAACGGGCGGCCATGAAGCGTTCCGCAATGGCGGCTCCCAGCGCCATGGCGTGGCCCTGTCCCAACGGTCCCGACGTATTCTCCACGCCGCGCATCACGTCCACCTCCGGGTGCCCCGGCGTCACGCTGCCCCACTGGCGCAGCGATTGCAGATCTTCGTTCGAATAGTGCCCGGCCAGCGCGAGCGTCGAATAGAGCATCGGCGACATGTGGCCCGGATCGAGGAAGAAACGGTCGCGGTAGGGATACGCCATATTATCGGGGTCGTAACGCAGGAACTCGGTGAAGAGCACCGTGATGAAATCCGCGCCGCCCATGGCGCCGCCGGGATGCCCCGACTTGGCCTTCTCGACCATCGCGGCCGAAAGGATGCGGATATTATCGGCAACGCGCGTAAGTTTTGAATTCGTTGTAGACATGGAGTTAGTATTTTATGCGTTTTAGCTGTTTATTTCCGACAAAGATAGCCAAAAAGAAATTAGCCGACTTGTTTAAGTTCCAAAATATTTGCCTTTTCTATCTTTTTCTTTGCATAAGGCAAAGTGACGGTGAACTTTCGGGCATCGGTCGAGGGGATGTCGAACATCGTGTCCATCATAATCGCCTCGCAGATCGAGCGCAGGCCGCGCGCGCCGAGCTTGAACTCGACGGCCTTGTCGACGATGTAGTCCAGCGCGTCGTCGTCGAAGGCGAGTTTCACGCCGTCGAGTTCGAACAGACGCTTGTACTGCTTGACGATGGCGTTCTTCGGCTCGGTGAGGATCGAACGCAGGGCCGCGCGCTCCAGCGGCTGCATGTAGGTCAGCACCGGGAGACGTCCCACCAGTTCGGGAATCAGTCCGAACGACTTGAGGTCCTGCGGCGTGACGTACTGCATCAGGTTCGAGCGGTCGATGGGATCTGCGTTCAGCCGCCCGTAACCCATCGCGCGGGTGTTCAGCCGCTGGGCGATCTTCTTCTCGATGCCGTCGAACGCACCGCCGCAGATGAAGAGGATGTTGCGCGTGTCGACCTGAATGAATTTCTGCTCGGGGTGCTTGCGGCCGCCCTGGGGAGGCACGTTGACCACCGTTCCTTCGAGGATTTTCAGCAGGGCCTGCTGCACGCCCTCGCCCGAAACGTCGCGCGTGATGGAGGGGTTGTCGCCCTTGCGCGCGATCTTGTCGATCTCGTCGATGAAGACGATGCCGCGCTCGGCCTGCTCGACGTTGTAGTCGGCGACCTGCAACAGCCGCGAGAGAATGCTCTCGACATCCTCGCCCACATATCCCGCCTCGGTCAGAACGGTCGCGTCGACGATCGTGAACGGCACTTTCAGCAGCTTGGCGATCGTGCGGGCCATCAGCGTCTTGCCCGTGCCCGTCGGACCGACCAGCACGATGTTCGACTTGTCGATCTCGACCTCGTCCTCCTTCGGGGCGTACAGCAGCCGCTTGTAGTGGTTGTAGACCGCCACGGACATATACCGCTTGGCGGCATCCTGCCCGATGACATACTGGTCGAGGAACTCCTTGATCTGCGCCGGCTTGAGCAGTTCCTCCATCTTGAGCGGAGCCGCCGCCGGACGCCGTCCCCGTTCGGAGGCGATGTCGTTGTCGACGATGATCTTATAGCCGTTCTCGATACATTTGTTACAGATATTCGCGCCGTCCGAACCCTGGAACATGATCTCCACGTCCGTGCGCTTGGCGCCGCAGAACGAGCAGCAGTCGCCGCCGTTCTTGTTGTTGTTCTTATTCTGTGCCATGCGGTTTACTTGTCTCGTTTGGAAAGCACCTCGTCGATCAGTCCGTAATCCTTCGCCTCGCGGGCCGACAGCCAGTAGTCGCGGTCGGCGTCCTTCTCGATCTTCTTGACCGGGACGCCCGAGTGGACCGAGAGGATTTCGTACAGCTCGCGCTTGGTTTTCAGAATCTCGCGCGCCGTGATCTCGATGTCCGAGGCCTGGCCCTGCGCGCCGCCCAGCGGCTGGTGGATCATCACCCGCGAATGCGGGAGCGCCGAACGCTTGCCCTTGGCGCCCGCCGTGAGCAGCACGGCGCCCATCGAGGCGGCAAGCCCCGTGCAGATGGTCGCCACGTCGGAGTTCACCAACTGCATGGTGTCGTAAATGCCCAGTCCGGCCGAAACCGACCCGCCGGGCGAGTTGATGTAGATCTGAATGTCCTTCTCGGGATCGACCGATTCGAGGAACAGCAGCTGGGCCTGGATGATATTGGCCGCGTCGTCGTAGATCGGCGCGCCGAGGAAGATGATGCGGTCCATCATCAGGCGCGAGAAAACGTCCATCGTGGCGATGTTCAGCTGACGCTCCTCGATGATCGTAGGCGACACGTAGGCCGCGCTTACCGACTGGAAATCGTGCAGTTTCAGCGAACTGATCCCGCAGTGGTTCCGTGCGTATTTTTCAAATTCTGACATAGTCGTATTTATTTACTCTTCATATTCTGCCTTCTGCCGGTCAGGAGCGCACAAGCCGCCGGAAGCATTCCGAATTCCCCATCGCCCCCGAAACCCGCTTCTTAAAGCGGGCGCGAAAACCGCCGCAAGCGATCCGGCCCCCGTCGCTCCCGAAAGCCGCCTCCCAGGCGGGCGGACGGGAGCGCAGAACCGGATGGGAAGCGTGAAAACCCACAGCCGCCCCTAAAAGCGCGTTCTTAAAGCACAAAGGACTTTGCAAACATCACGCCTGCAAAGTCCAAAGATAGATAAAATTCCGCGAAACTTAAAGTTCCTTCGCCAATTTAGCGAAATCGTCCGCAGATACGGCTTTTTCAGTTACCTTGACCTTCGATTTGACATCCTCGACAACCTTCACCTCATAGAGCTTCTCGTAAATCTTCTGGCCCTGATCCTTGTCGGCGAGAATCTTCTCGGCGTAACCCTCCAGCATGTCGTCCGGCGCCGAGGGCATGCCGTACTGTGCAAACTGCGAGGCGGCCAGCGCCTTGGCTTCGGAGAGCGCCTCCTCCTTCGAAACGGAGATGCCGTCGGTCTTGATGAAGTGCTTCTGGAGGTAGTTCCAGGTGAACATCTTCAGGAACTGGTCGAAATCCTTCTCGATGTCCTCCATCGAGAACTTGCCCTCGTTGATCGTGTAGAGCCAACGCTTGAGGAACGCCGCGGGCATCTTCAGGTCGGCCTTCTTCACGAGATAGTCGCGCACCTGCAACGTGAAGAGGTAGTCGCTCTCGCGGCGCAGTTCGGCCTCGATCTGCGCGTCGATGAACTTGTCCAGCCCGGCTTCGTCCGTGACGCCGCCCTGCGGGAAAGCCATCTTGAAGAACTCCTCGTTCAGCTCCGGCTCGGCGAACTTGCGGATTTTGGTGATCTCCAGTTCGAATTCGGGGTTGACGCCCTCCAGTTCGTTCTCCTTGACCTGCAGGCAGGCGGCGCGCTGAGCGGGATTTTTATAGAGTTCGTTGATATTCACCTTCATCTTGTCGCCGACCTTCTTGCCGATGAAAGGCTTGCGGTCGGCCTCGTCCATCGAGATCAGACCCACGTAAGCGTCCGCAACGTTCATCTCGCCGTTGTCGAGCGTCACCGACAGCGCCTCGTCCGAAGTCACCTTCTCGGCGTCCACCAGGCGGCCGAAGCGGCGCAGGTAGTTCGAACGGTAGTCGTCGTGCATCTTCTTGTCGACCTTGATCTTGTTGTAGGTCAGCTTATCCTTGTCGGAAAGCTCCAGCTTGATCTCGGGAGCCTCGCCGATCTCGAACACGAATTCGAACTCGGTGGCGTTGTCGAAATCGAAGTCGCCCTGCTCCTCCGCGGGAATCACGTCGCCCAGATAGTCGATGCCCTCCTTCTGGAGATATTCGAAAACGGCGTTCGAAGCCTGACGGTAGGACTGCTCGGCCAGGACGCCCTTGCCGTACATCTTCTTGACGATGCCCATGGGGACCATGCCCGGACGGAATCCGGGGATGTTGGCCTTGCGCTTGTACTCGCGCAGGGACTTTTCGACCTCCTGCCCGTAATCCGCCTCGCCGACAGTCACGCGGATCAGCGAGTTATTCTCGCCGCGTTGTTCTCTTACAATGTTCATAATGAATGAATTATATTTGTTATTCTTCGTATTTCCGTTCAGAATCGGGAGGCAAAGATACGAAATTATTCCATTTCCGGCAAGACATTACCCGTAATAATACGGTCAAATTATGATATACGGTTTGTTTTTCGTACCTTTGGGGCCGCAACGCCCCGCTTGCCGGGGAAGGTTCTACCGAGTCGTGCGCAATTCCGTTTTGATCCCATCCGGCTTTTCCGCAGCCTTTGGAGTCGCAACGCCCCTTTTGCCAGCCGAAAGGTTTTACCGAACCGCACGCAATTCCGTTTTGATCCCATCCGACTTTTTCGTATCTTTGTGAGCTATTTTGTTCCGAAACAATGAAAACGACCCCGATATTCCTGTTTTCCATCCTGCTGCTGGGCGCATGCGGCGGTCCGGCGGCGCGCGCCAAACGCCCCGGCGCAAAGGCGCAGGCCGCGGCGGCCGTGCAGGCCGAGCCGAAAACGTACACCTACCGCATCGCGGCGACCTACCCCCACTCGACCGGCGCCTACACCCAGGGGCTGCAATACGTCGACGGGACGATGTGGGAAGGCACGGGCCAGCACGGCGAATCGGTCGTTCGGAAGACCGACCTCGCGACGGGGAAAACCGAGGTCATGGTGCGCCTGCCCCGTTCGGAGTTCGGCGAAGGAATCACCCTGCTCGGCGGGAAGCTCTACCAGCTGACCTGGCAGTCCAACACCGCGCACGTATATTCGCTGGAGAACGGGAAACTGCAAAAGATCCGCGACTTCCGCTATCCGGGCGAAGGCTGGGGCCTCACGACCGACGGCGAGAAGCTCTACATGTCGGACGGCACGGCCACGATCCACACGGTCGATCCCGCGACGTTCCGCCGCGAAAAGCGCGTGACGGTGACCTACAAGGGCGCGCCGGTCGAATACCTCAACGAACTGGAGTGGATCGGCGGCAAAATATGGGCCAACGTCTACACCACCGACCAGATCGTCGTCATCGACCCCGCGACGGGCGTCGTCGAGGGCGTCGTCGACCTCGCGGGGCTGCTGCCCGAAACGGAAATGACCGCGACGACCGACGTGCTGAACGGCATCGCCTATGACGCCGAGGGGGACCGCATCTTCGTGACGGGCAAAAACTGGCCGAAACTCTACGAAATAGAAATTACCGAAAAATAAATGACGACAACGCTATACGACCAACTGGAGCGCCGCATCCTGCTGCTCGACGGAGGCTTCGGCACGATGGTGCAGGGCTACGGACTGCAGGAGGAGGACTACCGCGGCCGGCGGTTCGCCGGCTGGCCGGTGCAGCTCAAGGGCTGCAACGACCTGCTCGCGCTGACCCGCCCGGACGTGGTGCGCGAGATTCACGAAAAATACCTGCGGGCGGGAGCCGACATCATCGAAACCGACTCGTTCAACGCCAACGCCGTGTCGCTGGCCGACTACCGGCTCGAAGAGTGCGCTTACGAGATTTCGAAGGCCGCAGCCGGAATCGCACGCAGCGCGGCCGACGAGTTCACGGCCCGCAACCCGCAGAAGCCGCGTTTCGTGGCGGGATCGGTGGGTCCCACGAACCGCACGGCCTCGATGTCGGCCGACGTACAGAATCCCGCGGCCCGCGAGGTGACCTTCGCACAACTGGTCGAAGCATATACGGATCAGGTGCGGGGACTGGTGGACGGCGGGGCGGACATCCTGCTGGTGGAGACCGTTTTCGACACGCTCAACGCCAAGGCGGCCCTCTGGGCCATCGACACGCTCTGCGAGCGGCTGGGCCGCGCGATCCCCGTGATGGTCTCCGGAACGCTCGCCGACGCCAGCGGCCGCACCCTCTCGGGGCAGACCGTCGAGGCCTTCGCCGTCTCGGTGTCGCATGCGAACCTGCTGTCGGTCGGACTGAATTGCGCCTACGGGGCCAAGCAGCTGCTGCCCTACCTCGAACGGCTGGCGGCAGTGGCCGGAACGCGCATCTCGGCGCACCCGAACGCAGGGCTTCCCAACGTGATGGGCGGTTACGACGAGACGCCCGAAATGTTCGCCGGGGATGTCGGCGAGTATATGCGTCGCGGACTGGTGAACATCGTGGGCGGCTGCTGCGGCACGACGCCCGCCCACATATTCGAATTGTCGAAAATATCCGGAGACTACGCCCCGCGGCCCGTTCCCGCGCCGAAGCACATCACGACCTTGAGCGGTCTGGAGCCGCTGCGGATCGTCCCCGAAGCCAACTTCATCAACGTCGGCGAACGCACGAACGTCGCCGGATCGGCCCGTTTCGCAAGGCTGATCCGCGAAGCCAACTACGAAGAGGCGCTCTCGGTGGCCCGCGCACAGGTCGACGCCGGGGCGCAGATCGTCGACGTCTGCATGGACGACGGGCTGATCGACGGTCCGGCGGCGATGCGCACGTTCCTCAACCTGATGGCCTCGGAGCCGGAGATCGCCCGCGTGCCGGTGATGATCGACTCGTCGAAATGGGAGGTACTTCAAGCGGGACTTGAAGTGACGCAGGGTAAGTCGGTGGTCAACTCCATCTCGCTCAAGGAGGGCGAAGCGGAATTCCTGCGCCGGGCCGCGGAGATCCACCGCTTCGGCGCTTCGGCCGTGGTGATGCTCTTCGACGAGCGGGGCCAGGCCGACACCTTCGAACGTAAAGCAGAGGTTGCGGAGAGAGCCTACAAGCTATTGACGGACAACGGATTTCCGCCCGAAGACATCATTTTCGACCCCAACGTGCTGGCCGTCGCAACGGGCATTGCGGAGCACGACGGCTACGCCAAGGCGTTCATCGACGCGACGCGCTGGATCAAGGAGCACCTTCCCCATGCGAAGGTCTCGGGCGGCGTGTCGAACCTTTCGTTCGCCTTCCGCGGCAACAACACGGTGCGCGAGGCGATGCACTCGGCGTTCCTCTACCACGCCATCCGGGCCGGAATGGACATGGGCATCGTCAACCCGCAAATGCTCAAAGTGTACAGCCAGATCGAACCCGAACTGCTCTGCCGCGTCGAGGACGTGATCCTCTGCCGCCGGGCCGACGCCGCGGAGCGGCTCGCGGAGTATGCCCACGGGGTGCAGCAGACGGCCCGGGCGCAGCCGCAGGCCCCCGACGCATGGCGTGCGGGGACGCTCGGAGAGCGTATCGCCCATGCGATGCTCAAGGGCGTGGCCGACTACGTGGAGCAGGATGCGCTGGAGGGTTACGAGGCGCTGGGAAGCCCGATGGCCGTGATCGACACGCTGCTGATGCCTGCCATGGAGCAGGTCGGCACGCTGTTCGGCGAGGGCAAGATGTTCCTGCCGCAAGTGGTGAAGACCGCCCGCGTGATGAAACGCGCGGTGGCGGCGCTGACGCCCTATATCGAACAGGGGTCGGCCGCGAATGCGCATAATTCGGGGAAAGTGCTGATCGCCACCGTGAAAGGCGACGTGCACGACATCGGCAAGAACATCGTGGCGGTCGTGATGGCCTGCAACGGTTACGAAATCCGGGACCTGGGCGTGATGGTCGAGCCGGAACGCATCGTCGAGGAGGCGGTGGCGTGGGGCGCGCAGTGCATCTGCCTGAGCGGGCTGATCACCCCGTCGCTCGACGAAATGGCCCGCGTCTGCGAGGAGCTGGAACGGCGAGGGCTGCGCATTCCGGTCATCATCGGCGGCGCGACGACCTCGGACCTCCACACGGCGGTGAAGATCGCCCCGGTTTATTCGGGCGTGGCGGTCCACTCCGCGAACGCCAGCCGCAACAGCCAGATACTGGCGCAGCTGCTCGGCCCCGACGGCGACCTTTACGCCGACAAGGTGAAAGCCGACCAGCAGGCCCTGCGCGAGGAGTACGCCCGCCGGCTGCGGGAGCGCGACCTCATTCCGATCGCCGAAGCGCGCGCGGCGCGGCGCGGCGCGGCGCAGCACGAACCCGTCGTGCCGCTCCATACGGGGCGCATGGTCTTCCCCGACTTCGACGTGGCCGACGCCGAACCGTACATCGACTGGAGTTTCTTCTTCGCGGCGTGGGGACTCAAGGGGCGTTACCCCGAGATTCTCGACCATCCCGAAAAGGGCGCCGAGGCGCGCAAGGTCTTCGCCGACGCCCAGGCCCTGCTGGCCCGCATCCGCGACGAGCGGCTGCTGACGCTGCAAGGGGTCGCGGGCATCTTCCCGGCACGCTCCGAGGGCGACGACATTCTGGTGACGGACGCGAAAGGGCGCGAAAAACGCCTCCCGATGCTGCGCAACCAGACGCGCGGCGAGGAGAACCTGTCGCTGGCGGACTTCATCGCACCGGACGGCGACTGGATCGGCTGTTTCGCCCTGACGGCCGGCATCGGGCTGAAGGAGCTGGCGGAAAAGTTCCGCGCCGGGGGCGACGACTATTCGGCCATCATGGCCAAACTGCTGGCCGACCGCCTCACGGAAGCCTTCGCCGAGGCCGTGCACGCCTTCATGCGGCGCGAGATGTGGGGCTACGAAACAGGCACGCCGCCCACCCCCGAGCAGGCAGTCCGCGGCCAGTACCGCGGCCGCCGCATGGCCTTCGGCTACCCGGCCTCGCCCGACCATTCGCTCAAACGCGAGGTCTTCGACCTGCTCGCGGTCGAGGTGACGACCGGAATGCGGCTGACCGAAAACTGGATGATCGACCCCGGGGAGGCGCTGTGCGGACTGATGTTCTCCGACGCCGACTACTTTTCGGTCGGGACCATCGGCGCCGAACAGCTGCTCGACTACGCACGCCGCCGCGGAATGGAGGCCGAAACCGTAAAAAAGATTATACCGAACAACGTATGAACGTCGTAGAGATCATCAACGAAGCGATCGCCTCCGGGCGCACCCGCTTCGCGTTCGAACTGCTCCCGCCGCTCAAGGGCGACGGCATGCAGAAGATATTCGCCGCCGTGGAGCCGCTGATGGTCCTCGACCCGGCTTACGTCAACATCACCTTCCACCGCGAGGGAATCAAGGAGACCGAGCGCGAGGACGGCAGCGTCGAATGGCACGTCGTGCGCCGCCGCCCCGGGACGGTGGGCATCTCGGCGGCCATCCAGAACCGCTACGGCGTGGAGGTGGTCCCGCATCTGATCTGCGGCGGACTGTCGAAATACGACATCGAGGACACGCTGATCGACATGGACTTCCTGGGCCTGCACAACGTGCTGGCGCTGCGCGGAGACAAGTCGCAGAACGAAAAGCGTTTCATGCCCCATCCGCAGGGCCACGCCCACGCCGTGGACCTCGTGCGGCAGATCGCCGACATGAACCGCGGAAAATTCATCGACGGCGAGGTCGAGGAGTGCCACCACTCGAAATTCTCGATCGGCGTGGCGGGCTATCCCGAGGTGCACGCCGAGGCGCGCGACATCACCTCGGACATCGCCCGCCTGCGCGACAAGGTCGACGCCGGGGCGGAATATGTCATCACGCAGATGTTCTTCGACAATGCCAAATACTTCGACTTCGTGCGCCGCTGCCGCGAAGCGGGGATCACCGTGCCGATCATCCCCGGCATCAAGCCCCTCTCGACGCTGCGCCACCTGGAAATACTGCCCGAAACGTTCGGCGTGAAGCTGCCCGAGGAACTCGTGCGCGAAGTCAAGGCGCATCCCGACGGCGTGCGCGAAGTGGGAACCGAGTGGGCCATCGCCCAAAGCCGCGAACTGATGGCCGCAGGCGTGCCCGTGCTGCACTACTACACGATGAGCCGCACGACGAACATACAGAAAATCGTCAAGGCGGTTTTCTGATCCAAACCGATAAAACAGAGAATCAATGGAACCTGTCGAATTCCGCCGCCGCCTGCATGCGCACCCCGAACTGTCGTTCAAGGAACACGACACGGCGGCGTTCATCGAACAGCAGCTCGACGAACTGGGCATCGAACACCGCCGGATCGCATCGACGGGCGTCGTGGCCCGCATCAAGGGCCGCAAGACCCCCGAAGGCGACCGGCGCGCCGCGGTGCTGCGCGCCGACATCGACGCCCTGCCCGTCACGGAGCGGAACGACTGCGAGTGGAGATCGCAGAACGAGGGCGTGATGCACGCCTGCGGCCACGACATGCACGCCGCGGTGCTGTTCGGCGTGCTGAAAACCTTCGCCGAGGCGCCCGATTTCCGGGGCACGCTCTTCGGGCTGTTCCAGCCGGGCGAGGAGTGCAACCCGGGCGGAGCCTCGCTGGTGCTGGCCGAAAAGCCGTTCGAGGGCTACGACGTGCGGGCCGTCGTCGGCGAACACGTCGAACCGCAGCTGGAGGTCGGGACCCTCGGATTCCGGGCCGGAAAGTACATGGCGGCAAGCGACGAACTGCGCTTCCGCGTCCGCGGCACGGGCGGGCACGGCGCCATGCGCAAGCAGCTCAAAGACCCCGTGGCGGCCGGCGCCGAACTGCTGACGCGCCTCATCGCGCTCAACGGTGAGGAGTGCGTGCTCTCGATCGGCCGCGTGGAGGCCGGGGGCGCGACGAACATCGTGCCCGACGAGATCTACATGGAGGGAACGCTGCGCACGTTCGACGAACGCGAGCGCGGCATCATCCACCGCCGCATCGAGATCATCGCCGCGGACATCGACGCCCGGCACGGCGTGAAGACCGAAGTGACGATCGACCGCGGCTATCCGTGCGTCGTCAACGACGAGATCCTCGTGAAGCAGGCCACGGCCCTGGCCAAAGCCGAGAAGCTGAAGGTCGAGATGCTGCCCCTGCGCACCACGGCCGAGGATTTCGGGTTCTACTGCAAGCAATACCCGTCGCTGTTCTACCGGCTGGGCGTGGGCGCCGCGGCCGGACGCCCGCACACGGCGACATTCTTCCCCGACGAAGCGGCTATCGGCGTGGGCATCGCCTACATGCGGAAACTGGCCCTGCAACTCCTGGAAAAATAACGCCCTGTTCCGCAAAACGCACACAGGCCGGCCGCGACAGCGGCAAAACGGGCACAACGGAAATCCGACGGAGGACCGAAGCCCTGCAAATTTTTGAGAAATGATGAAAAAACAGAAACAACGCTCCGAAAACGGAGCACGGAAGACGGACCGCACCTCGATCATATTGAGCATGTTCCGGGAATTCCCCAACAATAAGTTCTCGCTGAAGCACCTGGCTTCGGCTTCCGGAGGCGCCACGAAAGAGGGCCGCCGCGAAACGTTAGAAATCCTCGGACGCCTCTTCGAAGAGGGAGTCGTCGAGGAGTGCGCACGCGAAAAATACCGCCTGATGCAGACCCACCTGCCCCACTACGAGGGCGTGGCCGACATGGCCCCCTCGGGTTCGGTCTATGTGAAGGTCGAAGGGCAGGAGAGCGACATCTTCGTCAACCAGCGCAACGCCGCGAACGCCCTGAACGGCGACCGCGTCGAGGTCGTGGTGATGCACCGCGGCCGCAACGGACAACTGGAGGGCGAGATCACGCGGATCATCGAACGCAACCGCAAGCCCTACGTGGGCATGGCCGAAGTCGGGGCGCACCAGATTTTCGTACGGGCCGACTCGCGCCGCATGCCGATGGACATTTATCTCTCGAAGCGCACCTATCCCGACGTGCGCGACGGCGAGAAGGTCGTGGTGCGCATCGCCGACTGGCTCCCGGGCAGCAAAAGCCCCGTGGGCGAACTGGTCGAGCGGCTGGGCATGGCGGGCAACAACGACACGGAGATGCACTCGATCCTGGCGGAATACGAGCTTCCTTACCGCTTCGAACCCGAAATCGAGGAGGCCGCCCAGGCCATCGACGCCCGCGTCACGGCCAAAGAGATCGCCCAGCGGCGCGATTTCCGGCATGTCACGACCTTCACGGTCGACCCCGCGGACGCCAAGGACTTCGACGACGCGCTGTCGGTGCGCAAAATAAAGGACGGCGTCTGGGAAGTGGGCGTGCACATCGCCGACGTGACCCATTACGTGCGGCCCCACTCGGTGATCGACGACGAGGC
>OJRM01000711.1_pt1 | contig 12904 bp, 3 predicted proteins | sample 1599171 | NCBI WGS metagenome assembly OJRM01 (sample SAMN03922538, study PRJEB24848) | human gut metagenome | isolation source: stool sample | host: Homo sapiens | place: Germany | collected 2010-05
GGAGATACTCCCGGAATCCGACTCGCTTGGGCTATTGTTTCCGGATCTATCTTCATCAGCTTCTGTCTGGCTTCGGTGGAAAGGGATTGAATGGAATTATAGTCAAACTTACCTTTTATCTTGATGCTTTCCAATCTTGCCAACTTATCCGCAATAATCCGTTCGCGCCCGATGTATCCCTCGTACTTGATGAGTATTTCTGCAGCTTCTACAATTTCTTCCTTTCTATCGGATATTTTATCCAGTTCTCGTTTAAAGGCACTGACGTGTTCGGCAATGTTCTCAATCGTTATCTGCGGACGGTTTATCAAATCTATCAATTTGCATCCCTGGCGCAGTGGAGTAGTGCCGAGCTGCTCCAATACCGGATTGATTAATGCCGGTTTCATCGAGTAATTCCGCGCGAAGTCTATAATCCAGTTCACGGCTTCACGTTTTTCTGTCAGCAGCTTGTACCGCTCTTCCTTGACGAGTCCCAGCTTCCAGGCTTTTTCCGTGAGTCGCATGTCCGCATCATCCATACGGAGCAGGATGCGATATTCGGCACGGGAAGTAAACATACGGTAAGGCTCGTCCACGCCTTTTGTTACCAAATCGTCGATTAAAACGCCGATATATGCTTCATCCCTTGCAAGGGTGAACGGCTCTCCGCCGTGGCAATTGATGTGGGCGTTGATGCCAGCCATGATTCCTTGTCCGGCAGCTTCCTCGTAACCGGTTGTTCCGTTTACTTGTCCGGCAAAGAACAGATTCTTTATATTCTTCGTTTCCAGCGTATGTTTCAGTTGGGTGGGGTCAAAGAAGTCGTATTCGATGGCATAGCCCGGGCGGTAGATGACCAAATCTCTGAATGCCGGTATCTTTTTCAATGCTGCAATCTGGATGTCCATGGGCAATGAAGAAGAGAATCCATTCAAGTAGAGCTCTTGGGTTGTTTCCCCTTCGGGCTCCAGGAAAAGCTGGTGCTGCGGTTTGTCGGGGAAAGTCACAATCTTGGTTTCTATACTGGGGCAATAACGTGGGCCGATACTTTGGATTTGTCCGTTGAAAAGGGGAGAATCCGGCAGACCTTCCTGCAGGATGCGGTGTGCTTCTTCGTTGGTGAAGCAGGTCCAGCAAGGGAGCTGTTTCAAATGGCGTACATGAGTGTCCATGAACGAGAACTTGTGGAAGTCACATTCTCCGTCTTGGATTTCCATATCCTCATAATGCACGCTGCGTCCATCTATGCGTACGGGGGTTCCCGTCTTCATGCGTCCAAAGGTGATGCCATGCTTTGCGATGGATTCGGTTAATTGGTAGGATGCAGGTTCTGCCATACGTCCGCCTGGAAGCATGGTACGTCCCACGTGCATCAGTCCATTGAGGAAAGTTCCTGCGGTGAGTACTACACATTTGGCATGGAACGTTACTCCCCATAATGTGACTACTCCCGTAATCTCACCGTTTTCAACGAGGATTTCCTGCACGGTATCCTGCCAGATATGCAGGTTGGGGATATTTTCCAGTATCTCTCTCCATGCCCAGATGAATTTGTTGCGGTCGCACTGCGCGCGCGGACTCCACATAGCGGGACCTTTGGAACGGTTCAGTATACGGAACTGTATGGCTGTCTGGTCTGTCACCAATCCCATATATCCTCCCAAGGCGTCTATTTCGCGTACTATCTGTCCTTTGGCGATGCCTCCCACTGCCGGGTTACAACTCATCTGTCCGATTTTGTTCATATCCATTGTGATAAGACAAGTCTTCGAACCCAGGTTTGCAGCAGCGGCAGCGGCTTCGCATCCTGCGTGTCCGGCGCCGATTACAATAACGTCATACTTAAACTCCATTCGTTCAGTGTATTTTAAAACTGTGCAAAGTTACGAAAAAAGTTGTATGCCGGGACGTGTCATATCTTAAAATCCGGATATATCTTCTTTGGCATTGCTTATATTTCCGTATCCAGCATCATACTTATTGCTTGGAATGCTTAGGTTATAGACATATTGCTTGTGTTTGGCTTAAAATACAATCAAAATGAAGCTTTTTGAATACTATTGCTTTTCTTTTTGAAAAAGATACATACCTTTGCAACGTTTGGATATTAAAAAGTGTTTTGATTGACTAATTTTAAGGAAGAGAAGCATGAGAAAGAAATTCTTCTTGTTAATCATTGTCTGCCTGGTTATGGGGGCGGGAGTGATGGCTCAGACGTCTACGGTCTCGGGAACAGTATTTGCCGAGGACAACAATGAGCCGATTATTGGGGCATCGGTATTGGTGAAGGGTACAACGCTGGGGGCCGTGACCGATATCGAAGGTAAATTTACAATCTTGAATGTGCCGGGCACGGCAAAGACAGTGATTGTCTCTTTTGTAGGTATGCAGAAAGTAGAAGCTGCCATAAAGCCTGCTATGAAGGTGGTGCTGAAATCGGATTCGGAACTGCTGGATGAAGTGATGGTGGTGGCTTACGGCACGGCCAAAAAGAGCAGCTATGCAGGTTCGGCTTCTTTAGTGAAAGCGGATGCGCTGAAAGACATTCCGACGACCAGCTTTGAAAACGCGTTGAACGGTAAAGTGGCGGGCTTGCAACTGACGAATAATTCCGGCCAGGCGGGTTCCGCACCGGCCATCCGCATCCGTGGCATAGGTTCTATGAATGCCGGGAATGAACCGTTGTATGTAGTGGACGGTGTTCCGGTCTCTTCGGGCAATACGGGGCAGATGAGCGGTGAGCTCTATTCTACCAACAACATCATGAATACGTTGAACCCGGAAGACATCGAATCTATTTCTGTATTGAAAGATGCGGCGGCCAGCTCGCTTTATGGGTCGCGTGCGGCAAACGGCGTCATTCTGATTACTACCAAAAAAGGACAGATTGGCAAGCCGGTGGTGACGCTGAAAGCCGAAGTGGGCTTCACGCCCTGCTGGGCAACGGACAACTATGAAACGGCCAGCGTACAGGAGAATGTGAATATGCTCTACACCGTATTTCACGATGCCCGTACAAGTGGTAAGGGCGAAACGGACGAAAAGGCGGCAGCCTATGCCATAGGCCAGTTGAACAGCCGTTTCAACAAACATGGCTACCAATTTACCACAAATGGTACGGGAGCTTACGAGAACGTCAATATCCTTGAGTACGACAACTCCGGGCGTGGAGGCAAATACTACGATTGGGACAAGGCATATTTCCGTACCGCCATTTACCAGACCTACGATATGTCCGTCAGCGGTGCTACGCAGAATACCAACTATTACACTTCCCTTTCCTATACCCAGGACGAAGGACGTTTGAAGATGAACAGCTTCGACCGTGTTTCCGGTCGCCTGAACCTCACCCAGAAGGTGGGGAAATTCCTTGAACTGACCACCAATGCCAGCCTGGCGCGTACCAAGAAAAGCGGTTATAATGATACACGCAACACGGGCAGTAATTACTTCATGCAGACCCGTAACTTGCTGTGGGGACTCTACTGGCCCACTGATTACAAGACCGGCGAGCTCTGGACCGAACGTTACGGTAGCTACGCCTACAATGGGCTTTATTATGACAAAGAGTGGGAGAACGGTTCTACCAGTACCAAAATCATAGCTGCGGAGACGCTCACCCTGCATCTGATGCCGGGCCTGGACCTTCGTTCTATCTACTCTTACGACAATACTACTGTAAAAGACCATATCTATTACAGTGCCAATCACTATAAAGGCTCGGCAGACAATGGGAATGTCAACGAATACCGTACTACATACGAGAAGATGGTTACCTCCACTACCGCCAATTATACCGGCACCTTCGACAAACACACAGTTGGCACCATGGTGGGTTTCGAAGCGGAGAAGAACAAGACAGACTATGTGCGTGCCACAGGAAGCAATCTTGCGGTCAGCACCATTCATACAGTTTCTACTGCCGGAACGCAGACTTCTGCCGGATATTCCTGGGGAAACTCGATGGTGTCCGTGCTCTCCAAGTTGGATTATAATTACGATGAACGCTACTTCATTTCCGGTTCTTACCGCCGCGACGGTTCTTCCCGGCTCAGCAAGCAGGAACGTTGGGGAAACTTCTGGTCAGTGGCGGGAGCGTGGAACATCATGCGCGAGGGTTTTATGAGCAAATATTCTTTCCTGAGCAACCTGCGTATACGTGCCTCTTATGGTATTAACGGTACGCTGCCTTCGGACAATTACGGCTATATGAGCTTGATGAGCTATACCAGTAAGTACATGGGTAACCCGGGCGGTACAATCACTACCGTCACCAATGACAAGCTGTCTTGGGAGACGAGCTACAACACGAATGTGGGTATCGACTTCGGCTTCTTCGGCCAACGTCTGCGCGGTACGGTGGAATACTTCAACCGTGATTCGAAGAACCTGCTCCAGGATGTTCCCATTTCGATGGTTACGGGATTTTCCTCTACGTTGCGGAACGTAGGATGCATCAACAACCATGGGGTAGAGGTGGAGTTGAGTGATGACATCATTGATAGTAAAGGATGGTTATGGAGTGCCGGTGTCAACGCAACCTTCCTCCGTTCTGAGGTGAAAGAGTTGTATGGCGGTGCGGACATTATCTGGTACGACCCCACCAGTAGCGACAGCCGTGCGCAATATGTATACCGGGAAGGTCAGTCCACGCTGGCTTTCTATGGATACGAATGGGCAGGTGTGGACAAGACCAACGGCAAGAACGTCTACTATGTAAATGACCCCAAGAATGGCAAGGCCGGAGATTTTGAGTATAACGGGCGCGGAGCTACTTATGACTATAACAATGCCAACTACACCATCATCGGTAATGCCGTTCCCAAAGTGTATGGGGGCATCAATACCTCGGTCTCCTACAAAGGCATAGCCCTTTCGTTGGGCTTTACCTATAAGATAGGAGGAGACTTGTACGATGGAGCCTACATGGATGTGGCCGACGACGGTTATTATTGGGAGCGTATCCGTGCTAAAAGCTACTACAACAACCTTTGGACGCCAGACCATACGAACGGTACAGAGCCCCGTATCGAAGGTGTAGACCTCGATGACCCGCAACAATACAGCAGCCGCCACTTGTTCAATGCCAGTTATCTGCGCTTGAAGAATCTCTCATTGGCCTATACGCTGCCCAAAGCCATGACCCGCAAGGCTTTCATCGAGAATGCCCGCCTTTTCTTCACTGCCAGCAACCTTTGGACAATAGCCAAATACAAGGAGGCAGACCCCGAAGTGAGCGAATACGGCACACGTGGTTGGGAAACCCCTATCGGAAAAACGTTTGTCGTTGGCGTTGAATTGAAATTTTAATGAACTGGAGGAACTAACAATGAAAAAGATATATCATTTATTGGCACTTGTGATACTTGGTGCCTTTACATTCACTTCGTGTGACGATTTTCTGGATATGCAGCCCACCAACTCCGGAAATGCAGAAGGTGCTGTCGGTACGGTAGCCGATGCGCAGGTGGTTATCAACGGTGTGATGAGTGCGATGACCTCATCGTCCTATTACGGCAGAAACCTTTTTATGTACGGTGATGCCAAGGGCGGTGACCTCACGATTTTTGCTGCCGGACGCGGACTGGATGCATTCTATACGTTCAACCACACTTCCAACAGCAATACTTATTCCGGTTTCTGGAGCCGTGGATATTACTGCATTCTGCAGGTCAACACCTTGTTGAGCAACATTGAGAAGCTGGAAGAATCGGGCAGTATGGAAGACTTTTCCGAAGCCAAAGGGCAGGCGTTGACTCTGAGGGCGCTGTTCTATTTCGATTTGGTCCGTCTCTACGGGCTTCCTTACAATTACAACAAGACCTCTTATGGAGTTCCCAATGTAACCGAGCCGCTTACGGTGAACGCCCAGCCCACCCGTGCTACTGTGGAGGAGAACTATCGCCAGATTCTGCAGGACTTGTCGGACGGGGCGGCCCTGCTTGCCAAGAAGAAGACAAAGCAGAGCGGATATGCGGACTATTACACCAACATAGCCCTGCAAGCGCGTGTGAAACTCTATATGGAAGATTATGACGGTGCTTTGAACGCTGCCCGGGAGATTATAGAAAGCGGTGTGTACAAACTGTATGAGCCTGCCGATTGGACGGCTTCCTGGAGCAAGCAGTTTGGTTCCGAGTCCATCTTTGAGCTGGGCATCACCACTGAGGAATCAGACCTGGGAACTTCTTCTTTGGGCTTTTACCTGATGCGCTACGGACAGTTGAAGAATGCCATGGGCTGGTATCTTGCCAGCGATTATTTCTTGAACCGTCTGGGTGAAGACGAGACGGATGTGCGTTGGGGAATCATGGACAACGATGAATACTGGGTGGACAATGAGATTGAACGCAAGGGAGCCTGCTACAAGTATATGGGCAGTACCACTCTGGCAGGTGACGGCAAGGCAACCAATACAGCCGTCAATATCAAGATAATCCGTCTTTCCGAGATATATCTGATTGCCGCCGAAGCAGCCTTGCACTCCACGAAGCAGGAAGCAGGCGCAGATGCCGCCGCCGGTTACCTGAATGAAATCCGCAGGCGTTCTCCCGGACTGGCACCGGCCACTGCCGCTACCATTACCGATGATATGATTCTGGACGAGCGCAGCAAGGAGCTTTTTGGTGAAGGACAACGCTTCTTCGACATGATGCGTATGGGCAGAACCATCGAATTCAACGACGATTTTCAAGATATTCCGGTGAGTCACCGTGGAAAAACAATCGACCGTACTTTCGAGAAGATTGTGCTTCCTATTTCGCAAGATGAGATAAATGCCAATCCGGCATTGGAGAACCAGCAGAATCCGGGATATTAGTCGTTCCCTGCTGTCTATTGTTTGCTACTCCTTGTATATCAGGGAGGTATTTTGCCAACAAGTTGTCACTGCCTTGGCAAACTTTTGCCACGCCTATGGCAAAGTTTTGCCAACGCGGTGGCAAAGTCTTGCCAATGGGAAGGCAAAACCTTGTCATAGGCGTGGCAAGAAAAGCGGAAAAAGGTGCCTTTGATGAATTTCTTTGATAAAATGAGACGGTAATACCTTGATATTCCACAAAAATACTATTTATTGGTTCTAAATTTCTATTCTTTTTTTCTGAATCGGCTTATCTTTGCTTTCGTAGAAACCAATAAAAAGTTATAATACTATGAGAAGATTTTTCCTCATATCGTCATTCTTGACGTTGTTTGCAATCGGAGGCTCGGCGCAATGGAAGCCGGCAGGTGATAAAATCAAAACGGACTGGGCATCCCAGATCAATCCCGCGAATGTGTTGCCCGAATATCCTCGTCCCATCATGGAACGGAGTGACTGGAAGAACTTGAACGGACTGTGGAATTATGCCGTTATAAATAAAGGTGAGCATCTTCCGGCAGAGTTCGAAGGGCAGATACTTGTTCCTTTTGCCATCGAATCCTCCTTGTCCGGAGTTGGAAAAAGAATCAATGAAAACCAGGAACTGGTCTACCAGCGCAGTTTTGAAATTCCTTCTGCCTGGAAGGGAAAACAAGTGCTGTTGCACTTTGGTGCTGTCGACTGGAAAACGGATGTATGGGTGAATGATGTGAAAGTAGGCAGCCATACGGGGGGATTTACTCCGTTCTCTTTCGATATTACTGCCGCCCTTTCTGGCAAAGGCAATAATCAGTTGGTCGTAAAAGTTTGGGACCCAACGGATAAAGGGCCTCAACCCCGTGGAAAGCAGGTCAGCAATCCGGAAGGTATCTGGTACACTCCCGTAAGCGGTATCTGGCAGACGGTATGGATGGAGCCGGTTGCCGGAAAACATATCGAGAACCTCCGTATTACTCCCGATATTGACCGTAATATGCTGACAGTGAAGGCAGAATTGAATAAGGCATGCCCTTCCGACTTTGTGGAAGTGAATGTGTATGACGGCAATCAACTGGTAGCCACCGGCAAAAGTATCAATGCAGAGCCGGTGGAGGTGTCCATGCCCCGGAATGCCAAGTTGTGGAGTCCGGATTCCCCCTTCCTCTATACGCTGAAAGTGACTCTGAAAAGCGGAGGCAAGGTAGTGGATAAGGTGGACAGCTATGCTGCCATGCGTAAGTACTCCACCCGTCGTGACGCGGATGGCATCGTACGCCTGGAACTGAATAACGAGGCTTTGTTCCAGTTTGGACCGCTGGACCAGGGTTGGTGGCCCGACGGACTGTATACAGCTCCCACAGACGAGGCTTTGCTGTATGATGTACAGAAGACGAAAGATTTCGGTTTCAATATGATTCGCAAGCATATCAAGGTGGAACCGGCACGTTGGTACACACATTGTGACCGTTTGGGTATCATCGTATGGCAGGATATGCCGAGCGGTGACCGTAATCCGGAATGGCAGAACCGCCGCTATTTCGACGGAACAGAACTGAAACGCTCCACCGAATCCGAAGCCTATTATCACAAGGAATGGAAGGAAATAATGGATTGTCTCTACTCTTATCCGTGTATCGGTACATGGGTACCGTTCAACGAAGCCTGGGGGCAGTTCAAGACGGTAGAGATAGCCGAATGGACGAAACAGTATGACCCGACCCGCCTGGTGAATCCGGCAAGTGGCGGTAACCATTATACTTGCGGTGACATGCTCGACCTCCACAACTATCCCCAACCGGAAATGTATTTGTATGATGCACAGCGCGCCACGGTTTTGGGTGAGTATGGCGGCATTGGCCTTGTCTTGAAAGATCATCTTTGGGAACCGAACCGCAACTGGGGATATGTTCAGTTCAACTCTTCCAAAGAAGTGACTGATGAGTACGTGAAATATGCCGATATGCTGTATCAGATGATAAAAAGAGGTTTCTCGGCAGCCGTCTATACACAGACCACGGATGTGGAGGTGGAAGTGAACGGTCTGATGACTTACGACCGCAAGGTGATAAAGCTGGATGAGAAACGCGTGAAAGAGATAAATACACGTATCTGCAATTCACTTAAGAAATAGGGGCATTTACAATTTACCATTTACAAAGTACAATTTGGCTGCGCTGTCATCTGCATAGTTAAATTGTACTTTGTAAATGGTAAATTGTGCATTAAAAATGTTGTTATGAAACGATTGATTATAAAGCTTTTCCTTAGTCTGTGCCTATGGGCGGTATTGCCGGTCTGTGCGCAGGATGCTGTTCATTACTATTTCAGAACGATGGATATCCGGAACGGTCTTTCGCAGAACACCGTGTATCAGATTTTGCAGGATAGGAAAGGCTTTATGTGGTTCGGAACCAAGGACGGTCTGAACCGGTATGACGGGTTGTCTTTCCGTGTCTACAAGAAAGAGAACTCCGGTTTAGGCAAGAATTTCATAACCGCGCTCTACGAGGACCGCCGGGGCAATATCTGGATTGGTACCGATGGGGGAGTCTTTATTTACGACCCGGTACTGGATTCCTTTACCGCTTTCGATGAGGCCAGTGATAATGGCAGTATCATCAGGGATTTCGTCACCATGATTGGAAGTGACGAGGACGACAATATCTGGATATCGGTAGAAAACCAGGGGTTGTTCTGCTATAAACCGGATGAAGGGAGGCTGCTGAACCATCTGCACGATTCGGGACTGCCCAATGTAACCCGCTTTTGGCTGAATGGGAATACGTGTTGGCTGGCCTTGTATGCGGATAATCTTTACTATACGAAAGCTGACTTTGAAACTCCTCTGCAGCCTTTCAAGGATGCGGAAGGAAATGAGATTTTCAAGAATGATATTATCAACTGGCAGGTCAGCGGACCCCATAATTGTGTGTATATCGCTTCGCTGAACGGGTTGACAGAGATAAACCAGACTACCGGCAAGACGCGGAAGCTGCTGAACACCTATGTGAGGGCTTTGCAGTTCAAATCTGACAACGAGCTGTGGGTGGGCGCAGAGTCCGGCTTGTATATTTACAATCTGACGAATGACAAGATTACCCATTTGACCGTTCCCGACCAGGATGATTCGTATGCATTGTCGGACAATGCCATTTATTCGCTCTGCTGCGACAAGGAGAACGGCATGTGGATAGGGTCTTATTTCGGTGGAGTGAACTATTGCCCTTATCAGTGGACTTATTTCGAGAAGTTCTATCCGAGAGACAATCTCAGGCATTTCGGCCGTCGTGTACGGGAAATCTGTGAAAGTAATGATGGCACCTTGTGGATAGGTACCGAAGACAAAGGCTTGTTCAATTACAATCCGGAAAACGGAAAGATAGAGCCTTTTGAGCATCCGGCCATTTATCAGAATGTCCACGGCCTTTGCCTGGACGGGGATGATTTGTGGGTAGGTACGTTCTCCGGTGGTCTGAACCGGGTGAATCTTCGGACCAGGCAGGTGAAACATTATGCCAAGGGTGAGAGTGAGAATTCCATGGTCGCCAATGACGCCTTTACCATTTGCAGGACCACTACGGGAGACGTGTGGATAGGCACCACGTCCGGTCTGTTGAAGTACAATCGCTCTACAGATGACTTTACCCGGATTCCTCAGCTGAAGAATATGTTTACTTATAACATTCTGGAGGACTTCAACGGAAATCTGTGGTTTGCTACTTTTTCTAATGGAGTGTTCTGCTACAATGTAAGAAGCCAGCAGTGGAGGAATTATCTGTCTAATGAGAATGATTCGACCTCTCTTCCCTACAATAAGGTAATCAGTATCTACGAAGACAGCAGGAAGCGTCTGTGGTTCATGACGCTGGGTGAGGGCTTCTGCCGCTACAATCCGGAAACGGACAATTTTACCCGTTATGACATGTCGAAAGGATTTCCGAGCAATACCATCTACAAGATGGTCGAGGACAAGCGGGGCAACTTGTGGATTACTTCCAATCATGGTCTGGTCTGCTTCAATCCCGATACGGAGAGCAAGCATGTCTATACCACGGCCAACGGGCTGCTGAGCAACCAGTTTAATTTCCAGTCCGGCTACATCGACAAGAAAGGACGCATCTATTTAGGAAGCATCAACGGATTCATAGCCTTTGACCCGGAAACCTTTGTGGAGAACACTTTCCTCCCTCCCGTGGTGATTACAGACTTCTTTCTGTTCAATAAACGGCTTTCGGTGGACAGTCCGGATTCTCCTTTGGAGAAGAGCATCACCTATGCGGATGAAATAGAACTGGATGCCGACCAGAACTCCTTTTCTTTCCAGGTTGCGGCTTTAAGTTATCAAGCACCCGAAATGAACAGTCTTGAATATAAGTTGGAAGGTTTTGACCGCGACTGGTATACGGTAGGACGGAATTCCATCATCAACTATTCAAACCTTCCTTATGGAAGCTATACGTTGCGTATAAAAGGTTCCAACAGCGATGGCAAGTGGAACGCTACGGAACGTGTGCTCGACATCCATATCCGTCCTCCTTTCTATCTCTCCACCTGGGCATATGCCGGTTATACGGTATTGGCGTTATGCTCACTGGCTGCTGTAATCATCTATTTCAGAAAACAGACCCGGCAGAAGCATCAGCAGGCTATGGACAAGTTTGAGCGGGAAAAGGAGCGGGAGTTGTATACTGCGAAGATAGACTTCTTCACGAATGTGGCGCATGAGATACGTACACCGCTTACACTGATAAAGAGTCCGCTCGAGAATGTATTGGTTTCCCAGTCTGTCTCGGACGACATCAGGGATGATTTGGAGACCATGGAACTGAACACCAACCGGCTGCTCGATTTGGTGAACCAGTTGCTGGACTTCCGGAAGACGGAGACGCAAGGCTTCCAATTGAATTTTGTGGAATGCGACGTGTCTGAGCTCTTGCAGAAGACGTATAAGCGCTTCAAGCCTCTGGCACGCGAAAAAGGGCTGGCATTGAGCATAGAGACTCCCGAAAGCTTGTATGCTTCGGTTGACAGGGAAGGGCTTACCAAGATTATCAGCAATCTGCTGACCAATGCGATAAAGTATTCGGAGACCTATATACGCATCAGGCTGTACTCGGAAGGTGAAAGGCTGCTGCTTTCCGTATGCAATGACGGCCTTGTCATTCCGGTAGAGATGCGCGAGGAGATTTTCAAGCCGTTCATCCAGTATAAGACCGGTACGCTGCGCTCTGTGCCCGGCACCGGTATCGGGCTTGCACTTGCCCGTTCATTGGCCGAACTCCATGAGGGTACGTTGTGCATGGAAGATTCGATGGAGAACAACTGTTTCCTGCTGTCACTTCCGCTGAAGCACGAGCAGACGGTGGCTATGGAGCATAAAGAACCGGTAACGGGCGGGGAATCCTCTGAGGAAAGTGGTGCAGGTACTGCCTTGGAACAGCACCGGTATACTCTTTTGGTGGTGGAAGACAGTCTGGAAATGCAGGCATTTGTTGTGAAACAGCTCTCTTCGGAATATCGTGTGCTGACTGCCGTGAATGGGGTGGAAGCTTTGAAGGTGTTGAAGGAACATACTGTAAATCTTGTCATTTCAGACATTATGATGCCCGAGATGGATGGATTGGAGCTGTGCGAGCATCTGAAGTCCGAGCTTGACTATAGCCATATACCGATTATCCTGCTTACGGCGAAGACGACTCTTCAAGCCAAAATAGAGGGAATGAAGCTGGGGGCTGACGTATATATAGAGAAACCTTTCTCCGTGGAATATCTGAAAGTTTGTGTGGCCAATCTGCTGAACAACCGTGAGAAGCTACGAGCTTCTTTTGTCAATTCTCCCTTTGTGCAGACGGGCAGTATGGCAATGACAAAGGCAGATGAATCTTTCCTTAAAACATTGAAGGAAGTGGTGGTTGCCAATATGCAGAATCCGGATTTCTGCCTGGATGATATGGCAAGCCTGCTGAACATGAGCCGGTCGAGCCTGAACCGGAAGATAAAGGGCATATTGGATATGACCCCGAATGACTACATCCGCCTGGAGCGGTTGAAGAAAGCGGCGCAGCTTTTAAAGGAAGGAGAGTG
>OJRM01000715.1_pt1 | contig 12880 bp, 8 predicted proteins | sample 1599171 | NCBI WGS metagenome assembly OJRM01 (sample SAMN03922538, study PRJEB24848) | human gut metagenome | isolation source: stool sample | host: Homo sapiens | place: Germany | collected 2010-05
GCAGAGCGGCACCCGCAAGGGGTGTGCCGCATCCGTAAGGCAGCAGAGCCGCCAACGGCTGCGCAACAGCGGATAGTAGGAGTAGGTCAAATCGACTAATGCGGCAACGCCGCGCACGAGGCACTTTCACTTCGGAGACATCAGAGTTGTTCAAGCTTGAGACTGCCAATCCAAGGCCTTTCTCTGGGGGTTCCAAAGGGGGGATTCTCTTTTGCGAAAGAGAATCCCCCCTTTGATCCGTGCAGCGCTGCACGCGCTGCTATCCCCTTCGCACCTGTGCGAAATCGATAGCTTCCTTTATATATAATAAAAGGTAACTATCCTGTTTTAGCACTTGCTGCCGACGAGTGCTAAAAATTAAGAGTTTAGTAACAAATATCAGGAATTTCCTGCTATACTTAAACTCAAATACAATTCAGAGAGGGATGCTTTTATGGCTAAAAAACAGTTTAAAGCAGAATCGAAGCGTTTGCTCGATCTGATGATCAACTCGATTTACACGCACAAGGAGATCTTCCTGCGCGAGATCATTTCCAACGCCAGCGACGCTATCGACAAGCTCTGTTACGTCGCGCTGACGGACGACAAGGTCGGCATGAACCGCAGCGATTTTGCCATCACGGTGTCGGTCGACAAAGAGAACCGCACGTTGACGGTCTCGGATAACGGCATCGGCATGAGCCGCGAAGAGCTTGAAAACAACCTCGGCGTCATCGCGTCGTCTGGCTCCTACAAGTTCCGCCAGGAGACCGAGGAAAAGGACAAGAAGGACGCCGATATCGACATTATCGGCCAGTTCGGCGTGGGCTTCTACTCCGCGTTCATGGTCGCCGACAGCATCACCGTCCGCACGAAGAAGTACGGTTCGGAGCAGGCCTATGAGTGGCAGTCCTCCGGCGCGGACGGCTACACGATCACCGAATGCGACAAGGAGGCCGTCGGCACCGACGTCATCATGCACATCAAGCCCGACACGGACGAGGAGAAGTACAGCGAGTACTTGGAATCCTACCGCCTGCACGCGCTCGTGAAGAAGTACTCCGACTACATCCGCTACCCCATCCGCATGCTGCTGCCTGAGCAGAAGGTCAAAGAGGGCAGCGACCCGGAGAAGCCCGAGTACGAGACCGTCGAGGAGATGAAGACCGTCAACTCCATGGTGCCGCTCTGGCAGCGCAAGAAGAGCGACGTCACGGAAGAGGAGTACAACAAGTTCTATTCCGAGCTGACGCATGAATTCGACAAGCCCCAGCGCACGATCACCGTCTCGGCCGAGGGCAGCGTGACCTATAAGGCACTGCTGTTCGTGCCGTCTTCGCGCCCGTTCAACTTCTACACGGAAGGATATGAAAAGGGATTGCAGCTCTACTCTGCGGGCGTTCTCATCATGGACAAGTGCGACTCGCTGCTGCCCGACTATCTGCGCTTTGTGCGCGGCGTGGTCGACTCGCCGGACCTGAGCCTGAACATCTCCCGCGAGCTTTTACAGCACGACCGCCAGCTCAAGGTCATCGGCCAGAACCTCGAAAAGAAGGTCCGCGCCGACCTTGAAAAATTCCTTAAGGAAGACCGCGAGGGCTATGAGAAATTCTACGAAAACTTCGGCCGTCAGATCGGTTACGGCATCGTGAGCGACGGCGGCGAGAGCCGCAAGGATTCGCTCAAGGACCTGATGATGTTCTACTCCTCCACGCAGAAGAAGCTCACGACGCTCAAGGAGTACGTCGAGCGCATGAAGGAAGGCCAGAAGTGCATCTACTACGCCGCGGGCGAGAGCATCGCCGCCGTGGACAAGCTGCCGCAGACCGAGCTTTTGAAGGACAAGGACTACGAGGTTCTGTACCTGACCGGCGAGACGGACGAGTTCGTTTTGCAGGCGCTGATGAACTACGACGAAAAGCCGTTCCGCTCCATCGTGGACGGCGACCTCGAGCTCGGTGACGAGGAAGAGCAAAAGGACGACAGCGAGAGCGCGGAGCTTATGCAGTTCGTCAAGGAGACGCTCGGCAACAAGATCAAGGAGGCCAAGGTCTCGCACCGCTTGAAGACCCATCCCGTCTGCCTGACGGCGGGCGAGGGCTTCAGCTTCGAGATGGAGAAGTACTTCAAGAACTTCCAGATGCCTGAGCCCATCAAGGCCGAGCGCATCCTCGAGCTGAATGTCGATCATCCGGCGGTCAAGGCGATGGCCGCCGCGCTGGCAACGGACCGCGACAAGGCGGCGCTGTATGCCAAGATCCTCTACGATCAGGCAAACCTCATCGCGGGCCTGCCGCTCGAAGATCCCAGCGCGTACACCGACATGGTCGCGCAGCTGATGCAGTAAGTCAATATGAGCCTAAAGGGCGCGGAGAATTCTCCGCGCCCTTTTTCACGTTTTTCATTCCTGCCGCCTATACTGGCATACAGGCGCTTTTCCGCCTGACAAACCGTAAAGGCGATGAACGGATATGCTTCGACCACTGATGCTGGCTCTGCTCGGCACGTCTTTCACGTTTCTGATGACGGCGCTGGGCGCCGCGACGGTGTTCTTTTTTGCCCGCAAGGTGTGCGAGCGCGCGCAGGGCGCGCTGCTGGGCTTTGCCGCGGGCGTGATGATGGCGGCGAGCGTGTGGAGCCTCATCCTGCCCGCCATCGAACAGACGGAGGCAGAGGGGCGTCTGCCGCCGTTTCTGCCCGCCGCGGCGGGCATCGTGCTCGGCGCGCTGACGCTCTTCCTGCTCGACGAGCTCGTGCGGCGGCGCGGCGGGGGAGAGGTGCACAGCGATTTTTTGCTCCTCTCGGCCATCACGCTGCACAACATCCCCGAGGGCATGGCCGTCGGCCTCGCGTTTGCGCTCGCGGCGGACGGGGAGAGCCTTGCCGGCGCGTTCGCGCTGGCGCTCGGCATCGGCGTGCAGAACTTTCCCGAGGGCGCGGCGGTGGCGCTGCCGGTGTACCAATCGGGCAAGTCGAAACGGCGCGCCTTCTGGACCGGCGTGCTCTCCGGCGCGGTGGAGCCGCTGTTCGGCGCGCTCGTCGTGCTCGCGGCGGCGGGAATCCACGCGCTGATGCCGTGGCTTCTGAGCTTTGCAGCGGGGGCGATGCTCTACGTCGTGGCGGAGGAGCTGCTGCCGCGCGCGGGCGGACGGCGGGGGACGTGCGGCTTCCTCGTGGGCTTCCTTTTGATGATGATACTGGACGTCGCGCTGGGGTAAGCGCGAAAAATCCGGCATAGAATGGCGCGAGGTGATCGACCATGCACATTCATGTTGTAAAGCGCGGCGACACGCTTTCTTCCATCGCCGCGATGCACGACGCCCTGCCCGCGTTCGTCGCGGCGGACAACGGCCTTGCGCTGAGTACGCCGCTTGTGATCGGCCAGGCGCTCGTCGTGCGGACGCCGAAGACACTGCACACCGTGCGCGTGGGGGAGACGCTTTCGTCTATCGCGCGGGACTATGATTTGAGCGTCAGGACGCTCCTGCGGCGGAACTTTTTCCTCCACGGACGCGAGCTTCTGCGCGAGGGCGACGTGCTTGCCATCGACTACGCAGACGAAGCGCCGCTCGGTACGCTCGGCGTGAACGCCTACGCCTACCCCTACATCGGCGGCGAGCTGCTCGACTCGGTCCTGCCGTACCTGACGTATCTGACGCCGTTCACCTACGGCATCACGCCCGCGGGAGTCCTTGCGCCGCTCGACGACGCGCGCCTGCTCGAACGTGCGGCGCGCTATGGCGCAAAATCGCTCATGCACCTCTCGACGCTGACGCCGGAGGGGAATTTTTCGAGCGAAAACGCCGCGGAGCTCCTGCAAAACGACCGCGCGCAGAGCGCGCTCCTTGCCGAGATTTTGCAGACGATGGCGAAAAAGGGATACTACGGCCTCGACGTCGACTTCGAGTACGTCCCGCCGGAGCTGCGTGAGGACTACGCCGCGTTCGTCTGCCGTCTGCGCGAGGCGCTGAACGCGGAGGGAAAGCCCGTTGTCGCCGCACTCGCGCCGAAGACGAGCGCGCAGCAGCGCGGACTGCTCTACGAGGCGCACGACTACGCGCTGCTATCAAAAGCCGCGAACGCCGTGTTCCTGATGACCTACGAATGGGGCTATGTCTACGGCGAGCCGCAGGCCATCGCGCCGCTGCCGCAGGTGCGCGCGGTGCTCGATTACGCGCTCTCGGTCACGGCGGGGGAGAACATCTTCCTCGGCGCGCCGCTGTACGCTTACGACTGGCCGCTGCCCTACGAAAAAGGCCGCACGCGGGCCGAGACGTTCTCGTCGCAAGCGGCCGTCGCGCGGGCGTGGCTGGTGGGGGCGGAAATTGAGTTTGACGAAACCGCGCGCTCGCCCTGCTACCACTACTTCGACAAAATGCGGCGCGAACACGTCGTCTGGTTCGAGGACGCGCGCTCGCTGCGCGCGAAGATCGCCCTCGCGGCGGAAAAGGGCTTGCAGGGCATCGGCTTCTGGCAGGCGGGGCGGGAGCTCGCGCAGGCGTGGCCGCTGCTCGACGCGCTGCTGACGCTCGAAACCCTCTAAAAAATGCAAAAAACCGCCAAACGGGCGGCAAAGATTGACAAAATGCGGCAAAAACCGTAAAATAAAGGTAGGCGCTATTGTAAACGGCGGTTAGCCACTCCCTTGCGAAAGGGGGTGATGCGGATGGGAAGAGGAAATGCTCTGCGTTTTCTTCTGTGTCTCGTCATTGTCCTCGTGGTAATGACCTACATAGTCCCAAAAGCGTGTTAACCGCCCGGCGGCCACCGAGCGGTTAACATAGTATTGTTTTAACCAACTTTGAGGGCTAACCGTCATGACAACAGCGCCCTTTTCTACCTCCATTATACCCCGCTTTCCAGCGTTGTCAAGGCGGAAAAATTTTCCCTCCGCTGCACCGGTTCGTCCCAAAAACCGCTTTACAGCTTTATAGCTGTAAACGGTCCGCGCAAATGCGTGGGCTGCACAAAATGAGGAGGAGAAACATGTACAACAACACCTATGAACGACCCAGAACCCAGATCGAAAAATGCGAGCACTTGGCGCGGATGAAATTCGAAAACCCGATCGAAAAGGCGCAGCGCGAGCGCGACGAGCGCGTCTACCGCTTTTCGAGCATCGACGAGGCCATCGGCGTGCTGGGCGTCGTGCGCCGCGCGTGGTGAAAGGGGAGGACGCGATGGGAAAAACAGCCAATTACGGCCTGCCCAAGTGGGAAAAGTCGGACTTTATCAAGATGGATGACTTCAATGCGGCGTTTGGCAAGATCGACGAAACGCTCAAGGCCAACGCCGACGCGGTGGCGGCCAAGGCGGAGGCGGAGACCGTGACCGCCATTGCGCAGACGATTGCCAGCAGCAAGATTTGCCGCGCGAGGTTCGGCACATACACCGGCACCGGTCTATCGGGTCAAAATCACCCGAACAGCGTCGAATGCGGCTTTTGCCCCGCGGTGCTGGTGCTGTTCCGCGCGGACGGCGGCCAGAAAACGACGGCCATACGCGGCGTGACCGGCTGCTCGTCCGGCATCGGCTCCATGAACAATTACTATACATGGGGTGACAGCGGCGTGAGCCGGGTATCGCAGACGTTAGACAGCGACTCTGGCGGATATATGACATCCTCGCAGTTCAACAGCAGCGGGAAAGAATATTGCTATCTTGTCCTTGGTTATGACGCGGACTGGATAAAGCAAAAAACAGCCCCGAGCCTTTCGGCTCGGGGCTGAAACTATTTTTGGGGTAGTTTTTTTCGTTCAATTACTGAATGTTGTTGACGTAGCCAGTGTAAACATTGGCGCCATCAGCAAAGGTGAAGTCATCAGCATTGCTGCCGGTGAGCTCAACAGTAGCAACGAACTTGTAGCTGTTACCAGCGATGAAGGGGGCGTTGGTATCAACGACCTTAACATTGTACTCGGTACCAGCCTCGTTCAGCTTATACCACTCGATGTTGACAGTCTTAACGGTAGCAGTGCTGCCCGAGGTGAGGTCATCAGTGTACGTAACATCCCAGTTGGAGATGGTGATATCCTTGAAGGACTGGGAAGAGGCAGCGGTAACAGTGCCGTTGGGCTTAACAGCGCTGATCTCACGCAGTTCATCAGCGGTGGTAGCTCTGTCAACAATGTTGGCATGGAGGATAGAGCCGCTGTACTCGCCGGAACCGGAGATGTAAGCGAGGTAGATCACCTTATCACCGAGGTTGGTGAACTCGCTGTTGATCTTGGAGGCGAAGTCTGCGTTGCTGACAACGGAGTACTTGGCGTCGTTGTGCGTGTAGACATTGCCCTCAAAGGTATCGGAAGAGAAACCCTGAATGGTGAGGACCTTAACGTCGTTGCGGTTCATATAGGCGGCAGCGAGCGGGTAGGTGACACCGTTGACAGACGCAGCGCGAATCGGGTCGGTGGAAGTGTACACCCAAGCGCTCGTGTAATCCTTGTCGAGGTAGCCGTTGCTCAGAGCGACACTGTAAATGGTGTTGGCATTGCCGCGACCGGTGGCCGTGTCGATGATGGTGTTCACGTTGCTGTTGTTCCAGCCGACAGCATAGATGGCGGTCTTCTCACCGTCGAGGTAGCCGGGGGTGGTCCAAACGCCGGTCTCGTTGTTGAAGGAAGCCTGCTCGCCAGCATAGAAGAACACGCTGGTGACCTTGGACTCGGTGGGATCAGCCTTGATGAAGACATACTTGGCGAAGTCGTCGCTCATGACGTAGTCGACCTCATCATTCTGATAACGGTCGATCTTGTCGAAGCCGGTAACAGACTTGAAGGTATACGGGCTGGCAGTGGTGTCATCACCGGAGCGGATCAGGTACACAGTGTTGGAGTTGGCAACAAGGCCGCTGGTGATCTGGGTGTCCTTGTAAATAGCCAGGTTCTCGCTGTGGAGATTCTTGTAAGTGCCGTTACCAGCAACCTCGACAGCGGCAACAGTGCCGTCAGTCTGAGTGGTGAACTGGAACATATCGTCGTTCAGGATCTGAGCGCCGGTCTTGTCAGCGCGGGCATTCTGATCGATATAGTCGTCGATGTAGAAGTAGCTCGTGGGCGCGGTGCTGTAGGTATCGCCGGACATGACCTTAAGGGCAGCGGTGTTGTGGGACAGTTTGCCGCCCTTAGCGATATACGTAGTGTTGCGGTTCTCGGCGGCAGCACCATTGTAGATGAGGGTGCTGATGTCGAGAACGGCGGTGGTGCCGTCCACATAGGTGACGTTGGCCTTTGCCACGCCGGAACCGTCAGTGGCGTTGCCCGCCCACCAGATGCGGTTGATGACGCCGTAGCTGTTCGCAGCAGCGATATCAGCAGCACCGATCAGGTTGCTATACTGGTCGAGGAACCAGGTGTGGTTCTCGGTGGAGTTGCCAGCCTCATCGAGGATGAAATTGACAGCATCGTCATAGACAGTGCCAGCAACATTGTGCTGCTCGTTGTTCCAGTAGATGATGGTCTGAGCGCCGTCAACAGAAGTGGCCTTGGAAACGATCTCGCCGTACTTGTCAGCGCCGGTCTTGATGAGGCCGCTCTCGGTAGCGCTGTTAACAGCGTTGGTGAAGGCGTTCAGGAGAACGTAATCGCCGACAGCATACGGATACGCATCCTCGCCGTTGGTGAGGGTGAGCGGGGTAGCAGCGGTGGAGTTCTTGGTGGCATAGACATCGAGCTTGATGGTAGCCTCGGTGCGCAGGTGGCCCTGAGCGTCATAAGCGGCAGGAGCAACATAGGTGACCTTGGCGAGGAAGGTGTCGATCATGACGATAACGTCATCATCTTCTCGCAGCCGAACACCCGCCGTCTCTCCCGCTTTCCCGTGGTTGCTGCCAAAATTTGCAAATCCTCAAATTGTTGCAGAAATAACAGAAAATAATAAAAATGAAGCAGAATCAACGCAAAATCGTTCAATTCAGTGGATATCGCATCCCCTTAGCGCCGCAAAAAAAGCCCGATGCGCAATGGCTTGCGGGCGCGGCTGGTAGCGGTTTGGTAGCGATTTGCCGGAAACGGGGGGTTGGCGACGCGGAAAAAGCCCGCCGCGCAAGGGCTTGCGGGCGCGGCTGGTAGCGGTTTGGTGGCGGTCCGCAGCTACCATGATTTTTAGCACTCTCGACGCGCGAGTGCTAAAATTAAAAGTTTGTTCATCAAAAGATGTATTTTTGTTCACAGGGCGTGCCTATACTCATAATTGTTCCGAAGGGAACGAAAGAAACGTAAACCACGCGGGCTGCAAGAGCGGCTCGCCAGAATAGATTTGGAGGCTTTGTATTATGTTTGAACTGAGACCTTTTGAACGCAGAAACAACCACATTGCGGCTTATGATCCCTGGGATCAGATGGAGCGCGCATTCTTCGGCGACGGCTCGTGGGGCCGCGGACTGAGCGAGTTTAAGACCGACATTCAGGACAAGGGCGACAGCTACCTGCTGGAAGCTGATCTGCCGGGCTTCAAGAAAGAGGACATCCACGTCGATGTGGACGGCGACACGATGACCATTCGCGCCGAGCGCCACAGCGAGCACGAGGATCAGGACAAGAAGGGCAATTACGTCCGCTGCGAGCGCAGCTACGGCAGCTACCAGCGCGCGTTCGACATCAGCGGCGTCGAGGTCGCGAATATCTCCGCGCAGTACAATGACGGCGTGCTCAAGCTGAACATGCCGAAGAAGAGCGCCGTGGTGAACGCGAAGCAGATCGAGATTCAGTAAAGAACTTCAAAAAAGGCGGCGAAAGCCGCCTTTTTTGATTTTGGATTGCACGCCGCGGCAGCGCACGCGCCGTAGGCGCGCACGTTTGCGGCGTGAGAGTGTTTTTTCGCCACGCACACGCCCCAGGGCGGCTTCTCTTGCCGCTTTGCGGCAATTCACCTTCTGTCGCGACAAAAACGATCAAGATCATTGCGCGCCTGCGGGCGCGAAATTTTTTGGGGTTGTACGGGGTTGTGCAAAAAATATCGGCGAAAGTCCGCTCAGGTGAGCGGGCTTTCCTTTTTTTCGGCGGGCCGCGGCTGGAAAAGGGAAATTTCGCTCCCCGCGCGGCGGCGCGGACTACTGTTACTTGCCGCCTGACCGCTGCGCGGGTCTAAAATCACAAAAAGCGGCTTAGGCCGCTTTTTTCATATTTGTGCTTATATATTATATGTATGTGGTGGCGGATAATGGGGTTTTCTGTGGTTTTATGTCAAGCTGTAACAGAAGCGGCGGTTTGTTACAAGTGTGTTACAGATGGGGCGAAAGCGTTGACTTGAAATTTTGCTTGTGGTAAGGTGACAGTGCAGAAAGGGTGGGGAACGGTGCGTTCCCGACTTAGTTACGGGATCGGCATGCCACGGTAAGTAAGCCGAGAAACGCCGAAACTTGCTCCTTTCTGACAAACGAACCATCTTTAAGGGGATGCGATATCCACCGAATTGAACGATTTTGCGTTGATTCTGCTGAATTTTTCTTATTTTCAATTGTTTCTGCAATAATTTGAGGATTTGCAAATTTTGGCAGCAACCACGCAGGAGAGGGAGAGACGGCGGGTGTTCGGCTCCAAGGGGATGGAAATTTATGAAAGGAGAGTAACATCTATGAAAAAGTTACTCGCAATGGTGCTGGCTCTGGTCATGACTCTGTCTCTGGCCGTCAGCGCCAACGCCTTCAAGGATGACAAGAGCATCAGCGATGATTACGCTGAGGCCGTTGCCGTTCTGAATGGCATGGGTGTGTTCAAGGGTTATGAGGACGGTTCCTTCCAGCCCAAGGGCAACATCACCCGCGCTGAGGTGTCCGCGATCGTTTATCGCGTGTACACTCAGGACGTCAAGGATGCTAAGGCTTCCATGTACGCCACCTACAACAAGTTCAGCGACATGGCTGGCGCCGGTTGGGCTCAGGGCTACATCGGCTACTGCGCCAACGCTGAGCTGGTCAAGGGCTATCCCGACGGTACCTTCAAGCCCTCCGGCAAGGTCACCGGCTACGAAGTCCTCGCCATGATCCTCCGTGCTGTCGGTTACGACAAGAACGGTGAGTTCTCCGGCGCTGATTGGGCGCTGCATGTTGCGCAGACCGCGCAGCAGGCCGGCGTGCTCAAGAACGTCAAGGGCATCGACCTCAACGCTCCCGCTACCCGTGAGCTGGTCGCTGAACTCCTGTTCCGCGCCATCGCTGATGCTCCGATGGTCACCTACACCGCTGCTTTCGGCTATGTGACCGATAAGGTTCTCGGCAACACTGTAAGCACTCTCGGCTACAAGAATTTCAAGCTCGTCGGCAAGGCTGACGCTGATTCCTTCGGCCGTCCCAGCACCAAGTGGACCTACAATGTCGGTGATAAGAGCACTCTGGTCGTTGCCAAGCCTGACGCTTCCTACACTGTGAAGGTCGACGAGTGCGACATCGCCAAGGATCTTGGCCTGACCAAGAACACCAGCATTGAGAAGGCCTTCATTGATGGTATCGAAGTCGCTAACACCAGCGACAAGGTCACCAGCAACCGTTATGCCTCCATCAACCCGCTTGCCACTACCTCCTATGTCGGCGCTCAGGGCCGTCTGACCGAGGTCTATGACATGGGCACTGCCGGTTACCGCATCGTTGAGATCAACACCTATCTGGCTCAGATTACCAAGGTCACCCCTGCCTACACCGACCGCAACACCCACAGCACTGTTGACACTGTCAACCTGACCGCTCTTATCGCTTCTGGCGACAGCGATTCTTTCAAGAACGTTGAGGCTTCCGGCTTTACCGTCGATCAGTACGTTCTCGTCACCATCAGCAAGGTTGGTACTAAGGACGCCGCTGTTGAGAGTGTTGAGGCCGCTACCGTTGCTGATGGTGGTATCCTGACCGGTTGGACCAACGCTGTTGGTACCACCCCCGCCACCTCTGTTGTTGGTACCACCACCTACAATGATGCTGATAAGTTTGTCCTGAATCGTCGTACCAACGGTAACTGGATGGTCATCACCGACACCTATGGCAATGTCATCGGTCTGACTGCCACTGCTACCAACTACCTCGTCATCGAGAAGATCGAGTGGAAGTCTGACGCTGCGAACATCGGCGGCTATGCCATGGCTGACCTCAAGCTGGCTGACGGCACCGAGGTCAAGGGCGCTACCATCGCCACCGTGAACTCCAAGACTGCTAACTCCGCTGCCAACTATGCTTCTGGTGATGTTAACAACGGTTGGGTCTCTTACTACTACTCCAACAACACCTCTTACTACAACCACCTCTTCACCTACTCCGTGAATGCCAACGGCAGCTACAATGTCGTTCCTCACGGCTCCTCTCCTCGGATTGGTGATGTCACTGGTAATACCGGCACCATCGTAAACGGTCAGGCTACCATCAACACCAACACCAACACCTATGTTGCTACCAACAGCACCATCTTCCTGCTGAAGGATCTCTCCGATGGTTACAAGTACACCGTCTACACCGGCAAGGACAATGTTCCTTCCGTCACCGGTGCTAACCTCTGCGTCCTGACCAACACCAACGGCTATGCTACGCTTGTTGTCGTCAGCGATTACACCCTCGCCGCTAACACCTTCTATGCCTACGTCACCAACAATGCGCAGGATGGCTGGTATAAGGACCCTGTTAAGGGCTATGCTTACACCATCTACAAGGCTGGCGAGACCACCCCGACCACCGTTTATGCTGCTAACCAGGCTGACTGGACCTACAACACCACTCATGAGACTGGTCTGTACAGCTTTACTGTGAACGCTGACAACCAGATCGCCAGCATGACCTGCGTCATCTGCGACCTGCACTGCACCTCCTCCTTTGCGAATATCATGACTGGCTGGGACCGTTCCTCCGTCAAGGCTGGCGTTCTCGATGGCAGCTTCCAGACCATCGGCTACAGCGCTGTTGTTCTGGATAAGGACAATGACAACGGCTACAAGGTTACCACCACCACCGCTGTTAAGGACTTCAACGTGACTGACGAAACCAAGTATGTCGTTGTCACCAAGAATGCTCTGACTGGCAGCAGCGCCGTTCTCACTGCTGGTGATAAGGGCGACCTGACCGCCGGCAGCGTGGTTCTGGTCAACTACACCACCGTCGGTACCAAGTACACCGCCAAGACCGTGTACATCCTCAAGGTCACTGGCAATGGCGTGAACAATCCCGCCCTGACCTACACCGTTTCTGGTACCCCCGTGGTTGCTGGCACTACTGGTAATATCACCGTCACCGGTCTGACCTTTAATTACGAGGACAAGACTGCGACCGTCAACCCCGGTAAGGGCGGCACCATTTCTGTTGCGCTCTATAAGCACAACACCAATGGTTATGATACCATCCCGTACACCGTGCTCAATAGCACGATGCCTGGTAGCGTGATTACTGGCGGCACTTGGACTCTGAACAAGACCATCCCCGTCACTCTTGCTTCCGGTCAGTACTATGCTAACGTTATCGTTACCATGGCTGATGGTACCACCTCTACCTACAACACCATTTACTTCTCCGTCGTCTAAGCTAGACAGTAAGTAAAAAATCCCTCGGGCTTGCCCGAGGGATTTTTTCTTTACTTTTTCACTGCAAACAATGTCGCCGTTGCTCCCGCGCTGGATGTACCGGCAAGCGTCACCTTGTTGACCGCGTCCCACTTGACCGCGCCGCAGCCGCCGTAACCGGCAGTCCCGTTGCTGTTGTTCAGCACCAGCGTTGACACGAAAGAAACATCTCCTGACATTGGCACCAGCCATAAAATCCCCGCCGTCGTGCTCCAACTGTTGCTGCACGCCGTCCCCAGTGATGTACCGTTGACAGAAATTTCCATATTGCCGCTCGATGACCCCGCGCAGAATGTGAAAAACAGCGCCGCGATCTTCGTCATGTCGACCTGCGAGAGGTCGAATTCCATCGCGGCGTTGGCCGCCGTCGTCA
>OJRM01000736.1_pt1 | contig 12516 bp, 6 predicted proteins | sample 1599171 | NCBI WGS metagenome assembly OJRM01 (sample SAMN03922538, study PRJEB24848) | human gut metagenome | isolation source: stool sample | host: Homo sapiens | place: Germany | collected 2010-05
ACAAGGAGTATCGTCGGGAGCGTCAGATGTGTATAAGAGACAGGCTTCGGACCGCGTCGCGTCTTGCCCTCACGGCGGCGTCGAGCTCCTCCTTCGAGGGTCCGAAGGCGGCGAGCGTCTTCAGGGCACCCGAGGCGCGCTCAAGTGCGGCCTCAAGCGGCTCGTCCGTGCCGGGGCGCGCAAGGAGCAGAACCTGCGTCTCGGAGGGCGACAGGATCCAGCTCGACTCGGGCGCCTGAAGCGAGCCCTGTCCGCCGTTTTCTTTCATGAGCGCGAAGCGGCGGCCGAGGATGTCGAGGGTGAGGCGCTCGATCGTCTCGCGCCACGCCTCGTTCACCGTGTCGGAGGTCGACTCGAGCGTGCGCTGGAGTTGGATCTGCACGAAGCGGTCCGAGACCTCGGGGTCGAGCACGAGCGTCGTCAGGCGATCCTCGTTTGCAACGGGTTCGAAGCGGCCCCAGTCGGCGGGCGTCTCGAGCCCGCGGGCAGGTTCGGAGGCGAAATAGCGCTCGATGAGCTCGTCCGCCGTTGCCTCGTCGAAGGTGCCCACGAGAAGGAGCGTCATGTTCTGCGGCGAGTACCAGCGCTCGTAGAAGGCCTTCGCGCGCTCGACGGGCGCCGTGCGGATCACGTCGATGAGACCGATCGGATCGCGGTCGCGCGAAGCGCTTCCTTCGTAGCGAAGGGTCTGGAGCGGCCCGTTGATGCGTGCGCCCACGCCTTCCCTCAGGCGCCACTCCTCGACGATGATCTCGCGTTCACGCTCGAAGGCCTCGGGCCTGAACGTGATGTTGAAGGCCCATTCGCGCATGATGTGCAGAGCCGTGTCGAGCCCCGTGCGGGTGGCCTGGGGGACGGAGAGCCTGTAGGTGGTGCCGCCGAGAGACGTGACGGCGTTGACGTCCGCGCCGAGCATGATGCCGTCGGCCTCAAGCGCCTTGAAGGCGCTCTGGTCGGGGAAGTCACGCGTGCCGTTGAAGGCCATGTGCTCGACGTAGTGTGCAAGCCCGCGCTCCTCCTCAGTCTCCTGAAGGCTGCCCGCGCGCACGACGAGGCGCACTTCGAGGCTGCCCGTCGCATCCCTGCGCGGATAAAGGAACACCGTCATGCCGTTGGGCAGAACACGGCGCTTCATGGCGGATGCCGTCGGAAGCACGCCTTCGCTCACGGTCGCCTCGCTGCGGGCGGCTTCGGCGCCGCCCGTGCGGTCCGCGGCGGTGCAGCCCGTCATGATGAAAAGCGCCTCGCACACGGCCGCGGCCAGCAGTGCGGCGCGCAGGCCTGTCCTGATTTTGTTCATGCTCGTTCTCCGAGATCGTAGAGGCGGTCCGCAATGCGATGGACCGCGGGCTGGTGCGAGACCAGAAGGAAGGTGGTGTCGGGGAGCCGCTCCCTGAGGAGCGTCAGAAGCCTGACGGCGAGCGCGTCGTCGAGCCCCGAGGTCGTCTCGTCCATGAGGACGGCGGCGGGTCTTGCGAGCAGCAGGCGCGCGAAAAGCACGCGCTGCTGCTCGCCGCCCGAGAGCGTGTTCATCCAGCTGCGGGGCTCATCTTCGTCAAGAAGCGGGACGAGCCGCTCTAGCCCTGCGTCGCGAAGCGCGGCCTCGCAGCCGCTCCTCGAGACGGCATCAGCACCGTGCGGATAGGCAAGCAGCTCTCTGAGCGGCATCGGCGCGAGCCACGTGCGCTGCGTGAGCCAGACGGCGCCCGGCCTGTTTTCAAGACGTCCCTCAACCCAGGGCCAGAAGCCCGCGAGGGCGCGAAGGAGCGTGGTCTTGCCGATGCCGGAAGCACCCCTCACGACGGTGAGGCGGCCGGGCTCGGCCCCGAGGCGGAGGTCTTCAAGAAGCGGCTCGCCCGTCTTCGAGCGCACGAGGCCGCAGGCGGCGACGCGCTCGCCCTGCCTGACGCAGCTTCCCGGAAGGGGCGCGCTCAGGGCGGCCTCGAAGCCCGCGAGTCGGTCGACCGTGGCCGACCACTCGGCGATGTCGCGGTAAGCGTAGATGAACCAGCCGATAGCGGAGGCGACCTGCTGGAAGGCGATGCGGATCTGCATGAGGCCGCCGAGCTGGATGGCGCCCGAGAGGAACTTCGGGAGCGCGAAGAAGATGGGCACGAGCTGCGTCACCTGGCCGAAGCCCACGGTGAAGAACGCGAGGTCTCGCTCCCTGTTCATGAGCGAGCGCCAGTTGCCGACAATGCGCTCGAACGAAGCCCTGAGCCTCGCCTGCTCGGCCTCCTCGGCGCCCAGGCCCGCAATCGACTCGCCGTGGCGGCGGATGTCGAAGAGCGAGGTGCGGAAGTCGGCCTCCCGCCTCTGCTGCTCGAAGTTGAGCTTCATCAGGGGACGGCCGATCACGTGCGTGAGCCCCGTCGCGACGAGCGTGTAGCCGATGCAGGTCCAGACCATGTAGCCGGGAAGCGCCCACTCGGTGCCGAACATCGTCCACTCGAGCGTGCCCGACAGCGTCCAGAGGATGGTGACAAAGCTCACGATGGTGAGGAGCGAGCGCAGGAAGGAGATGACGAGCGTGAGCGACGATTCGATCAGGAGCCGCACGTCCTCGGCAATTCGCTGGTCGGGGTTGTCGGGCTCAAGGCCCGCGAGCTGCAGGCGGTAGTGGCGGCCGTCGGCGGAGAGCCAACGGCCGAGCAGGTCCTCGGTCATCCAGCGGCGCCACTCGATCACGAGCTTCTTGCGCAGCCAGTCCGCATAGACGAGGACGAACACGAAGGCCGCGACGATCGCGATGAATTCCAGAAGAAGCGGGTAGATCGTCCCGCCGTCCATGGCCTGAATGGCATTGAAGAAGGCGCCGTTCCAGGTGTTGAGGCGCACGGAGAACCAGACGGTCGAGAGCGACAGGCCGATGACGGCCAGAAGCAGCAGGCGAGCGCCCGTGCGCCCTGTGCTCTGCATCCAGAAGGGACGCACGAGCCGCCAGAAGGTCTTGAGCTGATGCATGGGACTTGTATTGAAGTGAGGAGCGGGCCGGGCGGCGGAGTCGTCCGCCGTCCGGCCGGGTCAGGATTTGAATGAGGCCCGGCTGAGCCTCGGCTGAAGCCGGAGCGCGGATCAGTAGTCGTAGGAGAGCTGGACCCAGAACTGGCGGCCCGGATCGTAGCTCTTGTACTGGGTGCCCTTGTAGACGAAGACGTCAGAGGCGTTGCGGTTGTTGGTCACGTTGTAGACCTCGAGCGAGACGCCCACGCCGCGGGCCCAGTCGGGCCTGTAGAGGACCTTCGTGTCCCAGGACCAGGCGGAGGCGAAGTCGACGCGGCTGTACTTGCGGATCTGCTCGGTCATCGGGCCGTACTCGCCCTCGTGCGTCCAGGCGTAGTACTCGCCGTCGTCGCGCACGGCCTGGCTGCGGTCGAGCGAGAGGTGCAGGAAGTTGTACCAGGTGAGTCCCCACTGAGCCCATTCGGACGTTGCCTCGAGGTCGAACTTCACGGGAATGTTGAAGTCGGTCGAGTCGAGGTCCTCGGCGTCGATCACGCTGCCGTCGTACCAGACCTTGTCCATGTTGACGGTCTTGCCGGACTCGAGCTCGCTGTAGCCCTGGTCGATTGCTGCGTTGCTCTTCGTCTCCTGCCATGCGGCGGAGAAGCGCACCCAGTGGTTCGCCTTCGCGAACTTGAGGGGCGCGGTGTTGTTGATGCTGAAGATCACGGAATCGTGCTCGGACTCGCCGCCGTTGTAGAACTCGCGCACAAAGCGCGTGTCGTAGCCGCTGCCCTCGGTCCTCGAGCGCGAGCGCACCTCGTCGTGGCCGTTGCGGTGCACGTAGGCGGCGGATGCGGACCAGTCGCCGAGGCGCTGCGTGAGGCCGATGCTGAACTCGTCGCTGAAGGGTGTCTTCAGGCGCTCGAGGCCGTCGAAGTCGTTGGCGGCGAACCAGCCGTCGGCGGCGGGACTGTCGTCGGAGGCGTAGTCGTAGATGTTCTCCATCCCGCCGTTCTGCGCTTTGTAGAGCGCGTAGGTGAGGATGTTGCGGCCGTAGTAGCGGTTGGCGCCCACGGTGATGACGGAGCCGCCGTTGCCGAAGAGGTCCCACGAGGTCGTGAAGCGCGGCGCGATGTTGACGTCCTTCGTGAAGTCGTCGTACTCGGCGCGCAGGCCCGTGCGGATCACGAAGTCGCCCACGCCCATCCTGTGCTCGCCGAAGAGCGCCGCCTGGTTGTAGTCGGCCTCGTACGTGCCCGCCTTCCAGCGCGTCGTGTAGAAGTCGGTCTGCGAGAATTCGCCGTAGTCCGACTGCATCACGGACTGCGTGACGCCCCAGCGGTAGTAGTTGCTGCCGCGCCTGTACTCGGCGTGCGTCGAGGAGAGGTCCGCGCCCGCGCTGAACTGATGGCTGACGCTGCCGACCATGACGGGCTCGCAGTCCATCCTCGTCTTCGCGTTGATGACGGACTGCGTGCTCTCGAGGTCCCCGAGACCGCCCGAGGCGGCCGAGGTCATGCTCGTCGTCGAGGTGCTCCCCGTGTCGTCCATGCCGATCGTATAGCGGTCGAGCTGCGTCCAGTTCTTGACGTCGCTCGTGCGCTTGTCGGTCATGCGCGTGTACGCGAGGGACGAGTCGAGCACGCCCGCCTTCATGCGGTGCTTGACGCTGGCCGTCAGGTTGAGGCCGTCGTGGTGATCCTCGTAGCCGGAGTCGGCGACCGTCGTGAGGAAGCCCTTCGACTCGTAGCCCGAATAGGTGAGCGCGAGACTCGCCTCGGTCCAGGGCGTCGCGTAGAGCGTGGCCTTCGCGAAGAAGTTGTCCGCTGCGTCTGCGTGCCGCCCGCGACCGGCGTCTCAAGAACGCCCCAGCCGGTCCAGTTCTGGTCGTCGGGCACGATGGAGACTCGGGTGCCCGGCACCTGAATGGTCGGGATCTTCGACTCGCGGCGGGTGTAGCCCACGACGACGCCGAGATTGTCGGTAATGCCCCATTCGCCCGTGAAGCCGTAGGTCTTCTTTTCGAAGTCGGTCTGGAACTGGGCGGGCTTCGAGACGTCCGCGTCGCCCGAGCCGACGTCGAGCGCGGAATCGGTGTGGATGCGGCTCCAGCCCGACTTCGTCATGCGGCCGAACACGCTGATGTGGTTTTCGCCCGACCAGCTGCGGGTCTGAGCGTCGATGACGCCGCCCGTGAAGCCGCCGAAGGAGGCGGGAATGTTGTGGTCGTAGACGGTAACGCTGTCGATGAGGCGGCTGTCGACGTAGAAGCCCTGCTCATCCGAGCCGCCGAGGCGCGTCGTCGTCACCGAAGTCTGCTCGGCGGGATCGAGGTCGCTGTTGGTCGAGATGCCGTCGAGCGTGTAGTTGTTCTGATAGGCGACCGAGCCGTGGATCGAAATGTTCGACGGCTTGATCTCGCCCATCTGCAGGGAGCCGTCGCCGTGATTGGAGAACTGGACCGCAGGATTGCTCTTGAGGAGGTCCGTGATGTTGCCGTCCTCCGTCGGACGCCTGGCGATGTCCTCGCGGGTGAGATGCGTGAACGACGTGAGGCTTTCGCCCGCACGGTCGCGCACGACGACGGATTCGCCTTCGTCTGAGGCTGGTTCGGCGGCGTCCGCCTGCGCAGGCTCCTCGACGGCGCGCGCAGCCTCTTCGGTCGAGGCCCAGGCGGGAGCCGTCGCGGCAAGCACGGCGGCGGCAATGAGAGTTCGGTGAAGCACCATGATCCGGTAGTCCGATTGAAAAAAGTCCAGAGATGTGCCCGTGCGCCCACGGGCGCGCAGTTCCCCGAATCTTATATGAGAATGGTTCTCATTCTTTTATTATTCTTTCTATCTGCGGATGCTTCTCATTTGCATTCGCCTATGGTGGACGACGATCATCACATAGTTGAGAATGACTCTCGCCTACTCGCAGTGCGAAAGAGCGTGGGCAAGTGCCGTCACCCGTCCTCGGACACGTTCGGGGTCGGACGCGCGGACCGATACCGCAAACACGTGATGTCCTTACGCAAATCCCAAGGGTTTACCCGCGGCTCATTCAGGCAGGAATCCGCGGCCGTCCGGGATCCAGAGAACGACGAAGCCCCTCGTCCGATGCAGGACAAGGGGCTTTCCGGGATTTCATTCATGCACGCCTGAAGTCGCGCGGACTGCGTCCGTCATTCGAGCACGGCGCCGCTCATGCCCGAGGTCACGAGCTTGGCGTAGCGGGCGAGGTAGCCCGTCGTGATGCGCGGGGCGCGGGGCTTCCAGGCGGCCCTGCGTCGGGCGAGCTCCTCGTTGGTGAGGTCGACGCTGATGGTGTTCGCGGGGATGTCGATCGTGAGCATGTCGCCTTCCTCGAGGAGTCCGATCGGACCGCCCACGGCGGCCTCGGGCGAGACGTGGCCGATGGCGGCGCCGCGGGTTGCGCCCGAAAAGCGGCCGTCGGTGATGAGCGCGACGCATCCGCCGAGGCCCGAGCCCATGATGGCGGAGGTCGGGTTGAGCATCTCGCGCATGCCGGGACCGCCCTTTGGACCTTCGTAGCGGATCACGACGACGTCGCCGGGATTGATGCGGCCGCCGTAGATGGCCTCGAGCGCATCCTCCTCGCAGTCGAAGACGCGGGCCGGGCCCGTGTGCATGAGCATTTCGGGCGCCACGGCCGAGCGCTTGACGACGCAGCCGTCGGGCGCCACGTTGCCCTTGAGGACAGCGATGCCGCCTTCCTTCGAGAACGGATCGGAAACGGGACGGATGACCTCGGCGTCGAGGATCTCGCGGCCCTCGATGTTCTCGCCCACGGTTTTGCCCGTAACGGTCGGCAGGTTCGTGTGGAGCAGGCCCGCGCGGGCGAGCTCGTTCATGACGGCGGGGATGCCGCCCGCCTCGTCGAGCTCCTCGATGTAGCGGTGGCCCGCAGGAGCGAGGTGGCAGAGGTTGGGCGTGCGCGCGCTGATGGCGTTGGCCTCCGTGAGGTCGAGCTCGAACCCGCACTCGTGCGCGATGGCGGGCAGGTGCAGCATCGAGTTCGTGGAGCAGCCGAGCGCCATGTCGACGGTGAGCGCGTTCTCGAACGCCTCCTTCGTCATGATGTCGCGCGGACAGACGTTGTTCCTCACGAGCTCCATCACCGCAAGGCCGGCCTCCTTGGCGAGGCGGTAGCGCGCGGACATGACGGCGGGAATCGTGCCGTTGCCGGGCAGCGCCATGCCGAGCACCTCGGTGAGGCAGTTCATGGAGTTGGCCGTGAACATGCCCGAGCAGGAGCCGCAGGTCGGACAGGACTTGTTCTCAAGCTCGAGGAAGGTCTTCGCATCGATCTGGCCCGTGCGAAAGCGGCTCACGCCCTCGGAGATGTCGGAGTAGGAGAGTTTGCGGCCGCAGGCGCGGCCCGCGAGCATCGCGCCGCCCGAGATCACGATGCTCGGGATGTTGAGGCGGGCGGCGGCCATGAGCAGGCCGGGCACGTTCTTGTCGCAGGCGGCCACCATCACGAGGCCGTCGAACGGATGCGCCGTGGCCATCGCCTCGACGCTGTCGGCGATGAGCTCGCGCGAAACGAGCGAATACTTCATGCCCTTGTGGCCCATCGCCAGACCGTCGCAGACGGCGATGGCCGGGAAGACGATGGGCACGCCGCCGCCCAGGGCGACGCCCTGCTTCACCGCGTCCGTAATCTTGTCAAGAAAGACGTGTCCCGGAACGATGTCGTTCTGCGAGGAGACGACGCCGATGAGCGGGCGCTCAATCTCCGCATCGCAGAGACCGAGAGCCTTGAGAAGCGCGCGCTGGGGAGCCGCGTTGATGCCTTTCTTGAGGGGATCAGAACGCATGTAGAAGTATCCTGTGGTGAATTGATGAAGAGAGCCTTTCAAGTGGCCGTCCGATCATTCTATGGGAGCCTCCGGAGCGATTCCGACGCATCTACTCGAGATGTCTTAGGAGAAAAGTCCGAGGAATCTCGAGCGACGTCAAGAGGTACGCAAATATAGGCAGGAAGCCTTCCTCCCCTTCGCTTCCCGCTTGAGGGACGTGCCTTCCGGCATGCCGTCGTACAATGTTCGAAACATCCGGTCAGGACTCAAGACTTCGATTGCGGCCGCATCCGCCGCAGGAGACCCGCAACATGAACTTCTCGCCTCTGCAGCTCCGCAAGCCTGCACTCGCCGCTCTCGGCGAACGGGCCGAAAACCTCTTTCGCGACCACCACTACCGCGAGTGCACGCAGGTCATGCGCCAGTTTGCCGAGGGCGTGCTGCGCACGATCCTCAAGGACGACAGGCACACCTATTCGGAGATGATGCGCACGCCGCTCGTGCGCCAGCTCGCCGACAGCCTCACGTTCGAATACTTCCGCCGCATCCGCGATCTGGGCAACGAGGCCTCGCACTTCAGGCTCGGGACGTCCGGGACGATGCTCGAGACGGGCGAGCGCCACTACCGCGTGCGCACGGCCGACGACGCCGCCGAGTGCCTCAAGTACGGACACGGGATCGCGGTCTGGCTCATGTCGCTTCTCGACCGCGAGTTCCGCTATCCCGACTTCAGGCCGCTCACGCCGCCCAGGGCGAGGATCGCCGCGCAGGGCGCCCCCGTCGTCTTCAACCCCGACCAGCAGGCCGCGATCGAGCTCTCGCAGGGGCGCCATCTCGTGCTCGCACCGCCGGGCTGCGGCAAGACCGCCATCCTCACCGAGCGCATCGCCGTCGCGCTCAAGGACGGCGTGAACCTCTCCGACATGCTCTGCCTCACGTTCACGAACCGAGCCGCGCGCGGCATGAAGGAGCGCATCGACGAGCGCTTCACGGACCGGTGCATGGACACCCTTTACGTGGGCAACCTCCACCGCTTCTGCTCCCGCCTTCTCTTTGACAACGACGTCGTCTCCGAGATCTCGACGATCCTCGACGAGGACGACGTCCACGACGTGATCGAGGGCCTGCTCATCGAGAACATCCCCGGCGGCTGCAGAGGACGATCCCTGCCGGGCAATGCCGCCGACTACATCATGGCGCGCTCGGCAAGGCTCTTTCAGGAGGCGAACGGCTTCCCCGAGGAGACGTTTCATCGCACGCCCGAATTCGACGTCAACAAGAAGAACCAGGACGAGCTCGACGCCTTCGGACTGATCAAGGTCGACGACTTCGGCCGCTGCATCGAGCTCGACCATGCCGCGATCGACGCGGCCGCAAGGCGCTACCTCGAGTACAAAACCGCGCAGCACCTGCTCGACTTCAACGACCTGCTCCTCAAGGCCTGGGCCTGGCTCGACGCCACCCCCGAGGCCTGCGGGCGCTACGCCTGGATCCAGGTCGACGAGGTGCAGGACCTCTCGCCCCTGCAGCTCGACATCGTCAAAAAGCTCTGGAACGACTCGATCGACAGGAGCGTGTGCGTCTACTTCGGCGACGAGCAGCAGGCGATCTTCTCCTTCATGGGCGCCAAGCTCGACACGCTCAGGGCCCTTCACAAGACGCACGAGATCCACCGCCTCTACAGGAACTTCCGCTCGCCCGACTACCTGCTCAACATGTTCAACACCTATGCGCAGCGCGTGCTCGAGTGCGATCCCGAGTTCCTGCCCAAGGCCGAGAAGACGGTCGCAAGACCCGAAGGGGCCCTGCGCGCCATCCGCACGGCCACGCCGCAGTCGCAGCTGATGCTGCTGTGCGACCTGCTCGAAGGGCGACGCCCCGAGGAGACGACGGCCGTCATCGTGCCGAGCAACCGCGAGGCCGACGCCGTCAGCGCCGCCTTCAAGGCACAGGACATCGAGCACTTCAAGATCTCCGGCAGCGACATCTTCAGGCAGAACATCCTCAAGGCCGCCAAGGCCTACCTGAGCGTGCTCAAGGACGACTTCAGAAGCGCCCCCTGGGCCCAGCTCGTCTATCGGCTCAGCTCGAAGAAGAACCTCTCCCTCAAGAAGATCCGAGACTACCTTGCCGTCGAATTTCCCAGGCGCGGGCTTCTTGCCTCCGACCTCATGCTCTACAGCACGCATGACGAAAAGGAGCCCGTCAGCGCGCTCGAGGACTTCATGCGCGCCTACGAGGGCGAGCTCGTCGTCTTCGACACGGAGACCACGGGCCTTGACATCGGCCTCGACGAGGTGATCCAGATCGCCGCCGTCAAGCTGCGTGCGGGCGAAGTCGTCGAGCGGCTCGTGCTCTACCTTGAAACGGAGCGCGAGATTCCGAAGATGCTCGGCAACATCCCGAATCCGATGCTCGAGGAGTACGAGGCGCACCGCGCCGAGCTCGTCACGCCCGAGGCGGGCTTCAAGATCTTCCTCGACTTCGTGGGCTACGCGCCCGTCGTGGGCCACAACGTCGAATACGACGCCAACATCGTCAACGCCCAGTACGCCGTCCTCAAGGACCAGCTCAGGCGCGTGCGCGGCGATGCGGCGGGACCCGACGAGGACGTCGACCGCACCGAGCTCGTGCGCCGCTTCGACACGCTCAAGCTCTCCCATGCGCTTGAGCCCGCGATCCTCAAGGCCGCGGGCCTTGCGCGCCTTCCCTCGCACAAGCTCAAGGACCTCATCGCGGTCCTCGGACTCGAGGGCAGCAACACCCACAAGGCCGACGACGACGTCGAGGCGACCGTCAGCCTGCTGCGCTGGTTCCACGCCCAGGCCCGTCCGCTCGTCGAGCTCCAGCGGCGCTTCCTCTCCAACCCGAGCGTCGTGCGCATGTCCGACACGCTCAGGAAGATCGTGCTCCCGATGTTCCTCGAGCACAGGAACCTCATGTACCGCAGAATGCCCGCCGACGACGAGGCGATCCTCGTCCAGGTCTTCAGGCAGTTCATCGAGGCCCTGCCCAACTACACGGACGACGAGGGCGAGATCGAGAACATCCGCAAGAAGCTCCCGCTCATCTACGAGTACCTCGACCGCGTGCTCATCAACACGACCTCACAGCCGACGCTCTACGCGCAGCTGCAGAGAAACCTCGTGCAGATCAACTCCCTCAAGGAGCCCGACCTCTGCTCGAGCGACATCGTGCGCGACCGCGTCTTCATCTCCACGGTCCACAAGGCCAAGGGGCTCGAGTTCGACAACGTCATCGTCACCAGCGTCATCGACGGCACGTACCCGTTCTTCAAGAACCACGACAAGGCCGACATCCTCGAGGACGCCCGCAAGCTCTACGTCGCCATCAGCCGAACGAAGCGCACGCTCGTCCTGACGATGCCCGCGGCGAACGCCTGGAACTACGCCCAGAGGCCCTCGCGCTTCCTCGAGAGCATCTCGACCTACTTCGAGAAGTCCTCGGCATAGCCGCCGGAAATCCTCTCGAACAGAAACGGCCCCTGCCTTCACGGGGGCCGTTTTCGTTGACGGACACGACGTCAGGCGGCTTCGGCTTCGAGGGCGCGCTCCTCGAACCTGCGCTTGATGCGCTTCATGAGGCGCACGTAGAGGTAGAGCAGCGGCACGACGGTGACGGCCCAGCTGATCGGATAGACGATCATCAGGGTCACGTAGTCGGGGCTTGCCGCGAAGACGGTCCAGACCCAGATGAGGCGCACGGAGCACACGCAGATGAGGGTCGCCATGGCGGGCGGCATCGAGTAGCCGTAGCCTCGCATGGCGCTCGAGGAGACCTCCATGAGCACGCTGATGGGCTCGAAGCTCGCCACCCAGAAGATGCGCGCCATCGCGAGCTCGACGACGGCCGGCACGTCCGTGAAGAGTCCGAGCATCGTGCGTCCGAAGACGAGCACGAGCGCCACCATCAGGACGGTGGCGACCATGTTGAGGCCCGTGGCGACGTAGGTCGCGCGCTTGCAGCGCTCGAGGTTCTTCGCGCCGTAGTTCTGGCTCACGAAGGTCGTGGCGGCCAGACCGAAGGCGTTGATGAAGCAGTAGATGTTGATCTCGATCGTGAAGGCCGCGACCGAACCCGCCATGGCGTCCGCGCCGAGACTGTTGATGGCGGACTGGATGACGAGGTTCGAGATCGAGAAGACCGCGCCCTGAAGGCCCGCGGGCCAGCCGATCCTCACCATCGGGCGCAGCGCCGTCATGTCGATCCGGAACACCTCGCGCGGCTCAATGTGAAGCGGGCCCTCGGCCGTTATGAGGCTGAAGAAGAGGAGCGAGGCGGCGAGCGCGTTGGCGAGGACGGTCGCGAGCGCAACAGCCGCCGTTCCCATGCCGAAGGCGAGCACGAAGAAGAGATTGCCCGCAATGTTGACGAGGGTCGCCGCCACCAGCGCCCAGAGCGGCGTCTGCGTGTCGCCCTGGCTTCGCATCACAGCGGCGAGGAAGTTGTAGATCGCAATGAATGGCATGCCGAGAAGATAGACGCGCAGATAGGTGAGCGCATCGTCTCTCACGGCCTCGGGCACCGACAGCCAGTCCATGGCGGGCCCCGCGAAGCACTCGCCGACGATCGCCGCGCCTATGCCAAAGATCACCGCCGTGGCGAGCGCCGTGTGCACGGCCCTGTTCGCCCGCTCGGGCTCCTTCATGCCGAGCAGCCTCGCCACCACGACGTTGGCGCCGAGCGCAAGACCCATGCAGAACGCAATGATGCTGTCTCTTATACACATCTGACGCTGCCGA
>OJRM01000758.1_pt1 | contig 12201 bp, 9 predicted proteins | sample 1599171 | NCBI WGS metagenome assembly OJRM01 (sample SAMN03922538, study PRJEB24848) | human gut metagenome | isolation source: stool sample | host: Homo sapiens | place: Germany | collected 2010-05
GTGCGCCTCGAGACGCTCGACCGCCTCTATCCGAGCCTCAGGATGAAGGTGGGCTACAACGGCGACGTCGTCACGCCCGCCGACGCGGTCGCGATGACGGAGCGCTATCCGGGCATCGACCAGATGATGATCGGCCGCGCCCTGATGGCCGACCCCGCGCTGCTTCGCAAGATCCGTGGTGGCGAGCCCGCGACCGAAGCCGAGCTCGACGACTTCCGGCGCGATCTCTTCGAAAGCTACACGGCCGCCTTCGGCAGCCTCAAGAACGCCATGATGCGCATGAAGGAATACTGGTTCTACCAGCTCGCCCTTTATGACGAGAGCGAGCGCCCCGCCAAGGAGATCTTCAAGTCAAAGACGCCCGAGGCCTTCGCCGACGCCGTCAGGAGGCTCGTCGAGACCTGCCCGCTTCGCCGCGACGCCCGCGCCTCTTGGTACAAGCCTCTTTGATCAGGCTCCCCCCCCCCTTCGGTTCGGCCCGAGCCGCATTCCCTGCGACAAGCTCAGCATAACGCCGTCCGAGCGCCGCAGGCACTTCGTGGCCCATGCCTTCCACGGGCTCGAGCCTCGCGCCCGGAATCACGGCCGCCGTCTCTTCGCCCGCCGCGAACGGCAGCAGCGGATCCGCCGTGCCGTGAATGACAAGCGTCGGAACCCGAATCTGCCCGAGCGCCTCCGACCTGTTTCCGCTCGCGAGGATCGCAAGCAGCTGCCGCTTCGTCGCCTCCATGTCGAGCGGCGTGTCCTCGATGCGGTCGAGCATCCGCTCGAGCGCCTCGACGTCGCCGCGAAAGGCGGGCCCCGAGAGCGCAAGCAGGATCTCCCGCATCTCCTCCCTCGCCTCTTCCTTCGTCCGCGCGGGTCCTCTCGGGCGGATGATCTTCCAGATCGTGCCGAGCCTGCCGAGGCCCGTGGCGGGATTGCCCGTCGCGGACGCGAGCGACGCGAGCGAGAGAATCCTCTCGGGATGACGCAGGGCGAGCGTCTGCGCGATCATCCCGCCCATGGAAAAGCCCGCGACGTGAAAGCGCCCGATGCCGAGACCGTCAGCGAGCGCTGCGACGTCGTCCGCCATGTCGTCAAGATCGTAGGCAGCCGAAACCTTCCTGCGCGCGAGCGTTCTCGCCACAGCGCCGAGCACCTCGACATCCCTGACGCGCACGCCCGTCACGCGCGGGCTTTTTCCTGCGTCCCTGTTGTCGGGCAGCACGACCTGGAGTCCCGTCTCGACAAGCGCATCGACGAGTTCGGCGGGCCAGGCGTTCGACGCCATGCCGAGTCCCTGCAGAAGAATGACGGCGGGACGGGACGCATCACCATGACGCGTGAAGGAGAGCGGAACGACGGGACGGCGGGACATCGGGAAAATCCTCCTGAACAATCAGAAAAAAGGCCCGGGACACCGCCGGGATGCGGGCCGGACCTTCGTGACGGCGCTGAACTTGAACGCTGTCCGGGCTTACTTGCCCAGAGCGATCGGAAGCACGATGCTCTTCACGTCGACGGGCGTCGTCATCAGGCCGTTCTCGATGAGGAACTTCTGGTCGGCCTCAAGGCCCTTGACGTCGGCGTCGGTCAGCACGCCGTAGTAGTGGGACCAGCCCGCGAGCTTTTCGGCGTCGGCGAGCGAGATGCCGTGTTCCTTCGCGCCGATGGCGACGGCCTCCTGCCAGTTGGCCTTGATCCACTCGTCGGCCTCACGCTCGACGCGCACGACGGTTTCGAGCGCCTCGGGATGCTTTTCGGCGAACTGCTTCGAGGCGGTCATGACGAGGTTGACGTCGACGAGGCCCTTGGCGGTAGTCACGACGCGGCAGCCCGCCTCCTCGGCCTTGATGATGCCGCTCGCGGCAAGAAGCGCCGCGTCGACGCGGCCGCTCGTGACGGCGGTCATGGCGGCGGGAATGTCCATGGAGAGGAACTCGACGTCATCGGCCGACATGCCTTCCTTCACCAGAGCGGCGATGAGGAGCTGATGGAGCACGGTGCCGCGGGGACCCGCGACCTTCTTGCCCTTGAGGTCCTTCACGGAGAGACTGGCGCCGGGCTTGCCCACGATGGCGAAGGTGTCCGTCGGGTGCGAGACGCCCGAGGCGACGTAGACGGGATTGCCCGAGCCGTTGGCCATGAGGAGCGAGGCGGTGTTCATGACGGCGGAGACGTCGACGGCGCCGGCCGCCATGGCCTGGGCCTGCTTGGCGCCCGAGTTGATGGACTTCCACTCGACCTTGACGCCGTCCTTCTCAAAGGCCTTCTCGAGCATGCCTTTTTCCTTCATGACCATGTTCTGAAGGTTGAACGGGCTCTTCACGTAGACGATCGTCACCTTTTCGGGCATGGCGGCGAGGGCGGACGCGGCAAAGGCGCCGCAGACGGCGGCGGCAAGAAGCTTCTTCATCATTTTCAGGATTTCCTTTTTATAGAAGCGGCTCCTCTTCAAGGAAGCCGCGGAGGATTTCTTCGGAAAGCGCGCCGAGTCCAGGAGTCGCGAGGCTCCTCGGATAAGGCGCGGGATTGTCGTAGGTGCGCGCGATCACGCCGTTCTCAAGCCTGCAGATGCGGCTCGAGAGCAGCACGGCCTCGGTCACGTCGTGCGTGACGAGCACGGTCGTGACGGGACGCGCGGCGTGAATGCGAACGAATTCGTCATAGAGCTGGCGGCGAGTCAGAGCGTCGAGCGAACTGAACGCCTCGTCGAGCAGGAGGAGTTCGGGCTCGGCGGCGAGCGCTCGGGCAAGGCCCACGCGCTGGCTCATGCCGCCCGAGAGCGCGGCGGGCATCGACTCGGAGGCATGCGCGAGGCCCGTGAGCGCAAGCACGGCGTCGACCTTCGCGCGTCGCTCGTCGGCGGGCAGGTGTCTCACGGCCACCTCCACGTTTCTTCTCACGCTCATCCAGGGAAACAGCCTGTGCTCCTGAAAGACCACGGCCGTGCGGGGCGCGGCGGCGCGACCCTGCGCGTCCTCCATGCGGATTTCGCCCGAATCGGGCTTCTCAAGTCCCGCAAGGAGCCTCAGCAGCGTCGTCTTCCCGCAGCCGCTGCGGCCGATCACGGCCGTGATGCCGCCCGCGGGCATCTCGAGCGACAGTCCGTCGATCGGAGCCGTCCTGCGGCTGTCGGACGAAAAGACCTTCCTGAGATTTCTGATTTCAACCTTTACCATCTACGCAGCTCCCGAAATGCGGCGCGAGAGCGCCGAAACGAGCCTCGAGATCACGGCGTCGGCCGCAATGCCGAGCCCCACGATCGTGAAGATGCCGACGAACACGACGTCGGTCTTGCCGAATTCGGAGCTCTCCGTAATGAGAAAACCCAGCCCCGACGAGGCGGCGATGAGCTCGGCACCCACGAGGGCGCGCCAGCTGTACCCGAACCCCATGCGAAGGCCCGCCAGAATCCCAGGCATGGCCGCAGGAAGCGTGAGCATCCTGAAGCGCTCGGCGGACGTAAACCTGAGAAGCTCGGCCACTTCGGCAAGCTTCGGGTCGATGCCCTTCACCGCCGTGAGCGCGCTCAGATAGATCGGAAAGAAGCTCGAGAGAAAGACGATCGCGATCTTGGGCGCCTCGTCGATGCCGAGCCAGAGAATGAGAACGGGAATGAGCGCAAGCGGAGGCGTGAGCCTCAGGAATTCGATGACGAAATGCGAGGCCGCCGCGGCTGCGGGCCTCACCGCGAACCAGACGCCGCAGCCGATCCCGAAGGCGGCCGCAAGCACGAAGCCCGTCATCGTGCGCATCGCACTCATGCCGATGTGCGCCGCCAGTGACCCGTCGGCCGCCATGCGCACGAACGCCTCCCACACCGCCTCGGGCGACGGCAGGAGAACGGGCGCGATCCCGCCCGAGTGCGCGGCGAGCCACCAGACGGCAAGAAGCGCCGCCGGGATGACAAGGCCCAGTAAAGGAAGCGATGAACGGTTCATGTCGGAGCGGGCGGACCGGAGACGGCTAGGGTCATACCCGAGTAAATTTGTCGGGATAATGTAGCAGATGAGCGGTCCTGATGCAAACCATTCTCACACGAGAAGTCCGGAACTTTGGAGAACGACGAAGAAGGCACAGCCCCTGAAGGGACGCGCCCGGCGCTGGGCCGGGCGTGGAAAAGACATGCGGGACGGAAGTAGTCTGTCCCTGATCAGAGCGAAAATCCGCGCCAGACAAGCTGGCAGCCGAGGGCGACCATCACGCAGGAGAGCAGGATGACGATGAGGCGGGGCTTGCTCTTTCGAGCAAGGCGTGCGCCGAGCTGTGCGCCCACGATGGCGCCGCAGCCCACTGCGACGGCGGGGGCCCAGACGATGTGGGCGAGTAGCGCATGGCCGACGACGCCGATGGCGGCGCTCACCATGAGCACGAAGGTAGAGGTGGCCACGGCGACGAGCGGCGGGAAGCCGAGCAGGAAGACCATCATCGGAACGTGCACGACGCCGCCGCCGATGCCCAGAATGGAGCTGATGAAGCCCACGAAGAAGGAGCAGCCGATGCCGAGCCAGATCTTGCTTCTGGGGAGCTCGTTCGGATCGAACTCGTCGGCCGAGCGGTTGGCGGCCTTGTTGCGGGAGCTCCAGTACATGAAGCAGCCGAGGAAGGCGAGCGACGCGCCGAAGGTGATCGAGAAGGCGGGGCCCGAGAACCATTCGCTCACGTAGCTCCCGAGGAAGGCGCCCGGCACCGTGGCGAGTGCAAAGGGCATCGCCACGCTAAGGATGATGCGCTTCTGCCTGAAGTAGGCCCAGGTGCCCGAGAGTGCATTGAGGAGCACGCCGAAGAGGCTCGTGCCCACGACCTCCTGAACGTTCGTGAAGGTGCTGCCCGAAGGCGGCATCATGAAGTACATGAAGAGCGGCACCATGATGAGGCCGCCACCGATGCCGACGAGAGCGCCGAAGGAGCCGACGCCGATGCCGAGAATGAAGAGCTCGATGAAGTCAAGCATGACCGTGTTGTCGTCTTGTATTGATGGGTGTAACCGAGGGAGTGCGCATGACGCGCCGTGTGCGCGGCGGACCGTGCGGGACTTTCCGACATGATACGCCCGCCGTCTTCCGTCAAGGACGAAAACCCGCCGTCCTCTTCATCCTGCTCAAAAAATGCGGGGCGCCTAACCATGGGCGCCCCACATTTCGTTTTCACAGTCTTCTTTGCGTCACAGCCTGATGCGCGCGGCTAGCCCCGGCGGGCAACGGCCGATCATCAGGTCGGCGAGCACCTCGGAGTGCGTGCACGCGAAGACCTGCACGCCGGCTTCGACGAAGGCGGCCGCGGAGGTCGCGACGAGCCTGCGCAACTCGTCGTCCATGCAGGCGTCGGGCTCGTTCCAGAAGAGGATCATGCCCGGCGAGATCATGCCGTTGCGAACGAGCCTTGTGAGCATCACGATCCTGCGCTCGCCAGAATCCAACTCGGACATCGGCACCATGGCGCCTTCACGGATGACGACCAGACTCTTGTCGTCAGGATGCTCGGCGACGCGGCCGCCGAGCCTCTTTTCGAGTCGGTCAAGGAGCGCCGCAAGCGGGGCTGCGGGTTCGGACTTCGTGTCCTCGGCGCCGAGCACCGAGCAGGTGTCGCGCCAGACGCCCTCGAACCCGACATGCCACATCTCGAAGAGCTTCGGGAACCAGGGCACGAAGGAGGCGAGCTCCTGCATGGGAATGAAGACGGGGCGGCCAGGGGCCGTGCCCGACGGCATGGCGTCGACGGAGACGAATTCGGAGCCGCTCTTGAAGCCGAAGGCGAGCGTGCCCTGGGCCTCCTCGTGCTCGAGCTCGACGGCGCACTCGCCGCGCGCGAGGTCGCCCACGCAGCCCGGACGAAAGTTCTCCCTCAGCCGGCCCGTGATCGACTGCGCGTATCCGAGCTTCGTCATCCAGCGCGTCGTGAAGGCGCCCGCGGACTCGACGGCGCACAGCAGCTTGAGCAGGTTGTGTCCGCCTGCGCCATTGGGCGCGACGATGACGTTGAGACCGGGCGCAAACGCATGGCGCCCGTCATTGATGTTCATAAAGCCGCGGAGGCTCACGGATCGGATCAAGGCCGTTCCTCCTTGCAATATTAGTGTTAAGCGGTGTGCTCGGCCCAGACGGCGGCGACCGCCTCCCTGACGGCGGTCTCGTCCGCCTTCCAACTGCCCTGCACGAAGCCCTTCGCACCGCCGCCGCGGCCGTTGAGGCGCTTGTTGAGCGCGATGCTCACGGGGCGCAGAAGGTCGTCGGGGATGGCGCAGACGTAGCTCATGACGCCGGGCTCGGTCTCGGACATGACGGCGATGAAGGGAGCCTTCTTCGCTTCGGAGAGCTGCACGCAGAACTGGCGGAGCTCAAACGGGGTGAAGCCTTCCTCCAGGACGACGAGCGGCGTCTCCTGAGCGGGAATGGCGTCGGCCTTGAGGTCGAAGATCGTGCGGTTCATCGCCGCAATCCTCGCGTCCTTGGCGGCCGACTCGGCGAGCACGCGCTCGACGGCCGAGGAGATCTCGAGGGGCTTCGCGGAGAGAAGCGCGGAGACGGCGCGGGTCTCGCGGATGCGGGCCTCGTAGTCCCTGAGGGCGCGGATGCCGCATACGAAGAAGACGCGGGTGCCGCCGCGGTGCTTCATCGAGGAGAGCACCTTGATGAGGCCGATCTCGCCCGTGCTCCTCACGTGCACGCCGCAGCATGCGCAACGGTCGCATCCGGGCACGTCCACGATGCGCACGTCGCCCTTGAGGGCCTTCTTGCTGCGGTAGGCGAGCTTTTCAAGCGCCTCGGCGTCGGGAAACGAGATGCCCACCTCAACGTTGGCGACGATCGCCTCGTTGCAGGCGCGCTCGACTTCGGCCACCTGCTCCTCGGTCATCACGCCGCTGAAGTCGCACGTGATGACGTCGTCGTCCATGTGAAAGCCCACGTTGTCAAAGCCGAACCTCGCGTTGACGATGCCCGAGAAGACGTGCTCGCCCGTGTGGTTCTGCATGTTGTCGAAGCGGCGCTCCCAGTCAAGCACGCCCTTGACGTCCTGCCCGACATCGAACGCCTTTTCACAATAGTGCACGATGCCCGCCGGCGTGCGGCGCACGTCGAACACGGCTGCGCCGTCGATCGTACCGTGGTCCGCAGGCTGTCCGCCGCCTTCCGGATAAAAGGCCGTGTCTTCAAGCATGACCTCGAAGCCCTTTTCGCCTTCCACGCATGAGATCACCTTCGAGGTGAATTCGCGGACATAGGGGTCACGATAGAAAAGTTCGGTCATGGCGGTCATGGACGGCTCCTTGAAAAAACCTGAGTGGTGAGACTGCAAAGTCTATGCGCATTCTTCGGGATGCGCAAAACGCGCAACGAAGACGGCCCGAAGCCGGCGCTCCGGGCCGCAGGACAATGCATGCTTGGGGAAGACGTGAATCAGGCGACGTCCTTCGTTCTTCTGACGGCGCCCTCGCCCACGAGCTTTTCGTTGATGAAGCCGTAGGCCTGCGCGTTGAGTTCCGCAAAGGGCGGATTGACGCCGAACTTGCGAGTATAGAAGAAGCCCTCGAGCGCCATGATGGCCACGAATCGAGGCAGGCGCTCCGCTTCGGGCAGCGCCTGGATGCGGAACCAGAGCTTCTGGTACCAGTCGTGCACGGGCTTCATGAGCTCGTCGTCGTGCACGAAGTTGGAGAGCAGCGCGACGCCCACGTCGGCCCAGTCGCGGCTGTCGGCTTCGAAGGTCTTGAACCACTCGACGAATCCCGGCACGAGCGTCTCGTCGGGACGGCCCTCGAAGAGCGCCTCGTGGCGCTTCATCTGGCCGTCGAGATGAGCGGCGTAGTCCTCGATGAGCGCGGCGTGGAGCGCGCGCTTGTTCTTGAAGTGGTACATGCACGCGCCCTTGCTCATGCCTGCGGCCTGGGCCGCGCGGTCCATGGTGAGCGCACCGATGCCTTCCTTGAGGATGATGCCGCGGGCGGCGGCGATGATGGCTGCGCGGGTTCGGAGGGCCTTTTCACTGCTCATGGGAAATGCTTGCCGGAAATGTAGGTAGATGGTGGTCACTGACCCGATTTTACGCCCTGATGCGTTGAAACGGGCGCGGCGCAAGGGTTTGCAGGGAGGGCGCCGCATATGGACAACGGCCCGCGCCGGAGACTGGCGCGGGCCGCTGACCTTGATCAGGGTCCCGGAGAGGAGGCATGGGACCCTGAAGGAGCCTTTTCGCGAATTACTTCGCAGCCTTGGCGGCGGCTTCACCGGCGATGCGGCCGAATACGATGATGTCCGTGTAGGCATTGCCGCCGAGGCGGTTCGTGCCGTGCGTGACGCCGGTCACTTCACCCGCGGCCCAGAGACCCGGGATGACCTTGCCTTCGGCCGTCAGGGCCTCGGCCTTTTCGTTGATGCGCACGCCGCCCATCGTGTGGTGGGTGGACGGGACGGCCTTGATGACGTAGTACTTGCCCTGCTGCATGTCGACGAGACCGGAGCGGTGGTTGAAGTCCTTGTCATTGCCCTTGCCGGCCATGTCGGAGACGCGCTTGACAGTCTTCCGGAGCTGGTCGAACGGGATCTTCGTGAAGTCGGCGATGCACTTCAGGTCGTCGCAGGTCGTCATGATGCCCTGCTTCGTGAAGGCTTCGTACTCGTTGGCGTGAGCCTTGACCGTGTTGGAGATCTTGCCGATGTTGTCGTTCCAGAGCACCCAGCAGTACTGCCCCGTCTGGTTGAGGATGGCTTCGGAGAGGACGTCGCGGCGCTGGAGTTCCTCGACGAAGCGCTTGCCTTCCTGGTTGAGCATGATGGCGCCGTCGAAGCGGGCGTCGGCGATGAGCTCAATGGCGCCCGAGAGCGGGTCGCAGATCGGGTAGGTCTGGATGTAGCCCATGTTCACGAGCTCGGCGCCCGCGCGTTCGGCCATGTAGAGAGCTTCGCCCGTGGAGCCCGGGGCGTCGGTCGTCTTGAAGCGCTCGTCGATCTTCGGGTTGTACTTCTTGACCATTTCGGGGTTGGCGCCGAAGCCGCCCGTGGCGAGCACGACGCCGCCCTTGGCGTTGAAGGTGTATTCGGAGCCGTCCATCGTGGCCTTGACGCCGACGACGCGGCCGTCCTTGTCCTTGATGAGCTCTTCGGCCTTCATGTTGGTGATGACCGGGATGCCGAGCTCATCGGCCTTGGCCTGGAACTTGGCGATGAATTCCGTGCCGGTGTGGCCGACCGGAATCAGGGCGCGCTTGCGGCTGTGGCCGCCGAAGAAGAAGAGGTTGTCGTCCTCGAAGCGCACGCCGAGGTAGTCGCGGCACCACTTGGCGGCGTCAAGCGCTTCGTGCGTCATGACGTTGATGACCTTCATGTCGCCCTTGCCGTCGCCGCCCTTGAACGTGTCCTGGGCATGCAGTTCGGGAGAGTCGTCGTTGATGCCGAGCTTGGGCTGGACCCAGTTCTTGGCGACATTCATTTCAGCGCCCGAGATGAGCGAGTTGCCGCCGACGGCGGGCATCTTTTCGAGAAGGACGACGTTGGCACCGGCATTCCTGGCGGTGATGGCGGCGGAGAAGCCCGCACCGCCCGCACCGATCACGACGACGTCGTAGTTCGAGGTCTTCGGAAGTTCGCGGGCGGCCTTCTTGAGGGCCTTCTTGTCGGCCTTGGCGAGCGTCACGCCGGCCTTCTTCGCAGCGTCGTTGACGGCGTCGATGAAGCCCTTGGCGGAGAACGTCGCACCGGAGATGAGGTCGACGTCGGTGGAGGAGAGAGCCACGACCTGATCCTTGAGGTCCGTGAAGACCTTCTTGGCGAGAATCGGGTTTTCGGCGTTCTTGACGATCTTGATGTCCTGGATCTTGCCGGCGTCGAACGTCACGGCGACCGTGATGTCGCCGTGCTTGCCAACGCCCGTGCCCTCGGCGGTCACCGGAGCGGCGAAGACGGAAGCAGAAAGCGTGCCGGCCGCGAGAAGAGCGGCGGCGGAGAGAAGAGTCTTCTTGAACATTTTGGCTGGTCCTTAAGATGAGTTCCCCTGAGGACGGTCCTCTGAGGAACTGCTTGGAGTGTGGGAGTACACGACGGTACGCATCATACACCAATACATTCCGTCCGGTCGGTTTTATATCAGCCAAAAACCTAGGACAATCCCTTAGGATTTTTACCAATAACGATTACCCTTCCCTTGAGCATCAAGGCTTATGCAAAATCTGTGCTACAGGTCGGGATTTCCCTCATGGCACTTTCCCTCAACAATAAATACCGCTCAGTCGGTTTTCAGGAGCATAATGCGGACCCATGGAGCGGCCGCCCGCAGGGGAAAAAGTGTCGGGCTGGCCCGGCTCCGCATCCTCGGACGCCCGACTGCGTCCTCAGCATCCCAACCCACTTCAGGACCAGAAAAGAAGAAACAAGACAACAAAAAGAGGCCCGTCCCGGCATTGCTGCCTGAACGGGCCCCTTTGTTTTGCGGCTTCAGTCACCTGAGACAATCAGGCTCAACCGTGATGGTCCTCCTTGAACATGCGCAGGCCGGTGCTCATCGAGGAGAGCGTGGTGGCGCCGCCCATGACGTCTTCGCGGAAGCTCATGTAGATGTGGGCGATGCTGAAGAGGATGAACACGTACATCATCACGTGGTGCACCGTGCGGACCGCCTGGGCGTCTCCGAAGAGCACGAACACCCAGCCGAACCAGGCCATCCAGCTCGTGTCCCAGCCCCAGGACTGCGCGTAGAGCGCGAGGCCCGTGATGATGATCACGAAGGAGCCGAGCACGAACATCGCGAACATCGCGAGCTGCGCAAGCGGGTTGTGGCCGGCGTATTCAGGTGCGGACTTCCTCATGAAGAGGTAGTAGGCGACCTGGGCGAACACGCCCTTCCACCACTTCATCGACAACAGCGGCGGGAAGAAGATCATCCTCGCGTAGCGGTTGCCCACCGCCACCCAGAAGAGGCGGTAGATGAAGAGCGCCGTGAAGAACAGCCCCGCGGCGAAGTGCACCATGCGCACGTAGCCGAAGTCGTAGGTGATCCACGTGTCCCCGAGGTTGGAGACAAGCGGTCGGCCGATCAGGTAGCCGGTGATGATCATCGCGAACATCGCGACGGCCATCAGCCAGTGCCAGACTCGGACCGGGGCCTCCCAGACGTATACGGGCCGGGTGCCTCCGCTCGCATCGACTTCAAAAGTGACGGGATCGATTTTCATAGCGGCCTCCCATCAGCGCACCTTGACGCTGCAGAGTTCCTCGCCCTTCGGGCTCAGGAGATGAGTGGCGCAGGCCAGGCACGGGTCGAAGCTGTGGATCGTGCGGATGATTTCGAGCGGCTGGTCCTCGACGGCGACCGGGGTGCCGATGAGGCTCTGCTCGAAGGCGCCGAGCTCGCCCGAGGGAGAGCGCGGCGACGCGTTCCACGTCGTCGGCACGATGGCCTGCCAGTTGGCGATGCGCGTGTCCTTGATGACGCACCAGTGGCCGAGGGCGCCGCGCGGGGCCTCGCAGAAGCCCACGCCGCGGGCTTCCTTGGGCCAGGTGCTGGGCTCCCACTTCTCCATGTTGGCGGCGCATTCGTCGCCCGCACGGATGTTGGCCGTCAGGTCGTCGACGTACTGGACCATCTTCTGGGCGGCCCAACGGCACTCGAGCGCGCGGGCTGCGTGACGGCCGAGCGTCGAGAAGACGGCCTCGAGCGGCGCGTTGAGCTCCTCGAGGAGCGCCATGGCGGGCTCCTTGATGTGCGGCACGTTCTTGGCGACGCCCATGACGAGGCGCGAGAGCGGTCCGACTTCCATCATGTGGCCCTTCCAGCGCGGGCTCTTGATCCAGGAGTACTTGCCGTCGGCGCCGAGCCATTCGAACTTCGTCTTGTCGCCCACGGAGCCCTTCGAGAGCTCGAAGGCCTGCTCGGTGATGCCTTCCCACGGATGCAGGCCCTTGCCGGCGTCCGGATAGCGGTACCACGAGTGGTCCACGAATTCCTGGATCTCGTTGAGGTCGCGCAGGTCGACGTCGTGCACCTCGTTGAGGTTGCCGTTGATGATCGCGCCCCGCGGCAGCTGCATCGAGGCATCGGACCAGTCGTTGGCGATTTCGGGAAATTCGCCGTAGCAGAGGACATTCTTGTTGGAGAGGCCCGCGCCGTACTTGAACCATTCGGGATAGAAGCCCGCGATGGCCTTGATGTCCGGCAGATAGACGTTCTCGACGATCTCGAGCGAGCGCTTCGCAATGTCGCGCATGTAGTTGAGCGTCACCTCGT
>OJRM01000760.1_pt1 | contig 12144 bp, 7 predicted proteins | sample 1599171 | NCBI WGS metagenome assembly OJRM01 (sample SAMN03922538, study PRJEB24848) | human gut metagenome | isolation source: stool sample | host: Homo sapiens | place: Germany | collected 2010-05
AATTTAACTTGTCGTCCCCGCAGCAAATTGCTACTTTCTCGGTGTAGTGCGGGGCACTAAGATATACATCGAATTGCATGCAAGCATGCATCGATGATACCTTTTGCCCCTTTAATCATGTGATTGAATTGCAAGAAATGTGTAAACAAAACAAAAAATATATAAAATATCAGACAATTTAAAATAAAAATGAAAATTATCAAAAAATATATTGACAAATAGGCAAAATTGGTGTAATCTTAAATCAACAAAAAGAGATACGAAAGGAACAAAAATAAAACACAGGAGGTACAGTCCAATGGGGATTACATAATTTAAGTCAAAGTACTATAAGGATGATTGAACGGAATATTTAAATCTGTAGGGCGAGCCGAAGAGCAGTAATCGCACAGATATATTAGCAAATAAATAATATCGTTGAAAAAGTTCTTGTAGATTAAAAGTGAAAGATAGAATCTCTCATAAGAGTTTACATAGATAATGTAACCAAAAGGAGTGATTTTATGAAGAAGGGTAGAGGTCCATAGCTAAGCTAAAAGAATAAGAATCCTGTCATAAACAGAATCATATTTATAGCAAAGCAATATGGAAATGCCAAAATAAATTCATATAGCGAAAGCGGAGCTTGGAGGTTATACAGTGAAGCTTACGGAACCAATGTTTTAGGAGCCACTTGATGTAAAATGTAGATCAGGTGGCTCCTATTTTTGACATTTGCGAATGCATGTGAGGTTTAATAGTTAGATAGAATGACAACGTAAGCCTTTAAGGCTGGACTATAATTTGATGAAAGCAGGAACGCGGTTTTCAAATACTGTATAGTACATAAACCCGGCATCCTTGAGGATATTTGAAACCTTGTCAAAATCGTACGCGACATGCTCCGGCTTGTGGGCATCGGCTCCGACTGTGATTATTTCCCCGCCAAGCTCGTGATAGCGCTTTAGCACATCTTCGGTCGGATTTGGGTGGCCAAGCCCGTATTTAAAGCCTGCGGTATTGAGCTCGATGCCTTTTCCCCTGGAGATAATTTCCCTTAATATAGCATCAATTATGTCGGCATACTTTTCATATGAATAGTATTTATTTTTGTCAGGACCGTATCTGACCACGTAGTCGATGTGACCGTACACATCAAAATCCGCTCCGCTGTGCAGATTGTCGAGTATGGATTCAAAGTATTCGGTGTAGGCTTCGTGCTCTGTCTTACCTTTGTAAAATGCAGGGTAGTATGGGTCAATGCCGTTTACTACATGGCTTGAGCCGATCACGAGGTCAAACGGATATTTTTTGGTGACCCCATTATTTTTGTCTGTAATATGAGGCTGTAAACCGATTTCAATGCCCCAGTGGATATTTACCGGGCAGCCCTTTTCTTTAAGAACAATTGCAAGTCTTTTGATGCGCTTTTCATATGCTGCTATATCAAGGTCGAAAAGCCCGGGCTCCTCTTTATAGTCATAGTCCAGATGGTCTGTAAAGCAGATGCCGTCCAGCCCTTTGTTGATTGCTGATTTTATCATCAATACCGGGTCGGCATCGCTGTCACCCGAAAACATGCAGTGCATGTGTTGATCCCACATATAAATACCTCCGTAAAACTGATGTATTATTGTTAAAAAACTTTATAAGTTACATGATTTATAATTGTCTGCTGCTGGCTGCCGGAAAGTGCGAATTACAGCAATTAATTAAGTGTAGCCGAGATTATAATAAAGTGCAATATCTAAAAAGAAAAATTGTGAAGAATGATAAAAAATGTGTGTAAATGAAAATATTTAGTGAAAATTTTAACAAACGCAAATAAAGTACTTGAACCTTTGAGAATTATTCGCTATAATAAAAGCATCTTAGGGCATGTCCCTAAAAATACTTTTTACAATTCTAGGAGGAATTAAAATGGCAGTAAGAGTAGCAATCAACGGATTTGGTCGTATCGGACGTCTTGCTTTCAGACAGATGTTTGGAGCTGAGGGATACGAGGTAGTAGCTATCAACGACTTAACAAGCCCAAAAATGTTAGCACACTTATTAAAGTATGATTCATCACAGGGTAAATACGAGCATGCAGATGAGGTTTCTGCAAGCGATGATTCTATCACAGTTTGTGGTAAGGAAATCAAAATTTACGCATTCCCAGATGCAAACAATTGCCCATGGGGAGAGTTAAAGGTTGACGTTGTACTTGAGTGCTCTGGATTCTATACATCAAAAGAGAAGGCTCAGGCTCATATCAATGCTGGAGCTCGTAAGGTAGTTATCTCTGCACCAGCAGGAAATGACCTTCCTACAATCGTTTACAATACAAACCATGAGACACTTAAGGCTTCTGATACAATCATCTCAGCAGCTTCTTGTACAACAAACTGCTTAGCTCCAATGGCAGATGCACTTAACAAGTACGCTCCAATCCAGTCTGGTATCATGGTAACAATCCATGCTTACACAGGAGATCAGATGACTCTTGACGGACCACAGAGAAAGGGAGACCTTCGTCGTTCACGTGCAGCAGCAGTTAATATCGTTCCTAACTCAACAGGAGCAGCTAAGGCAATCGGCCTTGTTATCCCAGAGTTAAACGGAAAGTTAATCGGATCTGCACAGCGTGTTCCTACACCAACAGGATCTACAACAATCCTTACAGCAGTTGTTAAGAAAGCAGGCGTTACAAAAGAGGATATCAACGCAGCTATGAAGGCAGCAGCTAACGAGTCATTCGGTTACAACGAGGATGAGATCGTATCTTCAGATATCGTTGGAATGAGATTTGGTTCATTATTCGATGCAACACAGACAATGGTTAACCAGGTTTCTGATGATCTGTACGAGGTACAGGTTGTTTCTTGGTATGATAACGAGAACAGCTACACATCTCAGATGGTTCGTACAATCAAGTACTTCTCAGAGTTAGCTTAATTCTTGTACCCACAAGAACAGTATATCTCAAGACTACTCAAGGGGCGCGGTCTTAATTGAACCGCGCCTCTTTTTTAAAGCATGGCTATTTCTTTTGAATATCTGTGAATTGTAGAATTAATTATATTTTTAATATGTACAATATGGCGTGGCCACATGGCTTATGCCTTGAAATAAGGGAGGACATATTATGTCATTAAACAAGAAATCAATTGATGATATCAACGTAAAAGGCAAGAGAGTTCTCGTTAGATGTGACTTCAACGTGCCACTTAAGGACGGAAAAATCACAGATGAGAACCGTATCAACGGAGCTCTTCCAACAATCCAGAAATTAATCAAGGACGGTGGAAAGGTTATCCTTTGCTCACACCTTGGAAAAGTTAAAAACGGACCAAACGAGGGTGAGTCACTTGCTCCTGTAGCTGCAGCTCTTGAGGCTAAGCTTGGACAGAAGGTTACATTTGTAGCTGACTACAACGTAACAGGTGAGGCTGCAACAAAGGCTGTTTCAGAGATGAAAGAGGGAGATGTAGTTCTTCTTCAGAATACACGTTTCAGAGGCAAAGAGGAGACAAAGCCACAGGAAGCCGGAGATGCATTCGCAAAAGAGCTTGCTGACCTTGCTGATGTATATGTATGTGACGCTTTCGGTTCTGCTCACAGAGCACATGCTTCTGTAGCAGGTGTTACAAAGTTCATCACAGCTAAGGGTGGAGAGAATGTTGTTGGATACCTTATGCAGAAGGAAATTGACTTCCTTGGCAAGGCAGTAGAGAATCCTGTACGTCCTTTCGTAGCTATTCTTGGCGGAGCTAAAGTAGCTGACAAGCTCAATGTTATCGACAACCTCCTCGAGAAGGCTGATACACTTATCATCGGTGGTGGAATGGCATACACATTCCTTAAAGCCCAGGGCTATGAGATTGGTATCTCAATGCTTGATGAGACAAAGATTGATTACTGTAAAGAGATGCTTGCAAAAGCAGAGAAACTTGGAAAGAAGATTCTTCTTCCTGTTGATGCAGTTACAATCAAGGATTTCCCAAATCCAATCGATGCTCCTGTAGAGACAGAGACATATGATTATGACAAGATGCCTGCAGACCGTGAGGGCTGTGATATCGGACCTAAGACACGTGAGCTTTTCGCTGACGCTGTTGCATCAGCTAAGACTGTTGTATGGAACGGACCAATGGGTGTATTTGAGAACCCAACACTTGCAGCAGGTACACTTGCAGTAGCAGAGGCACTTGCTAAATCAGATGCTATCACAATCATCGGTGGTGGAGATTCAGCTGCAGCAGTTAACCAGATGGGACTTGGCGACAAGATGAGCCACATCTCAACAGGTGGCGGTGCTTCCCTTGAGTTCCTTGAGGGTAAGGAGCTTCCTGGCGTAGCTTGTGCTGATGATAAATAGACCGAAAGCAGCTTGATGAAATCGAGCCGCAGGCAAAAAATATTTGTATACAAATACAAGGAGATATAAAATGGCAAGAAAGAAAATTGTAGCCGGCAACTGGAAGATGAACATGACTCCAAGCCAGGCTGTTAAATTAGTAGAAGAGTTAAAACCACTCGTAGTTTCAGATGATGTTGAAGTTGTTTACTGTGTACCTGCAATCGACATCGTACCTGTTGTAGAAGCATTAAAGGGTACAAATGTTGCTGTTGGAGCAGAGAATATGTACTTCGAGGAGAAGGGTGCTTACACAGGAGAAATCTCAGCAGAGATGCTTCTTGATGCAGGTGTTAAGTATGTTATCATCGGACATTCAGAGAGAAGAGATTACTTCAAAGAGGATGACGCACTTCTCAACAAGAAGGTAAAGAAGGCTATTGAGGCTGGACTTACACCAATCCTTTGCTGTGGTGAGACACTTGAGCAGAGAGAGAGCGGTGTTACACTTGACTGGATCAGACTTCAGATTAAGTCAGATCTCGCAGGTGTTGCTGCATCAGATGTTGCTAACATGGTTATCGCTTACGAGCCAATCTGGGCAATCGGAACAGGAAAGACAGCTACTTCTGACCAGGCTCAGGAGGTCTGCGGTGCAATCCGTGAGTGTGTAGCAGAGATCTATGATCAGGCTACAGCAGATTCAGTTCGTATCCAGTACGGCGGATCTGTAAATGCAGGAAATGCAGCAGAGCTTTTTGCAAAGCCTGACATCGACGGTGGATTAGTTGGTGGCGCTTCACTCAAGGCTGATTTTGGAAAGATCGTAAACTACAAGTAATTATTAAATCATAATTTAATATTTGATTTGACAATCACAATAACTAAATGTCACTAAATTCACCAGCTTAGCTGCATTTAGTGGCATTTATTATGTAATGAAATTTTTTGCGGGCTTGCATATGTCACTGTAATAGAGCATTTTCAAGCCTCATATGAAGAATAGAGGAAATATAAATGAGTAAGAAACCGGTAGTATTAATGGTACTTGATGGTTACGGCTTAAGTGACCACAAAGAGGGAAATGCCATAGCTATGGCAAATACCCCTGTTATGGATAAATTGATGGCAGAGTGTCCTTTTGTAAAGGGCGCAGCTTCAGGTCTTGCAGTTGGACTTCCTGACGGACAGATGGGAAACTCTGAGGTAGGACATATGAATATCGGCGCAGGCCGTATCATATATCAGGATCTTACAAGAATCACAAAGGCAATTGCTGATGGTGATTTCTTCAAGAACAAGGTATTAATTTCTGCAATCGAAAACTGCAAGAAGAATGACTCTGATCTGCATCTTTGGGGACTTCTTTCAGATGGTGGAGTTCACAGCCATATCGAGCATCTTTACGGACTTCTTGAGCTTTGCAAGAAAGAGAATTTTGACAGAGTATATGTACACGCATTCCTTGATGGTCGTGATACACCTCCTGCATCAGGCAAGGACTACATCGAGCAGCTTCTCGCCAAGATGAAGGAAATCGGTGTAGGAAAGATTGCATCTCTTTCAGGACGTTACTATGCAATGGACAGAGATAACAACTGGGATCGTGTGCAGAAGGCTTATGATTCACTCACTAAGGGTGAAGGCGTAAAAGCTACATGCCCTGTAAAGGCTATGGAGGAGTCATACGCAAATGACGTTACAGATGAGTTCGTGCTTCCTACAGTTATCACAAACGAGGATGGCACACCGGTATCTGTTGTAAAGGACAATGATTCTGTTATCTTCTTCAATTTCCGTCCTGACCGTGCTCGTGAGATGACAAGAGCATTTTGCGATGATAAGTTTACCGGCTTTGAGCGCCCATTCCTTAAGACAACATTTGTATGCTTCAAGGATTATGACGAGTCAATTCCTAACAAGCTTATCGCTTTTGAGAAGGAAGAAATCCAGAATACATTTGGTGAGTATCTTGCAGCAAATGGCAAGAAACAGCTTCGTCTCGCAGAGACAGAGAAGTATGCACACGTAACCTTTTTCTTTAATGGTGGAGTAGAGGAGCCGAATATCGATGAGGCGCGTCTTCTTGTAAACAGTCCTAAGGACGTTGCAACATATGACTTAAAGCCTGAGATGAGTGCTCCTGAGGTTGGAATGGATCTTGTTGAGGCTATCAAGTCAGACAAGTATGATGTTATTATCATCAACTTTGCTAACCCTGACATGGTTGGACATACAGGTGTGATTCCGGCTGCTGTAAAGGCTGTTGAGAGAGTTGATTCACTCGTAGGTGATGCAGTGCAGGCAATCAAGGATGTGGATGGAGTATTATTCATCTGTGCTGACCACGGAAACGCAGAGAAGATGATTGATTATGAGACAGGAAAACCCCATACAGCTCATACAACCAATCCTGTTCCTTTCATTCTTGTAAACGCTGACCCTTCTTACAAGCTTCGTGAGGGCGGATGTCTTGCAGATATCGCTCCAACACTTCTTGAGATTATGGGACTTCCACAGCCAAAAGAGATGACAGGAAAGTCACTTATCGTTAAATAAAATTTGTATTATATAAGCTCCGGCGCAGACAAAGGGTTTGAACCGGAGCTTTTGTTTTGATATATTAAAGATGTAATAATAAACATAAGGAATACTTATAAGTGACATAAAATTATTTAAAAAAACTTATAATATACGTTGACTTTACAAATTGAGCTGGTATATAATTTAAGGGTAGCATTTGATTTGTAAAATAAATTACACATAAGATGGAGGACAATCATGCAGGAATTTAAACCATTCAAAGAAGGAAAAGTAAGAGAAGTATATGATAACGGGGACAGCCTTATTATGGTCGCAACAGATCGTATTTCCGCTTTTGACCATATTTTAAAGAATAAGATTACAGACAAGGGAGCCATCCTCACACAGATGTCTAAGTTCTGGTTTGAATTCACAAAGGATGTTGTTCCTAATCATATGATTTCAGTAGACGCAAAGGATATGCCGGAGTTCTTCAGTCAGGACAGATTCAACGGAAACAGCATGCTCTGCAAGAAGCTTGAGATGCTTCCAATCGAGTGTATAGTTCGTGGATATATCACAGGAAGCGGCTGGGTAAGCTACCAGGAGAACGGTACAGTCTGCGGAATCAGACTTCCGGAGGGACTTGTTGAGTCTGATAAGCTCCCTGAGCCTATTTATACACCATCTACCAAGGCTGATCTTGGAGATCATGATGAGAATATCTCATTCGAAAAATCAGTAGAAGTATTAGAGAAGATTTATCCTGAGAAGGGCAGAGAGTACGCAGAGAAGATTCGCGATTATACAATTGCTCTCTACAAGAAATGTGCAGAGTATGCTCTTACAAAGGGCATCATCATCGCAGATACCAAGTTTGAGTTTGGCTTAAATGAGCAGGGTGAGGTAGTGCTTGCCGATGAGATGCTCACACCTGACAGCTCACGCTTCTGGCCACTTGATGGATATAAGCCTGGACAGGGACAGCCTTCATTTGACAAGCAGTATGTAAGAGACTGGCTCAAGGCAAATCCTGACAATGACCTTCTTTTACCTGATGAGGTTGTTGTGAAGACTGTAGAGAAATATAAAGAGGCATTTGAGCTTCTTACAGGAAGCAAATTCAGCCGCTAATATATTATTTATTCCGCGTTACTATTTCGCAATTATAAACGGAGATATTATGAACCAGGACAATAACATAAATCAGTATATAAATACTAGTATAGATACAAAAAGTCATACCGGTACAAAATTAAAAAGGTGTTCTGATATTGACGAGCATAACCATGTATTTGATGAGCTTCATGAGGAGTGTGGTGTGTTCGGCATGTATGATTTTGATGGAGGAAATGTCGCATCCACTATCTATTATGGCCTTTTTGCGCTTCAGCACAGAGGACAGGAAAGCTGTGGTATTGCAGTGAGTGATACACACGGACCAAAGGGAAAGGTGACAACACACAAGGGTATGGGCCTTGTAAATGAGGTATTTACTCCTGATATCTTAGAGCCTATGAAGGGCGATATCGGAGTGGGACATGTGCGCTATTCAACAGCAGGCTCATCAACACGTGAGAATGCACAGCCGCTCGTATTAAATTATGTCAAGGGCACACTTGCCATGGCACACAACGGAAACCTCATAAATGCAAAGGAGCTTCGCAAGGAGCTTGAGTATACAGGAGCTATTTTCCAGACCACAATCGATTCTGAGGTTATAGCTTATCATATCGCCAGAGAGCGTCTTAACTCAAAAACAGCGGAGGAGGCGGTCGGACGTGCCTGCCAGAAGCTTAAGGGAGCCTACGCGCTTGTTGTCGAGAGCCCGAGAAAGCTTATTGCAGCCAGAGACCCATTTGGTTTTAAGCCTCTTTGCATCGGAAAGAGAGACAATGCATATATCGTTACATCTGAGACCTGTGCGCTTGATACAATCGGTGCAGAGTTTGTCAGGGATGTAGAGCCGGGAGAGGTTATCACCATCACTCCTGAAAAGGGCATTGAGTCTGATATGACTATGGCACTTGCCCCTGAAAAACAGGCTAGATGCGTGTTTGAATACATTTATTTTGCAAGACCTGACAGCCATATTGACGGAGTAAGCGTGTATGGCAGCCGTATCAAGGCTGGTAGATTCCTTGCAATGGATTCACCGGTTGAGGCTGATATCGTGACAGGAGTACCGGAATCAGGAAATGCCGCTGCTCTTGGTTATTCACTTGAGTCGGGCATTCCATATGGCACAGCATTTGTCAAGAACGGTTATGTCGGCAGGACATTTATCAAGCCTAAGCAGTCAAGCCGTGAATCAAGCGTGCAGATAAAGCTCAATGTATTAAAGGAGGCTGTTAAGGGCAAGAGAGTTGTTATGATTGATGATTCAATTGTGCGAGGAACAACCTCAGACAGAATAGTGCGTATGTTAAGAGAGGCGGGTGCCACAGAGGTGCATGTTCGCATCAGTTCACCGCCATTCTTATGGCCTTGCTATTTCGGTACAGATATTCCTGCAAGAGAGCAGCTTATCGCTTACAACAGGACTATTGAGGATATCAGACAGATTATAGGTGCAGATTCTTTAGGCTACCTTGGAATTGACAGACTTCATGAGATGGTAGAGGGACTGCCAATCTGCATGGGCTGTTTCACAGGAAAATATCCGATGGAGCCACCGAAAGATGATATCAGAGGCGAGTATTTTGATAAAGAAATAGACCTCGAGAGAAAAATGCTTAATCGCTAATAAAGGAGAGAATATGAGTACAGACAGATACACAAGTCCTCTTTCTGAGCGCTATGCCAGCAAAGAGATGCAGTATATTTTTTCGCAGGATATGAAATTTACCACTTGGAGAAAGCTCTGGATTGCTCTCGCAGAGACCGAGATGGAGCTTGGGCTTTCACAGGATGGCAAGCCGGTTATCACACAGGAACAGATTGATGAATTAAAGGCACATGTGGATGACATCAATTATGATGTGGCAAAGGAGCGTGAGAAGCTTGTGCGTCACGATGTAATGAGTCATGTCTATGCATATGGACAGCAGTGCCCTAAGGCAGCAGGAATTATACATCTTGGAGCAACCTCATGCTATGTAGGTGACAATACAGATATCATCATCATGAATGAAGCATTAAAGCTCGTTCACAAAAAGCTTATAAGTGTTATTGCGGAGCTTGCAAACTTTGCTGATAAGTATAAGAATCAGCCAACTCTTGCATTTACACATTTCCAGCCGGCACAGCCGACAACAGTTGGAAAGCGTGCCACACTGTGGCTAAATGAGTTTATGCTGGATCTCGAGGATTTAGAGTATGTGCAGGGAACATTAAAGCTCCTTGGCTCAAAGGGCACTACAGGAACACAGGCCAGCTTCCTTGAGCTCTTCAACGGAGACGATGAGACAATAGACAAGATTGATCCGATGATCGCAAAGAAGATGGGCTTTAAGGATTGTTATCCGGTGTCTGGTCAGACATATTCCCGTAAGGTAGATACAAGAGTGGTAAATGTACTCGCAGGCATTGCTGCATCAGCTACAAAGATGTCAAACGATATCAGACTGCTCCAGCATCTTAAGGAAGTAGAGGAGCCGTTTGAGAAGAATCAGATAGGTTCATCAGCCATGGCATATAAGAGAAATCCTATGAGAAGTGAGAGAATTGCATCTCTTTCAAGATATGTTCTTGCAGATGTAATGAATCCTGCAATTACTTCAGCTACACAGTGGTTTGAGAGAACACTTGACGATTCAGCAAACAAGCGTCTTTCAATACCTGAGGGCTTCCTTGCAATAGACGGAATACTTGACCTCTGCCTCAATGTGGTGGATGGATTGGTAGTATATCCAAAGGTTATTGAAAAGCACTTTATGGCAGAGATACCATTCATGGCAACAGAGAACATCATGATGGATGCTGTAAAGAACGGTGGAAATCGTCAGGAGCTCCATGAGAAGATCAGACAGCTCTCAATGCAGGCAGGAAAGACTGTAAAGGAAGAGGGAAAAGAGAATAACCTCGTAGACTTAATCGCTGCAGATCCTGCATTCGGATTGACAAAAGATGATATCGAAAAGAACCTTAAGCCTGAGCTTTATGTGGGACGTGCACCTCGTCAGGTAGAAGTATATCTGCGTGATGTAGTTAATCCGGTGCTTGAAGCACATAAGGATGAGAGTGGAGTAAAGGCAGAGATTAACGTATAATATCGAAAGTATAGATAACGGTAATTTGCTTGTGTTAACATATTTATCTAAATGAAAAGCCCCGGCATATAAACCTGTTTCATGGTTTATATGCCGGGGCTTTATATATCCGTCAAGTATGAAGTTAGTTTAAATTAATTCTCTTTGACATCATCTCAGGATTGGTAGCCTCGCTGATTGCCACATGCTTGCTGATTACACCGGCCTTGTACAGATTGAAGATGCTTGTATCCATTGCAATCATATTCTCAGCTGCAGAGGTGTAGATGATACCGTCAATCTGATGGACCTTGCCTTCACGGATTAAGTTCCTTATTGCAGGCGTGAGTACCATGATTTCAAAAGCAGGAACCATCTCACCGTTTGTGGCAGGTAAAAGCTTCTGGCAGACAACAGCCTGCAGCACAGATGCAAGCTGGATGGCTATCTGGTGCTGCTGGGAAGCAGGAAACGCATCGATTATTCGGTCAATGGTATTTGCGGCACCAATTGTGTGAAGTGATGAAAATATGAGGTGACCGGTTTCAGCCGCTGTGACAGCTGTATTGATGGTCTCATAGTCTCGCATCTCTCCAAGCAATATGACGTCAGGACTCTGGCGGAGTGCGGCGCGAAGTGCAGTGAGATAGCTTTCTGTATCTGTGTTGATTTCACGCTGTGACACAATACATTTGTCATGACGATGTAAAAACTCAAGCGGATCCTCAAGAGTGATAATATGCTCTTCCTTCTCATGGTTGATCTGATCAATAATACATGCTAGTGTGGTAGATTTACCGCTTCCGGCTGGGCCGGTAACCAGCACCATGCCGTTGTTTGTTTCCGCAAGCTCCATAACAGAGTCCGGTATATGTAAATCGCTTGGCTTTGGCAGTGTGAATGAGATAACACGGATGACAGCAGAGTAAGAGCCACGCTGCTTGAAAGTGCTCACTCTGTAACGTGATACTCCCGGTATAGCGAAGGAAAAGTCATCATCTCCGGTTTCCTCGAATTTTGAAATATCTCTCTCGGCAAGAGCATAGATTGATGTGACAAATTCAAAGGTTTCTTTTGGAATCATTCTGATTTCATTGAGGCACTCCATCACTC
>OJRM01000777.1_pt1 | contig 11871 bp, 12 predicted proteins | sample 1599171 | NCBI WGS metagenome assembly OJRM01 (sample SAMN03922538, study PRJEB24848) | human gut metagenome | isolation source: stool sample | host: Homo sapiens | place: Germany | collected 2010-05
CTATATATGGTAATGCTACCGCTGGAGTTATAGCAGACAAAGATAAAGAAATAGAGCATCTGAAACAGTTACTCAAAGAAAAAGAGAGGCTAATTCAAGTATTAATGAATAAATAATATTGTAGTTATGATAGAATTAAAGGCTAGACCTTTTTACGCCTAAATACTGGGACGTAATCGGGACAGAAGTATGAAAAAAGAGAGATTATCCATATTATTAATCAGCCTATTAGTGGAAGCAAAATGTGTCAATAGCTCGCCTCATTCCGACATTGTAAAGGATAAGCCACTGAACTTCAGTGGCTTATCTCATTTTAAGCAAATCCGCCGGGACGAAATCGGGACACCCTATTTTATGGGTCAAATTCTATTCTCGGATTATGATGCTAACATCCTACCAGCCGAATATTTTTTGTGAAAGTATATAGGGAGGTAAGAGTTTTTCGTTATCTTTGCTCCCTACATGATAAAACTGATTTTATTTTCCTGTTAACCATTAGGATCATAAGATATACCTTCTTGATGATTTCTTTAAGTAAAAAATGAGAATTAATGAATATGAGAAATTTGTTTTTGACTTTAGCTTTCGGTCTATGTTCCGGCGTATTCGCCCAAAATACGACTGTTTTTGAATCTCCTATTATGGGGTGGAGCTCATGGAATACCTATCGGGTTCATATCAATGACACCTTAATAATAAGGCAAGCGGATGCTATGGTGCAAAAAGGACTGAAAGAAGTGGGCTATTCCTATGTGAATATAGATGACGGTTTTTTTGGATGGCGGGATGAAAAAGGAGTGATGCAAACACATCCCGAGCGTTTCCCGAACGGATTGAAGGGAGTGGCGGATCATATTCATTCTTTAGGATTGAAAGCCGGTATTTATTCGGATGCGGGAAGCAATACTTGCGGTTCCATCTGGGATAAAGATATGAACGGCATAGGTTCCGGTTTGTATGGACATGAATTTCAGGATGCCACGTTGTATTTTAAAGAGTGGGGATTTGATTTTATCAAGATTGATTATTGCGGAGCCGGTCAGGAATTGAATCTGGAAGAAGAAAAACGATATACCGAAATACGCCAGGCTATAGATAATCTGGGTTGCGGACATGTTTCTATTAATATCTGTCGATGGGCTTTCCCGGGTACTTGGGCTAGAAACCTTGCTCGTTCATGGCGAATCAGTGCGGATATCCGCCCGGAGTGGGGATCAGTAAAATATATCATCGATAAAAATCTTTATCTGTCTGCCTATGCGGGAGAAGGTCATTATAATGATATGGATATGTTGGAGATAGGTCGAGGGCTAAAACCTGAAGAGGAAGAGGTACATTTTGGAATGTGGTGTATCATGAGTTCACCTTTGTTGATAGGATGTGATCTGACAACCATTCCGGAGACGTCATTAAAACTGTTGAAAAATAAAGAACTGATAGCTTTGAACCAAGACCCTTTAGGATTGCAGGCATACGTAGTTCAGCATGAAAATGAAGGGTATGTGTTGGTGAAGGATATAGAACGAAAGCGTGGTAATGTACGTGCGGTTGCTTTATACAATCCTTCGGATACGATTTGTAGCTTTACAGTTCCGATGAATATTTTGGAATTAGGAGGAAAGGTTAAGGCACGCGATCTGGTGAAACACCAGGATTTACCGGAGATAAAAGGGGGTGTTCTGAATCGAGAATTACCTCCCCATAGTGTGCTGATTTTACGTATGGAGTCCGAGAAGAGATTGGAAGCGACTGTTTATGAAGCGGAATGGGCTTATCTGCCTTGTTTCAATGATTTGGGAAAGACTCCGAAAAGCATCGTATATGCTCCGTTACATGAAGCATCCGGAGGCATGAAGGTAAGTTATCTGGGAGGGCGGAAAGAGAATTTTGCAGAATGGAAAGAGGTGTACAGCGAGCAGGGCGGTGAATATGAAATGACTATCCGCTATGTGCCTAAAGCAGACCGTAAGCTGGAAGTCTGTGTGAATAATGAAAAAAGGATTCTTCTTGATTCGCTGTCGGCGGATGAGACTCAAAAGATAGCTTCGATTACTGTTCCGGTGCATTTGAAGGCAGGGAATAATAAGATACGTATGGGAAGCTCATTTTGCTGGGCTCCAGATATAGACTGTTTTACTTTGAAAAAAGTAAGTGAGTAGGCTGATAAGATCTATCTTCTTGAAGTACCACTTTGATAAAAAGTAAGAATATGAGTGTAACAAATGTCACCCGTGAGGAATTGTGGGCAAAGCAACATTTGTCTTGCAAAAACATGGATTATGCGGTATGGGAACGGGATAAATCCATGCTCCAGAAGTTGTCCAGAATCAATGGCGGCTGTTCTTTCGTGGTGGATGTATATAAAGGATGTTATGCGTATGCTTCTACGGGTTTTGTCGATTGGTTGGGGTATGACAGGCACAAGATAGAAACATTGGAAAAACAGGGTGATTATCTGGAGTCACGTATTCATCCGCATGATCGTTCCCAATTGGAAGACTTGCAAGTCAGGCTGGGGAAGTTCATTTATAACCAGCCTTTTGAACATCGGAATGACTATTGTAATGTGTATAGTTTCCGTATACTCAATGCTCGTGGAAACTATGTGCGTGTAACAAGCAGGCATCAAGTTTTGGAACAGAGCCATGACGGAAAAGCATGGCTCATTATAGGGAATATGAGTATGGCTCCCGGTCAGAAAGAATCAGAACAGGTGGAATGTACTGTGCTGAATCTGAGAAATGGAGAAATGTTTTCACCCGGTGTTGTGATAATGAATCCGGCTTTCGGTCTTACCGGACGTGAAATGGAGATATTACGCCTCATCCAACGAGGATTCTTAAGCAAAGAAATTGCCGATAAATTATGTATCAGTATTCATACCGTCCATATTCACCGGCAAAATCTGTTGCGTAAGCTGGGAGTACAAAACTCTTTGGAGGCAATACGCCTAGGACAGGAGTCGGGGCTGTTAAGCTGATGCCCGATTTCATCGGGTCAAGGCATCCATTCTACTACTCCTGTAACAGGATGCTGCTTTCTCCATTCCTTAAATCCGCTATAATCCCGCACCCCATCCCGGATGACTGCCTGATAATACTCCACTCCGATGATTTTCTCGGTTTCCGGTGTTTCATATTTTAATCTTAGAATAGTTTCCCGTATTTCATCGGTCATAATTTCCGAAATGCGTTGGGCTACCTTTTCAAAATAACCGTCATAACGTGAACCTTCCCGGATGTGAATCATATCCATCTGCCAAAGTTCATTTTCTTCATTTTGATACCATGCATGCCATTCGATACAGGCTTCGGCAGTATGCAGCAGATTAGCGCATTCTATTCTTTTGATGGACGGATTCTCAGCTAGTCTGGCCATTGCCTGAAAGCTGTCCGTCAGGTTTAAGGGTGATGAATAAATATGGAAATCAATGTCCCTATGTTTCATCAGCAGCCCTGTTCTGAGTGAACCTACCAGATTAATTTTTGCACCGGCATCTTCCCATATCTGGATGATGTTCGTGTTTTTGATAACTTGCCAGGCTTTTTCCTGATTCTGTTTGGCAATGTCGAAAATATTCATACGCTGTCTTTTATAGTTGGTTTGCAAAAGTAGAGAAAAGCTTTCAAACTGAAGATAGTTATAAATAACTATTTATTGCCGGAATGAATCGGGAGAAAGGGGGTAACAAGGAACTTAGTAATGTTTCCTTTTCAAGTAAATGACAGATTGTATTCCCAACATGATGACAAACAGATATTCGGTTGTCATATATACCGCTAAAGGTGCATGTACACAGTGGCTCAGCCAGTAAAGATAAAGAAGATATACCATAATGGTAACCACTTGGAAGATAAAGGCAATTTTTGTCTTTCCGGTTCCGGTGACGGCACTGATGTAGACATATCCGGGTACTGCGAATATATAATTGAACAGCATGACGATGAAAGGGGGGACAGTGTGTTGCACCAGTGTTTCGTTGTTGGTGTAAAATCCGATAATCCAATAATCACAAAACAATGCGACTCCTACCAGCGGAAAACCGATGGCATATCCCATTTTGATGATTTTGTGGCAGATAGGAAAAACACCTTTTTGTTGTCCGGCTCCTAAAAGATTGCTTACCAAGGAACCGTTGGTGGCTCCTAAAGAACTGACAATCACAAAAAAGAGGGTGGAAACGCTGCGGGTAATGTTGGAAACGGCCAGTTCCATCTTTCCTAAATGTTCGATGGCGATGAAGAACAGGAACCACGGCGCCATACTGATAAAAGAATGCAGCATGCTCCATACGGACAGGTAAAACAGTCTTTTCAATAGCTTTCCATCAAATATCGGTTGCAGTCCATACTTGTTTTTATCAATCTTTCTCCACATATGGATAAGGAGAATGATTAACGATCCCATTTCTGCTAGCGTTGAGGCTATTGCCGATCCTGCTATCCCAAATTTTAAGGTAAATATTAACAGGTAATTGAAAGGGATGTTGATAAGTACGGCTGCTATTGCGGCCCAAGATAAGGACCTGGTCTTTATTATTCCCACAAAGAAAGCCCGGAGTGCCAGAAAGGGAAATGAAAATAAAAGTCCGAAACTGCGCCAGTCCAGATAGTCCGTTACAGCCTGATAGATTTCCGGTGAGGTAATTAATTGTTTCAAGAGGAAGGGGGAAAGGCCCTGTATCAACAAACATAAAGAGAGTGCTAGTCCGGAAAGGAAAAATAGTCCTTGAAAGAAGGTACGTCCTGTTTCTGCATAGTCCTGTTCTCCATTCCTGCGGGCAATCATGACTTGTAGTCCTATGCTGAAACCGAAGCCTAGCATATAAGTTGCCAGATAATATATTCCTGCCAAGGCAGATGCGCCAAGTTCCACTTCACCGACATGGCCCAGAAAGACGGCATCGGTAATGTTGATTAATTGCTCCATTAAAACGCTCATCATTACAGGAAGGTTGATGAGCCATATTTGTTTATATGTATAATTCATTGTTTAACTTAATGTATAACCATGCTTATGCACTTATCGGTTTAGGGATGGTGCACAATCTGTGTGGATTAATAATAAGGGTATAAAACTCTGTAACAAATCTTATTTAAGATCCGTCAAAATAGCCAAATAGTTTGGATTGGTAGTGCTATTCGTTGAATGTAGCTATATACAGAGTTGATGTTTCATTAGTTAAACAATTGTGTTTTGCAGGTTAAATCAAATCTCCTGGTTCGGCATAAATTTTGTATTCGCTCTCTAGTCCCTTGAAATCTTTTCTGAGGAGTACAATTTTAGCTTTGGGGGTAAGCCAAATGTTTAGTGGAATGGCATTCTTCTCTTGAAATGAAAATATAGTGCTGAATTCTTTTCTCAAAGACTCGTCTGAGGTTGCGGTATAATTAGGGAGTGAGAAAAATGAATTTATGTAGTTATACAGTATTTGTTTGCTTTTCATAGATCCCCCTTTTTCATATTTCTCATTTTTGGCATACAGCATAACAGATGGGACACCTTGATGGATATGGGTTTGCGTACTCAGATAATATCCGTCCAGATTATTTGCATAGCCTGTGGTAAAATCGGAGTCAGTTACGTCTTTCCAATTGAAAGCAAGGAAATCTTTTTTATTTGTGATATCAATGGATATTGTATCACTACTATAGATTATTTCATTGTTTTTGTAACCTAGCAGATAAGTCTTGTATGTGCCGGGTGAATAATAAACATGTGCCCATTTGAAAAATGTTGTTTCCACATATCTGGCATAATTTGAATGACTGAATACTTTAAAGCTATTTGGGGAATGAGATGATTTCCACACTATGGAATCATACACTTCGCTTAGACAAGGTGCATCTTTACCAAAATCAAAAGATTGGTAGAATACAATAGGAGCAAATATGTTTTGAGAACTTGTTTCTGCTTCTAATATAATTTTGATCTCTTTATTTTCTGTTTCTTTATTTTGGCTACCATCCATATCGGCCTCTTCTTTGGAGCAAGACAAGACAAAGAAGGTAAGTAGTAAAAAACAGTAGAATATCTTTTTCATGTTTGTTTTTGAGTTGGGTAAATAGCTCTGTTTGTAATGTCGAAAACAAAGCTAGCAAATATATTTGATAATCTCAGCTTTGTATCCTATATTTTATTTTTGACTGATGATTTGATAATCAAAATCGGTAAACAAAGACTTTACAGAGATTCAAGAGGTTCCTGCACATACCTCATATACTCCTCATAGTCTATATACCTTCCACCCATTGACTTTAAGTGTGGGGTTTCAAACTGACAATCAATCAAGGTTCCTCCCAACTCCTGAAATGTTTGTGCCAGATAGATAAGCGCCAGTTTCGATGCATTGGGGACTAGAGAAAACATGCTTTCGCCGAAAAAACACTTTCCCAAAGTGACTCCATAGAGTCCGCCGACCAGACAAGATTCTTCCCATACTTCCACGCTGGTCGCGAAACCTTGCTCATGCAGGCGGATGTAGGCTTTCATGATATCTTTGCCCAACCATGCTCCCGTTTCTTCCATCCGCAGATTGCCGCAGGTTTGAATCACTTCATGGAATGCCTGGTTAAAACTGACTCCATATTGTTCTTTGTTCATAAAAGTACGCATGGAGTGAGAAATGTGAATCTCGTTAGGGAAAATCACAAACCGTTTCAGGGGACACCACCATTGTATCTGTTTTTCACGGAAAGCATACCAAGGGAATATGCCATTGGAATAGGCAAGGAGGAGACGGTCTACGGAGAGGTCGCCGCCCACTGCCAATAGTCCGTCCGGTTCGCCATAGTGAGGGTCGGGAAAAACAAGTTTTTGAGTTAGTTGAAAGACCATATTGTTTTTTATTTATTGGATTCATATAATATCTTCTGTAGGAACTTCTCCGTATCTCTGCCTCTGCGGAGAAGTTGCCGATTCATTTAAAGGTATTACTCTTTGAGTACTTGCAAGCTCAATTCTCCGTTTCCTGCTGTCACTCTTACTTTACCTCCTGTTTTTAATGTTCCGAATAGGATTTCACGCATAAGCAGTGGCTTCAGCTGCGAAGTAATTACCCTGTCCATTTCCCTGGCACCATATTCTTTGGTGAAACCTAGTTTCAGCAGATGCTTATAGGCTTCCGGGCTGAGTTCCATTCCTACATGACGTGCAGACAGTTTGTTTTTCAGTTCGTTGAGTTTTTTGTTCAGGATGAGAGAAGCCATTCCGTAATCCATATCATGGAAGACGACTGTTGCAGACAACCGGTTGATGAATTCAGGTTTGAAAGTTTTCTTAACCTGTTTCAACATTGCCTCTCCGGCAGTAATTTGTCCGCTGAAACCTATAGAAGCTTGGTGCGCGAATTGTGCTCCGGCATTGGAGGTCATGATAAGTATAACATGGCGGCAGTCCGCTTTCCGTCCTTTGTTATCCGTCAGTACGGCATAGTCCATGACTTGCAGCAGGATATTGAATATATCAGGATGCGCTTTTTCTATTTCGTCAAGCAGTAACACACAGTTGGGAGTTTTGCGGATAGCATCTGTCAGCAGTCCGCCGTCTTCATAACCTATATATCCGGCAGGTGAGCCGATGAGTTTGGCCACTGTATGCTTTTCCGTATATTCGCTCATGTCAAAGCGTTGCAGGGCTATACCTAGTTCGGAGGCCAATACTTTGGCCACTTCCGTCTTTCCTACTCCGGTGGGGCCAACGAAGAGAAGGCTGGCCAGTGGTTTGTTTTCGTCCAGTAGCCCGGCTTTGGCCATTTGTACGGCTTCCACCACTTGGCAGACAGCTTCTTCCTGACCGTATATCTTTGCACTGATGCGTTCATGCAAGGTTTCTAATGTGGCATTGTCCTCTTCCTTCATGGCGAGTACATCCACTTTACAGATACGTGCCAGTATATCGGTTATCAATGCTTTGTCCACCGTTTGTGTTTCTGTATCTGTGGGGTGGATTTCACGATAAGCCCCGGCTTCGTCCACCAGGTCGATGGCCTTGTCGGGCAAAAAACGGTCGCTGATATACCGTGCGGCAGCTGTGACGGCATATGCTATCACTCCTTCTTCATAAACTACTCCATGGAACGTTTCGTACCTTTCTTTTAATCCTTCCACTATGTGGATAGTTTCTTCGATTCCGGGTTCCTGTATGTCAATCTGTTGGAAACGCCGTACCAATCCTCTGCTACGTGAAAAATAGCGGTTGAATTCTTCGTAAGTAGTGGAACCGATAAACCGGATCTCTCCTCCTTCCAAATAAGGCTTGAGCATATTAGAGGCATCCATCGAACCGTCTCCCGTCCGTCCGGCGCCTATCAGGTTATGTATTTCATCTATATATACAATGGCGTGTCCTTCTTTCCGTATTCCTTCCATAATGGCTTTCAGCCTTTTCTCGAATTCACCCCGATATTGTGTACCGGCCAATAAGTTGCCTAAATCCAGTTCGTAGATACGACAGCCTGTGAGGCGTTCGGGAACATTGCCTGCTTCTATACGTGCAGCTAGTCCGTAGACCAGTGCGGTTTTTCCCACTCCCGGTTCACCCACGTGCAGAGGGTTGTTCTTTTCTTTGCGGCAGAGAACTTGAATGGTGCGTTCCAATTCCACATTCCGGCCTATAAGCGGATTCCGGTCTTGCAGACCTTCATTGAGGCAGGTGACGTAGTTGCGCCAAGGTTCGCTTTTCTCTTGCTCAGAGGAAGTTTCCTCTTGAAACTGATTCATGTGCTCGTAATTTGAAATGAGGGAGCTGAGAAACTCCGGCATATCTTCTCCCACTGTTTCTTTTAGCAGATAGCCGGCCCATGAATCTTCCAGTTGAAGCATTCCTTGTACCAGATGAGGAACATCCATTTCTTCTGCGCTTGAATGGCTGATTGTCATATAGGCATATTGCAGCAGCTCGGAGAGTTGACCTGAAATTTCCAACTCATATTCTATTTCTTGAGGAACTCGTTCCACTTTTTTCGACAGATATTCGGAAATGGACTGGGACAGTTCTTCCGGGGTACAAAAACACTCTGCCAATGCTTTTTGAAAAGGAACTTGTTCCAGCAATGCGCTCAATAAGTGTTCGGGCGTGATAAATTCATGCCGATATTGCATCGCTTGGCTCTGCGCAGAAGCGAAAGCGTAGTTCACCGAATCGGTATTTGGTATATCCATATCTTATTCTTGATTTTTTATTCTTCTTCCGGTGTAACCGTGAGTCGGAGAGGGAAACCCTCTTCACGAGCCATACGGGTGGCTTTTTGTACTTTTGACCGGGCGATATCATACGTATAGATGCCTATTACGGCCGATTCACTTTTGTGTACTTGCATCATCAAAGCTTCTGCTTCCATCGTTGATTTGAAAAAAACGGTAGTTAATATCTTTACAACAAATTCCATTGTAGTAAAGTCGTCATTGAAAATAGTAACTTTGAAGCGTCGCGGCTCGCGAAGGTCTATACGTTCTTTTTCTTTATAAGATGATTGTTGTTGTTCCATATTGGTATTTGTCATACGTACTTATGGCACAAAGGTAGGGAAAGTATTGGAAAGGTAGGGTAGGGAAGAGATGAATTTTGTAGACGGATGGTCTGGAGCTGATGTCTTGAATTCCTTTCATGCCTGTCTGTCATTCTTAAAACATCCATATATAATAAGATGTTTCAAGGATGACAGACGTGTATGAAAAATAAAATGTGAAAAAATCCAAGGATAAGAGGTGGAAACTTAGACTTTTCTGTGAATAAACTGGCCGTCAATCCAAATGGTGGCATGGTTTCCCCGGAACTTCAGCAGGATATATTCGGGGTCTTCCGGTCCTTTAGGAAAATGATGGATAAACCAGTCTTGCCATAACTCTTTCTTGGTGCCAGTGTCTGATACAACTTCCACTTCTCCGGTCATGGCCACGCTGTTTCCCTCTTTGTAGAAACATATGCCGGCTTTCGGATTAGAGCGGAAATCCTTTGTCTTTGCCGAACTGTTTCCTGTTGCAAACCAGATGGTTGTTAATCCTTCCGTTTTGATTTTACTCAAGGGAACCGGCCGGGGATACCCTTCTTTATTGATGGAAGTTAGTGTGACTACTTCACATTGTTGAAGCAAAGCTTTTGCTTTTTCTTTAAGTGATCCCATTGTTTCTTTTTAGTTTTTGATACGGTACAAAAGTAAGAAACGCCAGGATGGCTTCGTTGTAAAAAAACGACTTTTATAGTTTCAGATATGTTAATGTGGTTTCTTCCGTAACCGGTAAGGATAAAAAGGAACCGGGTGTATTGCCTGATAAGGCTTTTATTTCCTTACTCAAATGGGCTGTGTCATAGTATCCGGCCTCAATGGCAACAGAGAAGAGTTGATTGGAAGAGGTGGAACGCAGTAAATCCACTGCATTCTTGAATTTGATAATCCGGCTGTATTCCTTAGGGGAATATCCGGTCTGATGTTTGAACTTGCGCTCGAAGTGTCTTTGGCACAAGCATACATTTTCTACTAAAGAACGGATAGGCAGTTGGCCTTTGGAAAGGTTAATGCAATCTACTGCATATGATATCTGTTTTTCTATCTTGTTGTTAGTACATAAGGCTTGGGTGAGAAAAGATTCTATCAGTCTGATTTTGTCCTGTATGTACGGTTGTTCACATAATCTTTCTGCTAGCGAGTCGTTGAAGATACCTCCTGACTCAAAAGTGCTGATTCTTTGATTCCCAAGTTCTTCCAATGGTAATTGCATGAAGCGGAATAAACCGCAAGGCAGAAAACGGATACCAAACATATGGATGCTTTTCGCATAGGTTATTAGGGTGGAGTATCGGCTCATGGGACCTACAAAATAAGAGCGGTAGGGTTGCATTATAAGACTTTCTTGTTCCGCTATGTCAGCTACTTCGCCAAGGGTGAAGATAAAATCGGTGCAACCGTCCGGCAATATGTTGATTTTCATCCCATAGTCCGGATTGCCTTTAAATTCCCAGTATTTGTCAATATAGGGGGCTAAAAGCAGGGAAGGCTGGTATTCATTATACATGAAGATTGTTATTTCTTTTTAGCAGCGATAGCTAGTAATACTCCCAGTACCCCCCCAGATTACCATGCGTGGGATAATACCGAAGGTCTTGTTGTGATACACTCCTGTGCTGATGCGAAGCCCAAGCATTTCTCCCAAAGTAGCTAGAATGGCGAACTTCACAAAACTCATGACCATACCATGGATTGCATTGAAAGATTTGTACCATTCATAAATGGTATCGCTAATAAAAAAGGGTAGAAACAATGCTATTACAAACAAAAAGAACAGAATATCACTCTTTTTCATAGATAGAAATGTGTTTTTCATTAATATTTGCGACAAACATACGAAAAAAATCTAAGTTCCTAACCAAACAATAATTTAAATTCGACGGCTCTTTATTTGTTATCTAGCTATAATCTTTTATCTTTGTTTCCCGTCATGGAATAAAATAAAAAGGTTATTATGAAAACAAAAGGATGGATTTTAACTGTAATTTGTAGTATGTTGTTATTGGTGGCGGGTATCACTTTTGCATCAATGGTGTTTGTCGGGCAACCGGCTTTGGCAAACGAATCATTGTGGTGGTGGATCTTGATAAATCTTGGTGTGATGGTTTTATTATTCGGGTATGGCGTGAAACGGGGAATCCAGATATTGCGTATCTTCAGCATACCGAAAAGCAAACTGACACGGGAACCAGGTGTCGTGGTTTGTGATTATAATATCAGCCTGAAAAAGTATGCTTTGTATAAATTGTGGGACATCCGTCATTTCAGTTTTTCTTTGTTGTTCATCATTTATATTTGTATTGCACTGTGTACAGGGCACTATATTGTTCCTGTCTCTTATACACATCTGACGCTGCCGACGATAC
>OJRM01000791.1_pt1 | contig 11755 bp, 8 predicted proteins | sample 1599171 | NCBI WGS metagenome assembly OJRM01 (sample SAMN03922538, study PRJEB24848) | human gut metagenome | isolation source: stool sample | host: Homo sapiens | place: Germany | collected 2010-05
TCTTCTGCCTGTTGGCATCCGGTTTATGGATTAGCCGTCTGTTGAAGAACAATTTGCTGGAGGACGTTTTCAATACCGAAAATGAATCGTTCATGCAGGAAACCCGCCTTATGGAAAACGAGTATTCCATTAACCTGCCGACCAAATTCTGGTACGGGAGAAAGGAATGGAAAGGCTGGATAAACGTGGTGAATCCTTTCCGGGCCAGCATGATTTTAGGTACACCGGGTAGCGGAAAATCGTATGCCGTGGTCAATAATTACATAAAGCAGGCAATAGAGAAGTCCTATGCTCTTTATATATACGACTTTAAATTTGATGACCTGTCGGTTATTGCCTATAACCACCTGATTAAGTACAGACACCGCTATAAGATACCGCCCAAGTTCTACGTGATAAATTTCGATAACCCACGCAAGAGCCATCGCTGTAACCCGCTGGCACCGGAACTGATGACGGATATTTCAGACGCTTACGAGTCGTCGTACACCATAATGCTTAACCTCAATAAGTCGTGGGTGCAAAAACAAGGGGACTTCTTCGTAGAATCCCCGATTGTATTGTTTACGGCGATAATATGGTTCTTGAAGTTGTATGAAAATGGCAAGTATTGTACGTTCCCTCATGCGATAGAACTATTGAACAAAAGGTACGAGGATGTATTCACCATTCTGACAAGCTATCCCGAACTTGAAAACTATTTGAGCCCGTTTATTGATGCGTGGAAAGGCGGTGCCAGTGAGCAGTTAATGGGACAGATTGCATCTGCCAAAATCCCGCTTTCCCGACTGATAAGCCCGCAACTCTACTGGGTGATGTCCGGCAGTGACTTTACGCTGGATATTAATAATCCCAAAGAGCCTAAGGTTTTATGTGTGGGCAACAATCCCGATAGAATTTCTATTTATGGAGCAGCTTTAGGTCTGTATAACTCCCGTATTGTGAAGTTAATAAACAAGAAGAAGCAAATGAAAAGCTGTGTGATAATTGACGAGTTACCCACCATTTTCTTTAAAGGTCTGGATAATCTGATTGCCACGGCACGAAGTAATAAAGTGGCGGTTGTGTTGGGCTTTCAGGACTTCAGCCAGTTAAAGCGCGATTACGGAGACAAGGAAGCTGCTGTAATCATGTCAACTGTTGGTAATGTTTTCAGCGGCCAGGTGGTAGGTGAAACCGCCAAAACACTGTCGGAGAGGTTCGGAAAAATTCTTCAAAAGCGGGAATCCATGAGCATCAACCGTAACGATACGTCCACTTCCATCAGCACCCAACTGGACAGTCTGATACCTGCCAGCAAAATCAGTACGTTATCGCAAGGTATGTTTGTCGGTGCGGTAGCCGATAACTTCGGTGAGACAATCGAGCAGAAGATTTTCCATGCGCAGATAGTGGTGGACAATGAAGCCGTACAGAAAGAGACGGCGGCCTATCAACCCATTCCCGAAATCAGCAGCTTTCTGGATGAGAACGGCAATGATACAATGGAGCAACAGATACAGGCCAACTACCGGCAAATCAAGCAGGATATTGTGGAACTGGTAGAAAACGAACTGATCCGCATAGAGAATGACCCGGAACTCAAACATCTGTTGGGAGAGAATGGAAATTAAAATTATAATGACATTAATAGGGAATATATCGAATAAGGTTTTTAGGGTACCGATTTTCAACAATCCAGTTCCTTATTCTATATAAATTCTAATATTGAATAAAAAAAGCACTACTTCTTGTTAATGATACTACAAGAATAGTGCTTTTTATCTTATAACGATTTTCAAAATACCTTTTTAAGTTTCTCCCACAATACATTAGGATTAATTCCGACTCCCAAAGGTCCCATGCCTAAATTAATGGAAGAAAGCAGGCTGCTATTTTGTTTATCAATAGACTCTGCAATATGATTAATTGTTCCCATCAGGTCTGTAACATTTACCATTGCACTTTTTTTTATAAAATTCAACAATTCTATAGAAGGTGGTAAAAGCCCTATTGAAATCAATAAACTAATAGCTGTATTAACAATCTCCGTCCCCCATTCTTTCCTAAACTTCGCACTTAAACAAATTTTCCATAGCAATGATTGTGCCTTTAAAGAATAATTGGAAATTTTATCTACATCAGGAGGTAATAGCAAGTATTCGATATAATAATCAACCGTAAATGGCTGCTTGATATGAGTAATGAATTTAATCATTTGTAAGGGGATATTCTCCACCGTTACATCCATATATTGTAGTAAACTGGAACACGATGCAATATTATTCACTACTTCATAAGTATCTATACTCTCATTTGAAAAATTAAATCCATCTTCATTTATTGTACAATATGTAGCAACAACATCAAGACTTTTATCCTTGAATAAAAAAATGCGAATACCTTTTGACCTATAGAAGTAATTCATTCTACCAAAGGCAGAGCCATAAATTCCATCATAAAGTATAATTCCCTTTTGAGGATAAAATGATATATATTTATCTTTCGTTTTCGAGGACTTACTTCTTTCATTTTGAAGCTCCTCTATAGATTGGCTAATGCGTAGTGGTATTTTTTGCATTATGCTATTTTGAGAAGTAAGTAACTCTATAGTTCTATTAAAAGATATAACATCCAATTCCCTATTCATACCTAAAGCTTTAAGAACGGCGGCCACAAGTAATTTTTCTAAAACATCTTTTGTTACCATATGATATAATCTTAAAAATCAATACCTCATATGCAAATATAATCAAACCAAATGAATGATAGATGATTATAATTCATATTTTTAAATAACAGCTATTATTTTCGGAAACGCCATTTTCCGCCAAATCCCGCCATTCCTTTCCGCCATCCCCGGAACTGTAATAACCTATCAATTAAACCTCTACATTCGCACCGACGGGCTAAGGTTTACCCGATATTGATTAATTATTGTATCACTTAAACTATTAATTTTATGGCTAAGAAAAAACAAGAGCAACAAGAGCAGAGTCAGGACGAGCATGTAATGGCAGTCCTTGACAAGAGAACGAACAAGACCGCAGTCATCTCCAAGATGAACGAACAGGACGGCAGCATCGAAGTCGTACCGCCGGACAAAAAGAACAACAACAGTTTTCTCAAACTGGACCGTACCACACCTCTGGAACTGTTCTTCACGAATTTCAAGAACCAGTACCAAAATCCCACAAGCTTCAGTTTCTTCCTTGTACCACTTGCCGTTTTGGACAAGACACTGAACGCGGTCATCCAGATTCGGAAAGGGGAAGACCCCGGACCGGACGGCAAGAAACTGGTAGAAAACAGCGAACTCAACGACGAGGGACGTATCGCCAAACTGGCCCGGCGGTATAAGTTTGATGAGCACCAGCTGCCGTGGAAAGATCTGAACGCACTTGGTCTTGACAAGGAGACTCTGTTCAACAACCATTGCATGGGAGAACTTCTCAAAGGAAGAATCACTTCCACCGCACTGCCCATCAGCAAGGAGATAAACGGAGAAAAGAAAGATTTGGGCGAGGCCTGTTTCATGTGTGTGAAAGGTGCGGACGGCAAAGTGGAACTCAAGACACTCACCCGTCTGGACAAGCCCCAATATGATTTGCCGGTCTATAAAGGCGTATTCACGGATGAAGAGAAGGACAAACTGGCCGAAACGGGTACGTTGGGAGGAATCAAGGAAATGAAGGACACGCTTACCGGAAATGTCTGCAAATGCTATGTCAGTTTCCACGAGTCCACCAACCGCATCATCACCATGCCCGTGGATGCCATCAAAATCCCGGACTACATTTATGGGAAGAGACTGGACGACAAGCAGCTGAAGGTCAGCGATACGATTCTGGGAGCCAAGATAACCCCCGAACAGAAAAAGATACTGGAGAATCACGGAATGGTATTCATTGAGAACATGCGCAATCCCAAGACCAGACAGCTGTTCTCGGATGATGTGCGTTTCAGCAACAAGAGCAACAACCTGCTCATAGGACGCAATGCCCGTGAATACAAGCCGGCGGTTGAAAACCCCAAAAACGACAGGAAACAAGAAACAAAGCAGACGGCCCGCCATGTCGTATCTCCCAGACCGCAGGCCAGAAAGAACAGCCTCTCGTTCTCGTAATCCGGCAGCAGGCGGAACGTTTACCGAATCCATATACCCGGTTTCCTCTCAGGTTACCGGGTATGTCACAAATTATTTCCCCATTCAAAATCCAATGACAACAGATGATGATTACACAACATGACAACAACGGAGAACTGTCCTGCTTCAAGTCAGCTCTCCTTTTTTATTTGAGAGAAAGCCATCCGCACATGGCCGATGACAAGGCATTCATCCGGGAGCGTGCGGACAGTGCCGCAGAGGCTTACGAACATGCCATACGTGACGGCCTATCCGTCAGGCAGGCTTTGGAACAGGCTGACGCCGTTCTCTATCAGGACTTGCGCTTTTCCCGGTTCGATACGGTTTTCGAGGCCGTATCGGAGTGGTTTCCCGAAGTACGGCCCGAAAGACGGACGGATTTCTGCCTGAAGGTATTGTCGCCCGCAGAGGCGGTATTCGGCAAATATTCCATAGACGACAGGTTTGAATCATCTCCGGCCTGTCATACACTTACCGTTGAACTTACAGGTTTCATACAATCCTATATAGAACAATATGGCATATAACAGACGACAACATCTGGCGGACAACATAGCCGCACTTGAACTGATATTCATGCGTCCGGAGTTCTCTCTTACAGAACAGGGACGCAAGGTCTTGAACGGTTATTCGGGTTTCGGAGGACTGAAGTGCATCCTGAATCCGGCGGAGAAAGATACGGACATAGAAAAATGAAGGTCGGACAAAGAACTGTTTCCCCAGGTCCGGCTGCTGCATGAACTTCTGCGTGAGTATTCCAAAGATGAGAAAGAATACAAGTCATACGTCCAAAGTCTTAAGAATTCCGTCCTTACAGCCTTTTACACACCCGAGCCGGTGGTAACGGCCATGCAGGAAGCCCTGCTGATACCGGAAATCCGCCCGGAACGTTTTCTTGACCCTTCCGCCGGAACGGGCATGTTCATCAGCACTCTGAAGGATGTCCCCGAAATCCATTGCTTCGAGAAGGACAGGCTGACGGGAAGGATACTCTCATCCCTCTATCCGGAAAGCAAGGTGAACATAGAGGGTTTCCAGTCCATACAGCCTTATTATAACGGCTACTTCGATGTTGTTTCTTCCAATATCCCGTTTGGGAATACCAGGATTTATGACCGGGACTTTGACCGGAGTGACGACCCGGTGCGCAAATCCTCACTCGCTGCCGTACACAACTATTTCTTTCTCAAAGGCATGGATACGCTGCGCGAAGGCGGGATACTGGCCTATATCACGACTTCGGGCGTCATGGACTCGCCACAGAACCGTCCCGTCAGGGATTGGCTGGTAAACCATGCCAATCTCGTTTCTACCATCCGTCTGCCGGACAATCTGTTTACCGATGCGGGTACGGAAGTGGGCAGCGACCTGATCGTATTGCAGAAGAATACCCGAAAATCGGAACTGACCGAAAAGGAACGGAACTTTATTGAAACCCGTCTTATATCGGGCAGTATCAATATCAACAACAGCTATGCCGATTTGGACCATATCATCCATACTTCCGTATCCATGGGTAAAAACATGTACGGACAACCGGCCATGAATTTTATCCATGAAGGGGGTATCGGAGCCATTTCCGAACATCTCAGGCTATTATTGGCCCAAGATGTGGGAAACCATCTTGACCGGAAACTTTATGAAGAAAACCTGTCCCGTTCCACCGTTTCCACTGCCCTGAAAACCGGACCGGAAGTTCCACCGGAAACAACAGCAGTGGAGCACCGGCAGGAGATGCAGGAAGAAAGTCTCCTTTCCACCAAGCCTTATGAACCCATGCTTAATCTGTTTGCCGCCTATGCGGACGAGGAGGAAGCGGAGGTGCAGATGATGGAAAGCCGGCCATCACCGGGCCGGACAGCGTCGGCATCCCGCAAAAGAAAAGGAAACGAACCGGAAATGTTCAATCTGTTCTCGCAAGAGAACATGTATGATGAAGCCGTCTCACAAGAAGAAATGACCGGGGAACAGGCGGCAGCGGAAGCGAAATGGCAGGAACGCAGACTACGGTTCGAGGAAGAACGGAAAAAAGAAACGGAACCACGTCCGTTTACCGGAGAAATACGCCCCGAATACAAGAACGGCTCTCTCGTGAAAGCCGGTGAGCAATACGGATATTTGCAGGGATTGGGTACTCCCGAAGTACAGTTCCATCCGCTCAGGCTGACTGTCACACAACAATACCGGGCCGCCTACTATATCCCGCTCCGTGAAGCCTACCACAATCTCTACAATGTGGAAGCCGAAACGGAAACCGAACAGCCGGAACTAAGGGAGGAACTGAACCGGCAGTATGACCGTTTCCACCGCATGTTCAGGGAGCTGAACGGAAAGGACAACGCCAAGTTCCTGCTGTTGGATGCAGGAGGACGGGAAATGCTCTCATTGGAGCGTTCCGTCAACGGGAAGATACAGAAGGCGGACATATTCACCGTGCCCGTATCGTTCAACGCCAATGAAGTGACACATGTGGATACACCGCAGGAAGCCCTTGCGGCATCCCTGAACAAGTTCGGCGAGGTCAATCTGGAATATATGGAGAATCTCTGCGACATCGGCAGGCAGGAACTGCTCGAACAGCTGGAAGAGCGCATCTTCTACAATCCCATGATGAAGAGCCATGAAATCAAGGACCGTTTCATAGCGGGCAATGTGATCGCCAAAGCAGAATGGATAGAGAACCACCTGAGAGACTATCCCGATGACGGAGCGAGCAGAAAATCATTGGAGGCCCTTCGGAAAGCCATACCGGAGCCCATAAGTTTTGAACAGCTTGACTTCAACCTGGGGGAACGGTGGATACCCATGTCCGTATATGAGGAATTCGCCGGATACCTCTTCGAGACAAAGGCCCATATCCACTATACGGAATCCATCGACGAATTCAGCGTAAGCTTCGAGAGCACCAACGCGAACATCACCGACAGATATTATGTGAAAGGGGAAAAGAGAGGCTATTACGGAAACGACCTGCTGAAACATGCGCTGCACAACACCGTACCCGACATAACCAAGACCGTACAGGACAAGGAGGGCAATGACATTAAGGTACGGGATGCGGAGGCCATCCAGCTTGCCGACACCAAAATCAACGAGATACGTTCCGCCTTCACCGGCTGGCTGAATGAACAGCTGCCCGAATTCAAGCAGAACCTTGCGGACATGTACAACCGCAAGTTCAACTGCTATGTACGTCCCGATTACGACGGTTCCCTGCAAAGCTTCCCGTTCCTTGACCTGAAAGGGCTGGGCATACCGTCCCTGTACGACAGCCAGAAAAATGCCGTATGGATGCTGAAGATGAACGGAGGCGGGATAATCGACCATCAGGTAGGTACGGGCAAAACCCTTATCATGTGTATAGCCGCCTTTGAGATGAAACGTCTCGGACTGGCGAACAAGCCGATGATTATCGGACTCAAAAGCAATGTGCATGACATAGCCGACACGTTCAAGAGGGCCTATCCGAATGCCAGAGTGCTGTATCCGGGCAAGGAGGACTTTACGCCGGAGAAGCGTGTCGGAATATTCCATGACATCAAGAACAACAACTGGGACTGCATCATCCTGACACACGACCAGTTCGGGAAAATACCCCAGTCCCCCGAAATACAGCAGGAAATATATACGCAGGAAATAGACAGCATCGAAGAGAATCTCGCCGTATTCGAGCAGCAGGGCAATGAAGTGACCGGCTGGATAAAGAAGGGGCTGGAAAGAAGAAAGGAAAACCTTGAGGCCAAACTTGAAAAGCTGGAACAGGATATAAAGGACCGGACGGATGATGTTACAGATTTCAGGCAGATGGGCATCGACCACCTCTTCGTTGACGAATCGCACAATTTCAAGAACCTGATGTTCAACACACGCCATGCGAGGGTTTCCGGCCTGGGCAATCCCGAAGGAAGCATGAAGGCCATGAACATGCTTTTCGCCATCCGTACCATACAGGAGCGTACGGGCAGGGATTTGGGGGCCACTTTCTTGTCCGGTACGACCATCTCCAACAGCCTGACAGAACTCTATCTCCTTTTCAAGTATCTCCGTCCGAAGGAAATGGAGCGGCAGGGGATTACCTGTTTTGACGGTTGGGCGGCCGTCTATGCGAAGAAAAGCACGGACTTTGAATTTTCAGTGACCAACCAGGTGGTGCAGAAAGAGCGTTTCCGCTATTTTATCAAGGTGCCGGAACTCGCCAATTTTTATGCGGAGATAACCGATTACAAAACGGCCGAGGACGTAGGGGTTGACAGGCCGGAACTCAACGAGCAACTCTATCACATACCGCCCACTCCCCAGCAGGAGATTTTCATTCAAAAACTGATAAAGTTCGCTGAAACCGGGGATGCGACCTACATAGACAGGGAGCCTCTGTCCGAAGCGGAGGAGAAGGCACAGATGCTGATCGCCACCAACTACTCGAACAAGATGTCGCTTGACATGCGGCTGATAGACCAGCAGTACGGCGACAGTCCGGGAAACAAGGCGTCCCATTGCGCGGCCAAGATTGCGGAGTATTACTACAAATATCTTGACCAGAAAGGCACACAGTTCATTTTTTCAGACTTGAGTACCTATAAACCCGACCAGTGGAACATCTACAGTGAGATAAGGCGCAAACTCGTGGAAGACCATAATATCCCGGAAAAGCAGATAAAGTTCATTCAGGAGGCGAACAGCGACAACGCACGCAAGGAACTGTTCAAGGATATGAATTCCGGGCGCATCCGTTTCCTTTTCGGTTCCACACAGAAACTGGGAACGGGTGTCAACGCGCAGGAACGTGCCGTGGCCATCCATCATCTGGACATACCCTGAAGGCCGTCCGATCTGGAGCAGCGCAACGGACGCGCGGTGAGAAAAGGCAATATCATCGCCAAGCAGTACGCCGGCAACAAGGTGGACTGCTATATCTATGCGGTGGAGAAGTCACTGGACAGCTACAAGTTCAACCTGCTGCAAAACAAGCAGGTGTTCATCAACCAGCTCAAAAGCCGCAATCTGGCCGCCCGTACCATTGACGAGGGGGCGATTGACGAAAACGGAGGCGGCAGTTTCAGCGAATACGTGGCCATCCTTTCAGGCAACGACGACCTGCTGGAAAAGGCGAAGCTGGACAAGAAACTGGCGGTCCTCGAAAGCGAGAGGCAGGCATTCCACCGTAACAAGGGAAACGCGAAAGGCAAGCTGAATGAAAGGACTTCGGGAATAGAAAAAAACAATGCCTTTATCGGGCGTTTCACCAGGGACTGGGAATATTTCAACAAGGTGGCCCCCGCAGATGCGAAAACCGGACTCCGTCCCAATCCCCTGAAACTGGACGGTGTGGATTCGGACAACGTGGAGATACTCGGCAACCGGCTTGCCGCAATCAACCGGAATGCCCGGACGGAGGATGACTATATGAAAATCGGGACCCTGTTCGATTTCCGCATCCTTGTCCGTACCGAAAGGACCTGTGAGGGGGACATGCAGGCTTTGCAGAACAAGTTCATGGTCGAGGGGCTGGACGGTATCAAATATACCTACAACAACGGTTATATTGCCAAAGACCCGAAACTGGCCGTCATGAACTTCATCAATGCGCTGGAACGCATTCCCGCCATGATAGAGAAACGGGAGCAGGAAAACGCGGAGCTGTCGAAGGACATCCCGGTCCTTCAGGAGATTGTGGCGGCTTCATGGCCCAAGGATGCGGAAATCAAGCGGCTGAATGAGGAACTTGCCACGCTGAACCGGAAAATACAGCTTACCATAAAACCGGCAGGCGGGCATGAAAGCGGAACGGATGACGGAACGGAAATGAAAGGACAGAAAGCGACAGGCGAAAGTGACGATAAACCGGACCTGCCACGGAAGGCAAGGCATGTACCCCCAATGGAAATTGCCACCCCGTCAAACGGACTGAAAAAAATATCCTAAGTTTGCCGTAAAGAGCCGCTTTTCAGGAAATGACAAAGGTATGGCCGGCACCCGGATAAATCCGGTCTGCCGGCCATACTCTTATCTGTAATGGGAAGAAGGGCACTCCGTCATTCCTCTTCCTCAAAGGAAAGGCTTTCCACCTGTCTGTTAATAACCTTCCAGTCAATGGAATCCTTCAGATTGATTATATCCACAATCGAATAATGCCTGGTCCCGTTCTCCTCTTCCGCAAAACGCAGCCGTCCGCTCAAACGCTGCTTCTCAATCTCTGCCGGATCGAGGTTTATCAGCTCACAAACCTCATCGGGCAGCATGGAGAGTTCTACACAGTTATCCTCACAGATATGTTGCAGCACGGCCAACATGTTGAGGGACTTCTTGTAACTTCTCACGAGTGCGGCGAACGAGCCGCTTTCAACCTTAATCATCTTTCTCATAACCTTTTATTTTTAGAGTGTTCTTCTTTTTCAAGCAGCATGGCACGCAGCACGTCCGAACGGCGATAGTAAATCTTCCCCTTGTCACGGTGGAAAGGCAATGAACCGTCATTGCGGCGTCTTAGAAGTGTCCTGTCGGACATTTTGGTAAGCAGGCGCACGCCTTTTGAATCCAGTATCTCGCTGTCGGGCAAGTTATGTATGGCAGGAGCCAGTAACTTTTCAATGTTGGTTACTTTGGCGAGTATGGTACTGAGCATGTGGGTCATCTGCCCACCAGGTGCAGTTCTTCTGTTATTCATAATGACCTTGTTTTTATTGTTTATGGTGCAATATTACGGAGATATTATAAAGCCATTGGTTACTCAACCGTTGAGCAACCGCCAAAAAAAGACAGAAAACGCCAAGCCGGGACAAAAAATAGCCGGGAGGCAGTGTCTACGGCTATTCTATAACAAGTAGGCATCAATAAGTTATGCCTTCAATTATTAATATGTTAATAATCAGACGCAGCTATATACTTTATTGTACCAACGATTGTGTATAATAAATGGTTGAACTTTAATATGCCAATCCGCTAAAACGCAGATTGGCATTATTAAACCACATCAATCATAATTTTTGAGTAAACTCAAAAAAACTGACAATACGAGTTTTGTTTAGCATTCTCATTTTCCATCTCATTGATAAAAAAGGATTAAAGATTTGACTTACAATCTTTTTAACTACACACATTTAAAGGTGTTCAGCATTTAAAAGAGACTTATAGTGCGAACAGCTATTGTTTTTTTAGTTAACTTTGCATTTTAACCAACTGATAGAATAACAAATAAAGCATGAATGATAATGTATTAACATCTTATTCCTTTCTAGCTGCTTTGTCAGAAAACGAAACTGACATATATAAAACCGTTTATTTACCTCTATTTAAAAGGGCAATATCTTCGTATGCAGCAAAGAAATCTTCTAAGGAATCAAATTCAATTCAAGGCACAGATATTGATATACAGAGTATTATCCTTGAAGAATATGGTATTGAGGTTCCAATTCTTATTGTAAGAAAATTAATAAAAGCAGTAGGCACTTCTTTATCAAAGAAAGAACGTAATATATTCAAATTTGATACTTTTGAAGACGGAAAAGCCTTTCAATTTACTAATTATAATTACTTTTCTACAGAAGAAATTTATGATAGAGAAAGACGCAATGCTCAAGCTCTACAACAGGCTTTTGAAGACTATCTTAAATCAGAGAATTTATCAGAAAA
>OJRM01000800.1_pt1 | contig 11634 bp, 8 predicted proteins | sample 1599171 | NCBI WGS metagenome assembly OJRM01 (sample SAMN03922538, study PRJEB24848) | human gut metagenome | isolation source: stool sample | host: Homo sapiens | place: Germany | collected 2010-05
CAGCGTCAGATGTGTATAAGAGACAGGGCTCGGAGAGGTCGCCGCCCGGAGGCGAGACCGCGCCGACGGCGGTCAGGCTGCCCTGCCGCTCGTCGCTGCCGAGGCACTCGACCACGCCCGCGCGCTCGTAGAACTGCGCCAAACGCGAGGAAAGATAGGCAGGGTAGCCCTCTTCGCCAGGCATCTCTTCCAAACGGCCCGACATTTCGCGCAGCGCTTCCGCCCAGCGGGAGGTCGAGTCGGCGATGACCGCGACGGCATAGCCCATGTCGCGGAAGTATTCGGCGATCGTGATACCGGTGTAAATGCTCGCTTCGCGCGCCGCGACCGGCATATCCGAGGTGTTGGCAATCAGCACCGTGCGCTTCATCAGGCTCTCGCCCGTGCGCGGGTCGATGAGCTCGGGGAATTCGCGCAGAACGTCGGTCATCTCGTTGCCGCGCTCGCCGCAGCCGATGTAAACGACGAGATCCACGTCCGCCCACTTGGCAAGCGCATGCTGCATGACGGTCTTGCCGCTGCCGAACGGCCCCGGGATCGCCGCCGTGCCGCCCTTGGCCACGGGGAAGAATGTGTCCACGATGCGCTGGCCGGACTGGAGCGGCGTGACGGGCGGGTACTTCTTCGTGTAGGGACGGCCCACACGAACAGGCCACTTCTGGATCATCGTGAGTTCCTTCGTCTCGCCCTTGTCGGTCTCAATAACAGCGACGACGTCCTCCACAGTGAAGCTGCCGGACTTGATCTCCTTCACAGTGCCGCTCATCTTGGGCGGCATCATGATCTTATGCAGGATCGACGGCGTCTCCTGCACCGTGCCGAGCACGTCGCCGCCGATCAGGTGGTCTCCCACCTTGGCGACAGCGGTGAAGTCCCACTTCTTCTCGCGGTCGAGCGCGGGGACCTCCTCGCCGCGCGGCAGGAAGTTGCCGCCCGTCTTCTGGCGGATGACCTCCAGCGGGCGCTGGATGCCGTCGTAAATATTCTCGATCAAACCGGGGCCGAGCTCAACAGACAGCGGCGCGCCGGTCGTCACGACCTCTGCCCCCGGGCCGAGGCCCGAGGTCTCTTCATACACCTGAATGGCGGCGGAATCGCCGCTCATCGTCAGAATTTCGCCGATGAGGTGCTGCTCGCCCACGCGGACGACATCCGCCATATTCGCTTCCGAAAGTCCCGACGCCACGACCAGCGGGCCGGAGACCTTAACGATCTTTCCCATAAGGCTTTTGCTCCTTTTTTACAAAATGTCCGCGCCGACGGCCTTTTCCGCAGCCGCGTGCACGCCCGCTGTGCCGATGCCGAGGCTCCCCTCCCTGCCCGGGATGAGGATGACGGCGGGTGAAACATCCTCGCGCCGGCGCTCGATCTCCGCGGGGATCTGCGCGGCGAGGTGTTCGGTGATATAGATGATGGCGTAGTTCTCCTTCGCCATGCGGTGGAGGGCGGCTTTCGCCTGCTCGCCGTTTTCCGCGATGCAGGTGTCGAGCCCGAGGGCGCGGAAGCCCAAAACGCTGTCGCGCCCGCCGATCACTGCGATCTTATTCATGCTGCCGCCTCCCTTAGAGATAACTCATGCGCAGCCGCGCGCGGATGTCCTCCGCCGCGATGCCCGCGATCTTGCCGGATAAAATGGTGCGCACGGCGGTGAACTCCGCCTCTTTCGCGCCAAGATAGCCCGCCACGACCTCTGGGCCGAACGGCGTGCGCCGCGCCCGCTGCAAATAGGACATGAGCGCATCGTCGCACGCGCGCTCAAATTCCGTCAGGCCCCCGCCGCTGTCAAGCAGTTTGGCCGCGAGCTCGCCCGCGCTGTCAAGCGGCGTGCCGTGTGTGAGCGACGATAAATGATCGCCGCGCGCGCCTTTGAGCTGACCCGCCGGAATGTGTCCGCCCGGCAGCATCGCCGCAGCAAGCACATCGTCCTCGCAGCCCATGCGCCGTGCGCGCACGAGCGTACGCAGGTTGACCGCGTCGATCTGGAGCGCGACATAGTCCTTCAAAAACGTGCTGCCCGTCTCGCTTGCGAGCGCGCTCATCTCCTCGTAGCAGGCGCGATCGAGCAGCAGCTCCGCCATGCGGACATCGCCGCTGTGGCCCGCTTCGCTCTCCGCCTGCGCCATCGCGCGGCTCATCGCCGCGGAAACCGCGCTCGTCTCGCCGCGAAGCACCTTCTGCGCGTCGAAGCGGCCGCAGTCCATCGCAAGGCGGGAGACGTCCTCGCCGGTGCGCTTGCTCTTGAGTGCGAGCTTTGCGTTGTGATAGTCGTACTTGACCTGAAAAAGCTCGATGATGCGCTTGTCCGGTGCCAGCACGCTCACCTCGCGGTAGAGCTCTCTGCGCGCCTGCGAGAGCGCGTGTTCCACATTTTCGAGCGTGCATCGCTCAAGCGGCGCGTAGCCGCATTCCAAAAGCGTCTTGTAGCTCTCTTCCGGCGTGGCGGCGTCGATCATCCGCTCGGCCATCGCCTGCGTCAGGAGCTTCGCCTCGCGCGCATGCAGCGCCGCGGAGACCGCTGCGTAGTCCGTATCCCGATACTGCTGCATCCGATCCCCTCCTTATTCCGCGAAGAGGAGCTTTGCCGCGCCGCGCTCGGTCTTCTCGCGCGAAAGGGCGAGAAGCGTTTCAAACGAGCAGTTCACGTCGCATTCTTTACTTATAAGCACGAGGCCCGCGCGGATATCTGCCGCTTCGCCCGCAAGCGTATAGTGCGCGTTCAGCTCCTTGTTTGCTTGCTCGACGAGCGTTTCGCCGATCTCATCGCGGTCCTTTGCGCTCAGGGCGATTTTCTCGTCGCCCTTGCCGCCCGCCGCTTTCAGCAGGCGAACCAACAGCGAAAGGTACTCCTCGCGCGGCATGGAGCAGAGAATCTCCAGCGCGCGGTCGTAGGTCTCGGCGAGCACTTTCTGCTTGGCGCTGAGCGTCAGCTTGCGTGTCTCCATCTCCGCCGCGGAGCAGAGGCGCTCATAGCGCTCCTGCGCGGCGAGATGCGCGCGCCCGCCCGCCGTCTCGCGCTCTTTTTCCGCGCGTGCGGCACTCTCCTCGCGGATGCGCCGGAGCTCCTGCTCGGTCTGCGCATTCAGCTCGCTCAGCGAGCGCGCCGCATCCTCTTTCATGCGCGCGGTGATCTTTTCCATTCCGTTCATTGCGTTTCCGCCTTTCCGTGGGCGCGTCAGCCGATGTTGAGCAGCATCATGATCGACGCCAGCAGCGAAAGGATCGCGTAGAACTCGACCACGATGCACAGCACCATGCCCTTCGACCAGTGTTCAGGCTGGCGCGCCAAGATGTTGATCGATCCCGCGGCGACGCGGCCCTGCGCGACCGCCGAAATGCCGCCGCCGATGGCGATGGGCATACAGGCCGCGAAGTAACGAAGCCCCTCCTGAAGCGACATATCGACATACGTGCCGTCCAGGACGCCCATACGCATCAGGCAGAGGAAGCCGATGACCAGACCGTAAAGGCCCTGCGTGCCGGGGATGACCTGCAGGATCATCACTTTACCGAATTTGCTCGGATCCTCGCAGAGAAGACCCGTGCTGGCCTCGCCGGCAAGACCCGTGCCGCGTGCGCTGCCCGCGCCCGCGAGGCAAACAGCAAGACCCGCGCCCAGCATACCGATGGCGCCGCCCGTCGTCAGTTCAAAGATACCCATTTTTTATCCTCCTTACGGTTTTTCCGTTTTTTCTGCAATTTACTGTAAATCGACATATTCCGTGTCCAGCGTCATGGGGCGGAAGGGCTTTCCGCCGTCGACGTAGAACTTGTTGAAAAATTCCAAGCACTGCAATCTCAGATCGTGCACGTAGCAGCCGAGGAGATTGAGTCCGAAGTTCATCGCGTTGCCGAGCATCGAGATGATGATGAACGCGATCACGTTTCCCGGCATCGCCGCGAGCATGTTGAACACCTGCGCGATCACGCTGCCCGCGAGCATCAGGGCCATCAGTCGCGTGTAAGACAAAATGTCGCCGAAGTAGCCTGTCACGTGGTTATAGAGTGAGCCGAACACGCCCGTGAGCCTGCCCCAGCCCTTGCCCTGCACGATGGGACCGAGCAGCACCAGCGCGCATCCGACATACAGCACCGCCGCGCCCTTGCCAAGCGCCAAAAGCGCGATGCCGATAAACACGATCCACCACGTGATCTCCTCGAAAAAGGCGTCGAGGAACTTTTTCCGCTTGCACTTTTCGATCAAACTGATGGCCATGCCGGTGACGATCTGCACCATGCCGAGCGCCATCGAGCCGATCAGGATCATCGTCAGATCGTCGAGCGGGTCGAAGAGCTTCGGCAGCGCGAAGACCGTGCCGGGGCTGACGATGGCGACGAGCTGCGTGAGGAAATCGCCGAAAAATCCGCCTGTCAGCGCGCCCATGATGAACGTGCTGATGCCGCAGAGGCCGAGCAGGCTGAACAGCTCGCCGCTCGTGCCCTTGGGCCGGTATTTTTTGCTGATGATGACCGAGGCGATCATCATGAGTAAGCCGTAGCCCATATCCGCCATCATAATGCCGTAGAACAAAATGAAAAACGGCGCCATCAGCGGGTTCGGGTCAAGCGTGCCGTAGGCCGGGAGCGAATACATCTCCGTGACCATATTGAGCGGCCGCGTCAGCTTGTTGTTTTTGAGCTGCACCGGCACCTGCGGGTACTCGTCCTCTGTCGGCTCGCGCGTTTCGATCGCGCAGGTAAACGGCTCGAGCGCTTTTTCAAGCGCGGCGCAGCGGTCGGCAGGCAGCCAGCCCTCCAATAAAAAGACCTTGTCAGTGCCGACAAGGCGGCTTTTCGCCTCCTCGCGTCGCAGCGCGATGGCCGCGCGGTCGCTCGCTTCCAAGAGCGTCTCCCGCTTGCCGCCAAGGCCCGCGATGCGCTGTTCGGTCTCCTGCCGCTCTTTTTCGAGCGCGGCGAGATTTTCCGCAAGCGCCTTGTCGTTTTCCTTCGCCGTGCCGGTCATGCCGCGAAAGCTCACGGTCGAAAACCCGAGGTCGCGCAGCGCGCTCAGCGCCCGCTCCTTCACGCTCCCGTGACACATCACGAGAAGATATCGTAGCGACCTGTCGCTCGAGGCCTGCTGCCAGGTGAGAAGCCCGTCCAGCGAATCGGCCAGCGCTTTGAGCGCATCGTCCGTCACATTCAGGCCCGCCGTGCCGAAGAACACCGCAAGCGCGCCGTCCGCGCCGCCGAGCGGCGCATCGACCGTCAGCCACGGGGCAAGAGTCGCTCGCAGCGCTTCATTTTTCGTGCGCTCGCTCTCGATTTCGCCGAGGCGGCGTGTGTCCTTGTTGATCGTCTCCGCCGCGGTGCGGGCATTTTCCTCGCTCGCGGCGCTGAAAAACGCCGCGCGGGAAACGCCCTGCCGCTTGCGGAACATGCCTTTTTTCTCCGGCGCAAAGCGGTCGAGCGAGGCAAGCGCCGTGCGGTACGCACGCGACGCTTCCTGCGCGCTCATCAGCGCCTTGTCGTCGGGCTTGGCAAAACCTGATTTCAGTGCCTCTTCGCTTCCGTCGATACTTGAGATCTCCACGCACTCCATGTCCTGCATGGCCTTGAGCAGCGCCTCGCGCTCGCTCTCCATGCCGAGGAGGCGGAGATGCTTCATTGCTACGATTGCCATTTGTCGTTCACAACCTCTTCCGCGATCCACTGCGCCGCACGCTCAAGGTTTGCGCGCGCCGCGCTCTGCATCTTTTCGCATTCCGTGCGCGCCTTGGCGAGGATCTTTTCCGTCTCCTCACCGGCGCGCTGCTCGGCCTCCGCCATCAGTTGCCGCGCCTCCACGTCGGCGTTGCGGCGGCTGTCCTCGATCTCTCGGGCAGCGGCGCGCTGCTCAACGGCGATGCGGCGCTTGGCGTCCGCCTGCGCGGCGGCATACTGCGCTGCAAGCTCTTTTTCGAGCTCCTGCACCTGCTGTAATTCTTCCATTGCCATGTTGTCGTTCACCTCTTTTAGCACTGCGGCGGGAAAATGTTTCCCGCTCAGCTTTTCCATATTATAGATTGTTTCAATAAATAAATCAATATTTATTCTTCAAATATGTTATGCAATTTAGTGATCGTCTTGTGCATGTTTCTTTACAGCTTCTTTATAGCACACTTCGATACCAGAATCCATAGACACTCGCTACCTTTTGTATAGGAACGTACACCCTTTACAATTTGTTCACTTACTGGTATTCTGCCCGCTTTTGCCAAGGCAACGCGCGCCGCCGCACATTTTTTCAGGTGAAAAAAGAAGCGAGAGAGATGGCTCGTCCATCTCTCCCGCTCAGGGATCATTCTCAATTTCTGCCCGCTTACAGGTCGATCGCGCCATCCTCCGCGGCGGCGTCGCGCAAAAGCGGCGCGCACTCGTCGAGGAAGCGCAGCACTTGCTGCTCGCAGCGGCCAATGTAGAGCTTGGGCTCCATGACCTGATCGAGCTCCTCGCGCGTCATGCCGAACGCGGGGTCGCCCGCGAGGCGGTCTAAGAGGTCGCACGGCTCGCCCTCTTTCATGCGGGCGGTCGCGGCCATGGAGTGCTGGCGGATCTTCTCGTGCAGTTCCTGACGGTCGCCGCCGCGCTTGACGGCCTCCATCATGATGTTCTCGGTCGCAAGGAACGGCAGATACTCGCGCAGCGTGCGCTCGACGATCTTTTCGTTCACGTGCAGGCCGTTCGTCACGCTCTGGCACAGGCGCAGCACCGCGTCGGCGCAGAGGAAGCCCTCCGGCAGCGAGATGCGGCGGTTGGCCGAGTCGTCGAGCGTGCGCTCGAGCCACTGGGTCGAGGCCGTCATCGGCGCGTTGGCCGCATCGGCCATCAGGTAGCGGCTGAGCGAGCAGATGCGCTCGGAGCGCATGGGGTTTCGCTTATAGGGCATCGCGGACGAGCCGATCTGGTTCTTTTCAAACGGCTCTTCGACCTGGCGGTCGTGCTGGAGCAGGCGAATGTCGTTCGCCATGCGGTAGGCGCTCTGTGCGATGGAAGAGAGCACATTCAGAATGCGGCTGTCGGCCTTTCTCGGATAGGTCTGGCCGCTGACAGAGAAGCACTTTTCAAAGCCGAACTCCGCGGCGATGCGGCGGTTCATCTCGTCGACCTTGTCACCGTCGCCCTCGAAGAGGTCGACAAAGCTCGCCTCCGTGCCCGTCGTGCCGCGGCAGCCGAGGAAGCGCATCGAGCCGATGACAAAATCAAGCTCTTCAAGGTCCGAGCGGAAGTCCTGCATCCACAGCGTCGCGCGCTTGCCGATCGTCACGGGCTGCGCGGGCTGATAATGCGTATAGCCGAGCGTCGGCGTGGCGGCGTATTCGCGGGCAAATGCCGCAAGATTCACCATCACGCTGAGAAGCTGCCCTCTCAGGTATTTGAGGCCGTCGCGATACAGCACCAAATCGGCGTTGTCCGTCACATAGCAGCTCGTCGCGCCGAGGTGGATGATGCCGGCAGCGGAGGGTGCCGCCTTGCCGTAGGCGTACACATGTGCCATCACATCGTGGCGCACCTCGTGCTCGCGCTTTTCGGCGACCTCGTAGTCGATGTCGGTGATGTGCGCAGCGAGCTCGTCGACCTGCTCCTGCGTGATCGGCAGGCCCAGCTCGTGCTCGGCACGGGCAAGCGCCACCCACAGTCTGCGCCACGTCTGGAAGCGCATATCGGGGGAAAAGAGGTGCAGCATGTATTCGGACGCATAGCGGGACGAAAGCGGGGACTCGTAAATATCCTTGCGCATAGGGTTCTCCTTTTCTTTCTCAGCGGTCGCTGTTCGTATTTTATATAGAATGAAGCAAAGTTGCAATAGAAAAGTAAAGAGGGGGCCTTCGTCCCCTCTTTACTTTGGTGTGTCAGCGGATGATCAGGCTCTCGCGCTCCGCGCCGACGGAGACGAAGCCGATGTGGCAGCCGATGGCCTTTTCAACGTATTCGACGTAGCTGCGGGCGGCTTCGGGCAGATCCTCCCACTTGCGCGCGCCGGAGATGTCGCACTGCCAGCCGGGCAGATACTCGACGACGGGCTTGGCGTCCTGCAGCAGCACGGGGAACGGGAAATCGTCGGTCTGCTCGCCGTTTAATTCATAGTGTGCGCAGACAGGGATCTTGTCCATGTAGCTCAGGACATCGAGCTTCGTCAGGGCGATGTTCGTCGCGCCCTGCGTCTCCACGCCGTAGCGCGTCGCAACCAGATCGATGGGGCCGACGCGGCGGGGTCTGCCGGTCTTCGCGCCGTACTCCGCGCCCGCGTCGCGCAGCTGCTGCGCCCCTTCGCCGAACCACTCGCAGACGAACGGGCCCTCGCCCACGCAGGAAGAGTACGCCTTCACCACGCCCACGACCTCGTCGAGCTTCGCCGTGGGAAGGCCCGAGCCGACGGGCGCATACGCCGCAACGGCGTTCGAAGAGGTGGTGTAGGGATAGATGCCGTAGTCTAGGTCGCGCAGCGCGCCGAGCTGGGCTTCAAAGAGGATGGACTTGCCCTCCCTCTGCGCGTTTCTCAGGAAACGGCCGGTGTCGGTGATGTAGGGCTTGATGGCACCGCAGTAGGTGTCGACCCACGCCATGAGCTCGTCCATCGTGTAGCCCTTTGCGCCGTAGATCTTCTGGAGCATCAGGTTCTTCCACTCAAGAAGGTCGGCAAGGTGCTCCTTTAAGTGCTCGGGGTGCAGGAGCTCGCCCGCCTGCACGGTCTTTTTCTGGTACTTGTCGCCATAGAACGGCGCGATGCCTTGCTTGGTCGAGCCGTACTTCTTGTCGGCAAGGCGCGCTTCCTCGAGCGCGTCGAGCTCGCGGTGCCAGGGCAGCAGCAGCGACGCGCGGTCGCTGACCTTCAGATTCTCCGGCGTGATGATAACGCCCGCGGCGCGCAGCGTCTCCATCTCCTTGAGCAGGTTTTCGCAGTCCAGCGCCACGCCGTTGCCCAGAATGTTGACAACGCCGTCGCGGAAAATGCCGCTCGGCAGCAGGTGCAGGGCAAACTTGCCTTTTTCATTCACCACAGTGTGGCCCGCGTTGCCGCCGCCCTGATAGCGGACGACCACGTCATAATGGTCCGTGAGGTAGTCGACCATGCGGCCCTTGCCTTCATCGCCCCAGTTGATACCTACGATCGCGCAATTTGCCATTGTATTGATCCTCCGATCCGGAGCGGGCCCGCTCTGCGAGTCCTGCTCAAATTTTTCAACCGAGTTATTATAGTCACATTTTCCGCCCATGAAAAGAGTTAATTTTGCATAGCTATCATTAGCATTACTTATGTCTTGTTGATTTTTACATCAAATTGAAATAATGCGCTATTCCGCTTCATTCAAGGTGTTTCGTCAATAGTGTCCAAAGTTGGGGCTCTGATATTGTTTCCTTTTTCAGCACTTAAGACTTGCAATGTTGAGTCTCATGTGCAATAATTAGTTTGCTGTTATGAAGGTCACCACAAGATATAGTGTTATGTAAAGGACATACCAAAAGAAGAGGAGACGGGAATACATGAGAGTTATCAAGCGCAACGGCGCAGAAGTAGAATTTGATATCGTCAAGATCATCGCCGCAGTGACTAAGGCTAACGACGTTGTGGATGAGGAGGCTCGCATGACGCCCGTCCAGATCCAGCGCATCGCCGAGAGCGTGGAGTTCTCCTGCCAGAGTCTGGGCCGCGCACCCACGGTCGAGGAGATCCAGGACTTTGTCGAGCACCAGATCATGGCGCACGGCGCGTTCGAGGTCGCTAAGCGCTACATCACTTATCGCTACAACCGCTCGCTCGTGCGCAAGAGCAACACGACGGATGACAAAATTCTCTCCCTCATCGAGTGCAACAACGAAGAGGCCAAGCAGGAGAATTCCAACAAGAACCCCGTCGTCAACTCCACCCAGCGCGACTATATGGCCGGCGAGGTGAGCCGCGATCTGACGAACCGTCTGCTCTTGCCCGAGGATATCGTCAAGGCGCATGAAGAGGGCATCATCCACTTCCACGACACGGACTACTACGCCCAGCACATGCACAACTGCGACCTTGTGAACCTGGAGGACATGCTGCAAAACGGCACCGTCATCACGGGAACCCTCATTGAGCGCCCGCATTCGTTTGCGACCGCGTGCAACATCGCGACGCAAATCGTCGCGCAGGTCGCCTCGAACCAGTACGGCGGCCAGTCCATCTCGCTGACGCACCTTGCCCCCTTTGTCGACGTATCGCGCCAGAAGATCAGAAAGCAGGTGCTCGCCGAGGTCGAGGCCCTCGGCGTCGACCCCACGGAGGACAAGATCACCGAAATCGTCGAAAAGCGTCTGCGCGAGGAGATTCGCCGCGGCGTGCAGACCATCCAGTATCAGGTCGTGACGCTTCTGACCACGAACGGTCAGGCGCCGTTCATCACCGTTTTCATGTACCTCAACGAGGCGAGAAGCGAGCAGGAAAAGCGCGACCTTGCCGTCATCATCGAGGAAATGCTCGAGCAGCGCTATCAGGGCGTCAAAAACGAGCAGGGCGTGTGGGTCACGCCCGCCTTCCCCAAGCTCATCTACGTGCTCGAAGAGGACAACATTCACGACGACTCGCCGTATTATTACCTCACACAGCTCGCCGCCAAGTGCACGGCGCGCCGCATGGTGCCCGATTACATCAGCGAAAAGAAGATGCTCGAGCTCAAGGGCGATGTGTATCCCTGCATGGGCTGCCGCAGCTTCCTGACACCCGACCGCTTCACCGACGCGGGCGTCGGCAACATCGCGAATGCCGGCAACTATGTTCCCGGCAAGCACAAGTACTACGGCCGCTTCAATCAGGGCGTCGTCACGATCAACCTGCCCGACGTGGCACTCTCCTCCGGTGGCAACATTGAAAAGTTCTGGACGATCTTTGAAGAGCGTCTTGAGCTCTGCCACCGCGCGCTGCGCTGCCGTCACGACCGCCTGAAGGGCACGCTCTCCGACGCGGCGCCCATTCTCTGGCAGTACGGCGCGTGCGCAAGACTCAAAAAGGGTGAGCCCATCGACAAGCTCCTCTACGACGGCTATTCCACGATCTCGCTCGGCTACGCGGGACTTTACGAGTGCGTGAAGTACATGACCGGCAAGAGCCACACCGACCCCAGCGCAACGCCCTTCGCCCTCTCCATCATGCAGAAGATGAACGACAAGTGCAAGGAGTGGAAAACCGCCGAAAACATCGACTACTCCCTCTACGGCACGCCGCTCGAGTCCACGACCTACAAGTTCGCCAAGTGCCTGCAAAAGCGTTTCGGCGTGATCGAAGGCGTGACGGACAAGGGCTATATCACGAACTCCTACCACGTCCACGTGACGGAAAAGATCGACGCGTTCACCAAGCTCAAGTTCGAGGCGCAGTTCCAGCACCTCTCCCCCGGCGGCGCGATCAGCTATGTCGAAGTGCCCAACATGCAGCAGAACCTTGAAGCGGTTTTGCAGGTGATGAAGTTCATCTACGACAACATCATCTACGCCGAGCTCAACACGAAGTCCGACTACTGCCAGGTCTGCGGCTGGGACGGTGAGATCGACATCGTCGAGGAGGGCGGCAAGCTCATCTGGCGCTGCCCGAAGTGCGGCAACACCGATCAGGACAAGATGAACGTCGCCCGCCGCACCTGCGGCTACATTGGCACCCAGTTCTGGAATCAGGGCCGCACGCAGGAG
>OJRM01000809.1_pt1 | contig 11560 bp, 10 predicted proteins | sample 1599171 | NCBI WGS metagenome assembly OJRM01 (sample SAMN03922538, study PRJEB24848) | human gut metagenome | isolation source: stool sample | host: Homo sapiens | place: Germany | collected 2010-05
CCCGCTGGACAAAATCGCCGCTCATCGCGCACACGACCGCGCACTCTTCCTCGCCTGCCAGACGGCGCAATTCATCAATTTGCCACTTGTGGCCGCGGTGGAAGGGATTATATTCGCATATTATACCAAATACCCTCATGGAAGTCCTCTCAAAGCGGTTACAAAAGAGTTACGTTTTGTTAAATTTACTTGTCTTTGCAAAAAAAGTTGTTATAATATATTTTGTATTGAATTATACATCCGATCAATTTGATTCTTATTTTATCGGAAATTCGGGCGCAATGCAAGCGCCCTCGGAAAAAGGAGTATACTTATGAATGTTCTGGTCATCAACGCAGGTTCTTCTTCCCTGAAGTATCAGTTGCTCAACCCCACCACGGGCGAGCTGCTGGCGAAGGGTCTGTGCGAGCGCATCGGCATCGACGGTCTGTTCACCTATAAGCCCCAGCTTCCCGGCAAGGAAGCCATCAAGGCCGCTTCCGTCTCCATGCCCACCCACAGCGAGGCCATTCAGGCCGTGCTGAACGCGCTCGTCGACAAGAAGAACGGCGTCATCGGCTCCATGAAGGAGATCGACGCTGTCGGCCACCGCGTCGTCCACGGCGGCGAAAAGTTTGCCAAGTCCGTCGTCATCACCGACGAGGTCATGCAGGCCATTGAGGAGTGCAATCCCCTCGCCCCGCTCCACAACCCCGCCAACATCATCGGCATCAAGGCCTGCCAGGAGCTCATGCCCGGCGTGCCCATGGTCGCCGTGTTCGACACCGCCTTCCACCAGACCATGCCCCCCGTGGCCTACACCTACGCTCTTCCCTATGAGTACTATGAGAAGGACAAGGTCCGCCGCTACGGCTTCCACGGCACCTCTCACAAGTATGTTTCCCAGCGCGCGGCCGATATGCTCGGCAAGCCCATCGAGCAGCTCAAGCTGATCTCCTGCCACCTCGGCAACGGCTCCTCCGTCACCGCGATCGACGGCGGCAAGAGCGTCGACACCTCCATGGGCTTCACCCCGCTCGCCGGTCTTCCCATGGGTACCCGCTCCGGCGACATTGACGCCGGTATCCTCGAGTACCTGATGAACAAGTACGGCATGGACATCACCGAGATGCTCACAATCCTCAACAAGAAGTCCGGCGTCATGGGCGTCAGCGGCGTCAGCTCCGACTTCCGCGATCTCGAAGAGGCCTTCAAGGAGGGCAACGAGCGCGCCGGCCTCGCCGTCGATATGTTCAACTACGGCGTGAAGAAGCTCATCGGCGCGTATGCCGCCGCGATGGGCGGCGTGGACGCCATCATCTTCACCGCAGGTGTCGGCGAGAACAGCGCTTCCCAGCGCATGGCCATCGCCTCCGGCCTCGAGTTCATGGGCGTCAAGATGGACGAGGACGCCAACAAGGTCCGCGGCGAAGAACGCGTCATCTCCGCGCCCGACTCCAAGGTCACCGTCCTCCTCATCCCCACGAACGAGGAGCTCATGATCGCCATGGATACCGAGGCGCTCGTCGGCTAAGTCATCGACAATCGATTATAAAAAATCCGCTTACGAAATTCGTAAGCGGATTTTTTTATTGCCGGTCTTCGAGCCACTGCATCGCGCCATAGGCGAGCAGTGCGCTCCCGCGCGGTAAAATGTTCTCGTTGAAGACGACGCTCTCGTTGTGCATGGGCTTTCCGTAGCGCGCGTCCTCCTGCGCCGTGCCCGCGCCGAGCAACAGATACGCGCACGGCAGCTCGTAGGTGTAGGACGCAAAGTCCTCCGAGCCCATCCCGCCCTCACGCAGGCGGTAGACGCTCTTCTCGCCGAACAGCATTTCGGCGCAGCGTGCCATCTGCTCGGTCAGCGCCTCGTCGTTTTTGAGCGGCGGCGCGCTCGCGAGCTCTTCGACGCTCGCACTGCCGCGGAAGGCCCTGGCCGTCGCGTCCGTGATCTCGCCGATGCGGCGCAGGATCAGCGCGGTCATGTCGCGGTCGAACGTGCGGATCGTGCCCTCGATCACGGCCTCCTGCGGGATGATATTCGGCGCGTGCCCCGCGCTGAATTTGCCCATTGTCACGATGGCGGGCGTCTTCGCGGGCAGCTCGCGCGCCGTGATCTCCTGAAGCGCAAGGTAGATGTGCGCGGCAATGTTGATTGGGTCGACGCCCGTCTCCGGCATTGCCCCGTGACAGCCGACACCCTTGACCGTGATGCGAAACAGCGTGCAGCCCGCCATAAACGTTCCCTTGCCGCACAGCACGAGGCCCGACGGCGTCCCGGAGTTCACGTGCAGCGCCATCGCCGCCTGCGGCTCCGGCGCCTCCAGCACACCGGCCTTAAGCATCGCTTTCGCGCCCGTGAAGCCTTCCTCGTCGGGCTGGAAGACGAGCTTCACCGTGCCCTTGAGTTCGCTTTGATGCACCTTGAGCAGCCTTGCAGCGCCCAGCAGCATCGCGGCATGCATATCGTGTCCGCAAGCGTGCATGCTGCCGTTTTCCGAGCGGAACGGCAGGTCGGTCTTCTCCCGCACCTTGAGCGCGTCCATGTCGGCGCGCAGCAGGATACAGCGCCCCGTGTCTTCGCCCGTGAGCTCCGCGACCACGCCGCCGCCCAGCTCGCGCGGCTCATAGCCGAGCAATCGCAGCTTTTCTTCGACAAATTGGACCGTCTGCGGCAGGTGCGCGCCGACCTCCGGCGCGCGGTGGATCGCTCTCCGGTTCTCGACGATCTCGTCTTTCATTTCGATGGCTTCCGCCAGTAAAGTCTCTCCGTTCATGCAAACTTCCTTTCTCATTTCTGCCTGTCTCTTATACACATCTGACGCTGCCGACTTCATGCAAACTTCCTTTCTCATTTCTGCGCGGCGGTTTTTTTCGCCGCGCGCTGCTGCGCTGTCCGCCGCACGAGCTCGCACAGCGGCAGGATGTATAAAAAGCACGCAAACGCCATACCCGTCATCGGTGCGCCGACGGTCGAGAGCGGCGTCGCCCCCGCGATCGACCACGGGATCAGCGGCGCGACGACGACGGCGCTGTTTTCAAGGTTGATGGCAAATTCTTCTTTATCCTTCTGCGACGGCGCGCAGAGCTGGTGTGTCAGGATGATCGTCAGCGTCTGGTTGCAGGCGAGAAGGCTCGCCAAAACCGCCGTCAGCAGCATCGAGGCATAGGGCGACGTATTGTCGCGCAGCGCCGTCACACGCCCGCACAGCCCGTCGAGCAGCCCCGTCTTGCGAAAAATGCCGGAATACGCCGACGAGATCATCACGATCAGCGCCACGCGCACCATTGAAATGATGCCGCCGCCGTTGAGCATCGCGCCGACCTCGGCGTCCGACGCCGTGTAGCCTAAGATTGCGGTCTTGAGGATCGTCACCGCGTCCAGATGCCGCAGGAAAATGCACAGCACGACCGCCACTAAAATGCTGACCGACATCGCCTTTTTCACGTTCACGCGTAGGACCGACAGGATCAAAATGAGCACCGCCGGCAGGCACATGACCCAGTGAAGCGTCATCTCGCGCCCGTAGAGCGACCACAGCTCGCCCGCCGCGCCGCTGCCGCTTTTCACCATGCCGAGCGCCGCATAGACGCCGCAGCTCAGAAGAAACGGCACGAGCGCCGTCTTGAGCATGCGCTTGATGTTGTCGTAAATGTTCGTCTCCGTCAGCTCGCTCACGAGCAGCGCGCTCGTCGAGACCGGCGAGCAGCGGTCGCCGAAGTATACGCCCGAAAGCATCGCGCCGCCGAGCAGCACGGGGTCCATGCCCATCGAAATGCCGACGCTCACGCAGATGGTGCCCATCGTCGCCGCCGTGCCGAACGCCGTGCCTGTCAGCATCGAGACGCCGCAATTCAGGAGAAACGTCATCAGCAGCAAGATCTCCGGCCGGATGAGGTCGACGGCGCAGCAGATGATGAACGGCAGCGTGCCGCACGCACGCCAGAACGCCGTCAGAATGCCGATCAGCGGAAAGACGAGCAGCACGCTTGCCGACGTCTTCACGCCTGAGCAGATCATCTTCCCGAGCTCTTTCCACGAAAAGCCCTGCTTTTTGCCGTACAGCGTGAAGATCACAAGCCCCGCCAGGAGCGCATAGAGGATATTCGTCCTCAGCACGATGCACACGAGCAGCGCAAGGCAGAATAAAACGATCGCAGCCATCCAAGTCCTCCCTATCCTTTTTAACACAGTATCGCTATCTTAGCACACACGGCGGAAAAAGGGAATCTTTTTCCTGCCGTCCGCACCCACTGCCCACAGTATAATTGCCGCCTTCGCGCTTGTAAAACTGTTAAAATTGATATATTCTACAAGAAACAACTGTAAAAGGAGCGTTCCCATGAATTTCCATTCTCTTGACTATTTTCTCGTGCTTGCGCGGGAGAAAAACTTCACCCGCGCCGCTGAAGCGCTGCACATCACGCAGCAGTCGCTCTCGTCCCACATTGCGGGACTTGAAAAGGAGCTCGGCTGCACGCTCGTTGTGCGCCGCACGCCGCTTGAGCTCACCTACGCAGGCCGGACGTTTCTGCGCTATGCCGAATCCATCGGCCAGACGCGCCAGGCCATGGAGCGCGAATTCTGCGACATCTCCGAAAATCAGAAGGGCGAGCTGCGCGTCGGCATCGCCTATACGCGCGGCCGCGCCATCATGCCGCACCTGATCCCCGTCTTTCAGCGCAGATACCCGAATGTCGAGATCACGCTGCTTGAGGGCTCGAACGACGCGATCCAGAAGGCGCTGCTCAGCGGCGGCATTGACCTCGCCATCGCCGGCTTTCCACACCCGCTCCCCGGCGTGGTGCTTGAGGATTACTATCTGGAGCACATCGTGCTGTGCCTGTCCGATGGGCTGCTCGCGCAGTGCGGCATCGACCTTGACACGCACCGCGGCGAGATCGCCGCGGGAAATTTGAGCTCCCTGCGCGGCTGCCCCTTTGTCCTCGGCTCCGCGGAGGACATCGGCGGGCGCATCGGGCGCGGACTTTTGCGCTCCTCGGGCGTCTCGCCCGTCAGCAAAGCGACGTCGGAAAACGTCGAAACGCTGCTCGCGCTCTGCGAGCAGGGCGTCGGCGCATGCTTCTGCCCGGAAAATCTGCTGCACACAGCGCTCTCGCCCGAGCAGCTCGCGCACCTGCACATTCTCCCGCTCTGCCCAGAGGCTTCCTATCCCATCTGCTTTGGGTACTTGAGCCGCTCGTATCCGTGGAGCGTGCTCTCGGAATTCATCCGCATCGCCCGCGAGCAAACTGCATAAGCACCATAAAAACGCCGCCCGTACATTTATTGCACGGACGGCGCTCTTTTTTACTACTTCACCGCGGGCTGCTGCTGGGTGATGCAGTGGATATTGCCGCCGCCGAAGGCGACCTCCTTCGTCTGCACGCCCACGACCTCGCGGTCGGGGAACATTTTCTGCACCTGTTCGATGGCGACTGCGTCGTTTTCGTCGCCGTACTGCGGCAAGATGACCGCGCCGTTGACGATCAAAAAGTTCATATACGACGCGATGCTGACCTCGCCGTCCTCACGCGGGATAGTACCCTCCACGGCGTCGATGGTATCCGCGCCCTCGAGTAAGCACGGCTTTTTCGTCAGGCAGAGCTTGTGGACCTTTAATTTGCGTCCCTTGGCGTCCGTCGCCTCGCTCAGGAATCTGTCTGTCTCTTATACAGGAATTTGTACGCCGCCTGCGCCTGTTCGTAGAACGGATGGTCCTTGTCCTCCGTCCAGATGCACGCGACCTCGCCGGGCGCGATGAAACACGCGACGTCGTCAATGTGCCCGTTCGTCTCGTCGGGGTCGATGCCGTCCTTGATCCACAGCACCTTCTCGCAGCCGAGGTAGTCGCAAAGCATCTGCTCGATCTCTTCTTTCGACTTGTCGGGGTTGCGGCCCTCGGAGAGCAGGCACATTTCAGTCGTCAGCACTGTGCCCTCTCCGTCGACGTGAATGGAACCGCCCTCGAGCACGAAGCCCTCTGTGCGGTAGCTGTCCACATCCGCGATCTCGCAGATCTTGCGCGCGATCTGATCGTCCTTGTCCCAGGGGAAATACAGCCCGTCGACGAGCCCGCCCCAGGCGTTGAACTCCCAGTCCACCGCGCGAAGACCGCCCTTGTCGTTCACAAGGAACGTCGGCCCGCAGTCGCGCACCCACGCGTCGTCGCTCTCGAGCTCCACGACGCGGATATTTTCGGGGAGCTTGGCGCGCGCGTTCTGATACTGGCGCACGGATGCGCCGACCGTGACCTTTTCAAATCTTGCGATGGCTTTTGCCACGTCAGCAAAGGTCTTCTGCGCGGGCTTGCCGCCGTCGCGCCAGTTGTCGTTTCGCTCGGGCCAGAGCATCCACACGCCCTGCTGGGGCTCAAATTCGGCGGGCATGCGATACCCGTCCTGCTTCGGCGTTGTGCCGATGATTCGTTTTGCCATAGCTTTGTCTCCTTATGATGAAACCATACTTAGCTGCGCGCGTTTTTCCCGCGCAGCGCGATCAGCACCTCGCCGATCGCCACGCTGAGGATCGACCCGATCGTAATGGGCAGAAAGCTCGCAAGCGTCTCTGCGTCAAACGAGAGCGGGACCGCAGTGAAAATGATCGAAATGACGATGAGCACCATCGGCACGTAGGCGATCCATTTGAGCGCCGTGTCAGACCCCGGCACACGGAACGGGCGCGGCGTCTTCGCATCCTCGCGCCGCAGCTTCAAAAACGCCGGAAACACGGGAAGATAGCTCAAAAGCAGCATCACGAGATTCAGCGCGAAAAAGCTCCAGAAGAGTGACGAATCCGGCGACGCCATCTCGATGAGCACGCCCAAAACACACACGCACGAGGCGACGACGCCCGACGTGACCGCCGCGCCGACGGGCATGTCGTTCTTTGCCCAGCGCTTGGCGAACACCCGCGGCATGTCGTTGTGGTCCGCCGCCAGCGCCGCCGTCGAATTGACGCCCATCGACCACGAGATCATATTGCCGAACAGCGTTACGAGGAACAAAAGCGCCACCACGCCCACGAGCACGCCGCCGCTGCCGCCCAGAATGAGCGACACCGCGTCGATAAGCCCCGAATCCACGCTGATCTCACGCACATCCACTGCCGCGCCGATGCCGAACGCCGAGAAGAGGTAGATGGCCGCGATGACGATGCCGCCGGTCACGATAGACTGCGGGATCTGCTTTTTCGGGTCGCTCATGTTGTTTGCGTACGTGCACACGACCTCAAAGCCCAGGAAATTGAAGATGATGACGGAGATATACGAAAGGCTGTTTAAGTCGAACGACGGCAGAAATGTCCGCGCCGACATGTCGTTGACAAAGCCGTATCGGCTGATATACCACACGCCGAGCCCGCCGACCAGCAGCGCCAGCACGATCTTGATGACAGCGCTCACGTTCAGGATAATGATGCTGTCGCACACGGGATAACACGCGATGAGCGTGACGATCCAGATGAACAGAAGCTCCACGATGAGCGAGCCGAATGTTCCGAGGCTCCGCCTCGTGATGAACGTGATGAGCTCGGGACACATCACCGCGAGCGACGCCATCCACAGTGGAAAGTTGATCCAGTAGTACCACGAGGCACGCGCCGCCCACTTGCCGTTCGGATACGCCGCGTGGATCCAGTCATAGAGCCCGCCGTCTCCCGCGTAGGCTGTGCCGAGCTCGGCGGCGATGAGGCCGTAGGGCAGCAGAAACGCCAATATCATAAAGATCCACCAGAAATACTGGCTGTTGCCGATCGACGCGACCGGCGCCGCTGCCTCGGCGACAAACACCACGCAGATGACCGACAAAATGACGTCTGCGAGCCGGAATTGATTCTTCTCCATGACTTATCTCAGCTCTTTTCCGCTTTCGAAACGCCGCAGTAGGCCTCGACGCAGCCGAGCTTGTCGCAGAGCACTTTGTCAAGCTCCTCTTTCGCCGCCGCGATCTGAAGACCGCTCGGCTCCTTGCGGCAGCGTGTAAAGTAGACAAGAAGGCCGCGCATGGCCGTCAGGCGGTTGCCTGCCTCCTCCCAGCAGAGGGAGGCGTCGCTGTCGGCGACCTCGTCGGTCACGTCCTCGCCGCGCGTCGCGGGCAGGCAGTGCATGAATTTGCAGCCGAGGTTCCCGAGCTGCATCAGCTCGCGGTTGACCTGATAGTCGTGGAAGACGCGCACGCGCTCTTCCTTCGGCATCTCGTTTTCGTAGAGGCCGTACCACACATCGGTATAGATGAAGTCCGCGCCGCGTACGCTCTCGCGGTCATCGGTGACAAGGTAGCTGCCGCCGGAGAGCTCGCAGTTCTTCTTCATGATCTCCTTGTGCTGCTCATTCAGCTGGTGGCCCTGGGGGCCGTACTGGACAAAGTGCATGCCGAGCTTCGTCGTGATAAAGCCGAGCGACGCGCACACCTGCGTCGCGTCGCCCACGAACACGACCTTGCAGTCCTCTAACTTTTTCCCCTGCGGAAGGTTCTCCACGATCGTGCAGAGGTCGCCGATCTCCTGCGTGGGGTGGTTGTAGTCCGACATGCCGTTGATGACGGGGATGGTGCAGCTTTTTGCGAGCTCTTCGATCGTCTTGTGCTCGATGACGCGCGCCATCACGACATCGACAAGCTTTGAGAGTACCTTGCCCGTGTCGCCGATGGTCTCATGCCCGCCGAGCTGGATCATACCGGGGCCTAAATACTGCGCGTGCCCGCCCATCTGGCTCATCGCAGTCTCAAACGAGACGCGCGTGCGCGTAGAGGACTGCTGGAAGATCATGCCAAGCGTCATGTTGCGCATCAGGGGCGGATAGTAGCCCGCCTTAATGGCCTTTTTGATGGCGAGCGACAAGTCGATGATGTCGAGCAGTTCCTGCTTTGTGAATTCATTGGTGTCGATAAAGTCTTTTTTCATACGATTCCTCCGACATTTCAAGTTGCTTTTTGCCGCGGAGGCAGACGCCGCGGCGAATGCTGCGCTTAGTGTCTGCACTTTTTTCCAGTTCATGCGAAAAAAAACTGTGCAACATGACACAAATCACGCCGTATTCCGTCGCTGCTGTGTATTTTACATAGATTTTACAATTCTCCTCTGGCAGTTTTGACATTTGGCGCGTAAACTATTACTTGTTTATAAATAGAGTCTCAAAAAAGAAAAAAGGAAAGATAGAAAATATGGATATTTTCAATGTGCTCACGATGATCGGCGGGCTGTGCCTGTTCCTCTTCGGCATGAACCTGATGGGCCAGGCGCTCGAGCGCCGCGCGGGCGGCAAGCTCCGCTCTCTTCTCGACAAGATGACCGGCAGCGTATTCGCCGGATTTTTAACGGGCCTTGGCATCACGGCCATCATCCAGAGCTCGTCCGCCACCACGGTCATGGTGGTCGGCTTTGTCAACTCAGGCCTGATGACGCTGCGTCAGGCCATCAACGTCATCATGGGCGCCAACGTCGGCACGACCGTCACGGCCTGGCTTTTGAGCCTTGGCGGCATCGACTCCGGCAACTTCTGGATCAAGCTCTTAAAGCCCTCATCCTTCACTCCCGTCCTTGCGCTCATCGGCATCATCTACTACATGTTCTGCAAGGATAACAAGAAAAAGGACACCGGCATGATCCTGCTCGGCTTTGCCACGCTCATGTTCGGCATGGAGACGATGAGCGGCGCGGTCGCGGGCCTCAAGGACGTCCCCGCGTTCACGAATCTCTTTGTTGCCTTTCAGAATCCCCTCCTCGGCGTGCTCGCCGGCGCGCTGCTCACGGCCATCATCCAGTCGAGCTCCGCGTCCGTCGGTATTTTGCAGGCGCTCGCCGTCACGGGTTCTGTGAGCTATGCCGCGGCCATTCCCATCATCATGGGCCAGAACATCGGCACGACCGTCACGGCCATGCTGTCGTCCATCGGCACGAACAAAAACGCCCGCCGCGCCGCGGTCGTTCACCTTCTCTTCAATGTTATCGGCGTTGTCGTGCTGCTGACGGTCTTCTGCATTGTGCGCGCGGCTTTTGCGCCCGCGCTGCTGGATGAATCCGCCACCATGGCGGGCATCGCCGTCACACACTCGGTCTTCAACGTCCTCTGCACCGCCATGCTCCTGCCTGCGGGCGGCCTTCTTGAAAAGCTCGCCTGCCGCATCGTCCCCGACGATCCCCAGACGCAGGGTGAAAAGACGACCGAGCTCGACGAGCGTCTTCTCCCCACCCCGTCCCTCGCCCTTCGCCAGAGCCGCACCGTCGCCCGCGAAATGGCGGACTGCGCCGTGCGCGCGCTGAACAACGCTCTCACCGCCCTTGACCACAACACGCCCGAGCTCGCCCAGAGCATCCGCGACGATGAGGAGCTTTGCGACCACTATGAAGATATCCTCGGCACCTACCTCGTCAAGCTCAGCACGCAGAAAATGGGCCGCGACGAGAGCGAGGAGGCGACCGAGTTACTCAAGACCATCGGCGACTTTGAGCGCATTTCTGACCACGCGGTCAACATTCTCTCCTCCGCTGAGGAGATGGAGCAAAAGGGCCTCACGTTCTCCGGCAGCGCCCTCAACGAGCTCGCCATTCTCACCTCCGCCATCCGCGAGATCCTTTCGCTCTCGCTCAAGTCCTTCTCCTCGCAGGACGTCGCGCTCGCCCAACAGGTCGAGCCGCTCGAGCAGGTCATCGACACGCTCAAAGAGCAGATGCGCACGCGCCACATCCTGCGCATGCAGCAGGGCCATTGCAGCATTGAGGCTGGCTTTGTCCTCTCCGATCTTCTGACCGACCTTGAGCGCACATCCGACCACTGCTCCAACATCGCCGGCTGCGTCATCGACGCCCGTGCGCATAACCTCAACCTGCACGAAACGCTGCGCCAGGCCAAGACTGCCGACGGCAGCTTCCAGCAGACGTACGAATCCTACGTGGAAAAGTACCAGCTTCCTGTTCCGTCGTCAAACGTGTAAAAAGCGGGGCGCTTGCGAGCGCCCCATTTTTGCTATTTTCTTGCTTGTAAAGCGCCCGTTTCCCTGCTATACTACGGTCATTAGGTTATTTCCGCGCAAACTGTCAATTTTGCGCGGTAGGAAAGGATGAATACCATGGACCCGATTTATGAGATCGAATTGCAGGACTGCCCCTACTGCCGCGGCACCGGTACGGTGGAGGATGAGCAGGGCTGGTGCGTTTATGTCACCTGTGTCGACTGCGGCGCGCAGACCGCGCACGCAAGCTACGAGTCCCCCGAGGAACGTCTGGCCGCCGCGCAGCAGGTCGCGCACCTGTGGAACGTCGGCAAGGTTCTGAACCCCGGCGTCGGCGACTGATTCGACTGGAACTGCATAAAAAGGACGGAAGAAAAGCATCTTCCGTCCTTTTTGCTCTCAACCGCCGTTTGAGCGCGCGAAACTCCCCCTCCATTGCGCGTTTTCCTGCAATCGGCTATACTGAACTCATCAAGGACGTCCGCACTTTACAGAAACGGAGTTTTGCCTTTATGAACATCGACATCGGCAGCAAGATCAAAACGCTGCGCCTCTCCAAAAGCATGACGCAGGAGCAGCTTGCAAAAGCCCTCCACGTGAGCGCGCAGGCCGTGAGCAAGTGGGAAAACGG
>OJRM01000825.1_pt1 | contig 11385 bp, 5 predicted proteins | sample 1599171 | NCBI WGS metagenome assembly OJRM01 (sample SAMN03922538, study PRJEB24848) | human gut metagenome | isolation source: stool sample | host: Homo sapiens | place: Germany | collected 2010-05
TTAGAATGTAAGGTTGATACCTCCTGAAATCACACGCATCGGAGAATAGCCTCCATATTCATCGTCAGCGCCTGCCATTGCCACACGGGGGTCAAATCCCTGACGTTTGGACCACAAGGCAAGATTGTCTGCTGTAGCATAAATGCGCAACTTTTCAATACCGAATTTCTGCATCAAGTTTTTGGGTAATGTGTAACCCAAAGTAATGTTACGGATACTGAAGTAGCTGGCCTTTATCAGATTGAGGTCTGACTGCTGAGTGAAAGAGTTAGAAGCATTGTCCGCATTCCAGATAGGGAGTGAGCCTGTACCTGTCTCCGGATTGAACGTCTTCCACATATCCTTGTTATGACCTACATAGAATGAGGAGCTCATACCATCCAAATAGGAATAATCATAAGCATAGCCTCCAATCTGGAAAGCCGTTGCTATAGAAAGATCAATACCTTTGTAAGAGAAAGTAGTACTGAAACCGCCATTAAAATCAGGCAATGCAGATTTGCCGATGAAATAGCGGGTTGCCTCGGCGTAAGTAGTAGTGGTAGTGCGGCCTATTACTTCTCCTTTATCATTTGTTTCGTCCATGTACCACATGGCATTTCCTTTTTCATCCATACCGGCATACATATAAGTATAGTATTCAAAGCGGCTCTTGCCTTCACGCAGGTTGAATGGACCACTGGTAATACCATCTTTGCGATTTTCTTCGGGCAGCGTCAAGATGCGGTTTTTGTAGTGGGAACCCACAAGCGATACCGTCCACTTCAAGTCAGGCTGATTGAAAATATCTACATTTACATCGAACTCTATACCGGTGTTTTTCATCGCACCCAGGTTTTCCCAGTTATATGGACGTCCGGCTGTAGAGAAAGCTACGGGACGCTTGAAAAGCATATCATCTGTACGGCGATAGAAGTATTCAAATGAACCATATACCCGGTCGAACAAGCGGAAGTCTACACCCACGTCAAAAGTTTTCTGCTTTTCCCATGTCAAATCCGGATTACCGTAAAATTCCGGTGAATAGCCTAATTCAGCACCATTCCAAGTAACCGTATATTGGTCTTGGTAAGGTGTGTATACATAGGCGTAACCTTCATCCGAAAGTATATTTTCATTACCCTGGGTACCATATGAAGCACGTATTTTCAGGTCATTTAACCAAGCGTCCGTTCCGTCCATGAATGCTTCATTGGAAATACGCCAAGCGGCCCCTACCGACCAGAAATTACCCCAACGGTTCAGGAAGCGGGAAGTACCGTCGCGGCGGAAAGCTGCTGAGATATAATATTTGTTATTGTAATCATAGTCTGCCATACCGAAATAGCCCTCGATGTTGTGGTTCACCTTGTAGCTATTGATGTATTGCATCTGTCCACCATTGTTCAGTTCCGGATTGCTCGGATTAAAAAAGTTTGTTTTCTGTCCGTCAAAATAGTCGTATTCATACTTATAGTATTCATGACCGACCTTAGCCGATAAGTGGTGGTAATCGCCGAATACATTGCTGTAGGCCAAAATTTGGTTGAAGTTGGTAGTTGTTGTGTTGATACTTGCCTGTGTACCTCGACCACCGAACGACTGTCCGTCACCGATAGTCGGCGTGTAATAGAGTGTTTCGCTGTCATTCGTAAAATCATAACTGTAATTTGCCGTAAACTTGAAATTCTTCAAGAATGAGATTTCTATATATGAACGTGAAGTCAGGTTATTATACACGCTTTCACGAATGTCCTCTCTCATGTTGGCTATCACATTTTGATTAGTTGCAGTAGGGCGTTTGGATGTACCGTCTGTTTCACCGTTTCCGGCATCATACATGGGACGTCCGTCTTCATAATATTTCATGTTACCTTCTGCGTCATAGGCATGAACCGGGAAGATAGGAGCCCAGGAGCGTGCCACAGCGAAAGGATTAGAAGCAGTTCCGGCATTTTCCTGTACACCGTTTTGAGTAGCTTTGGAATACCCTACATTGGTACCTACTTTCAACCAAGACTTCAGTTGGGAGTTAACATTAGCGCGAGCTGTAAAACGTTCATAAGAAGAACCTAATACATAAGAGTCATTGTCCAAATATCCCATAGATACATAGAAATCCGTACGGTCGTTACCGCCTGATGCAGACACATTATATTCCTGACGGAAAGCGTTGTCGAACAAGGCATCAGCAAAAGTGTCATCATAACGCAAACGCGCATTGGGGTTAAGTTTACCATCAGGTGTCACCAGATATTCTCCTTGCGGAATAATGTAAGCATTGTAATTACCTAGTTCGCCCAGCAAATCCTGACTGGCTGCCAAATTAGAATCTTCAATGGAGTTTCCGGCTGCCCAATAGGTATTACGAATACCGTACCAAGTCAGGCGATAGAACTCTCCGGGATCGGTAGCCATGTCATAATCCTTATACGCACGCTGTGCCACCCCCCAACTACCGTCAAAGTTAATGGATACTTTGTCCTTACGTCCGGTCTTGGTCGTAATCATAACTACACCTCCAGCTGCACGAGAACCATACAAGGAGTTGGAAACAGCATCTTTCGATACGTTCACCGAAGCAATATCTGTAGGGTTGATATCCGACAACTTACCGTTGAAAGGCACGCCATCTACCACAATCAACGCATTATTGCTAGCTGAAATAGAACCTATACCGCGCAGGACGATATCGGCATCCTGTCCCGGCTGTCCGGAAGAACTTACTACCTGTAAGCCGGCTACAGCTCCTTCGAGTGCGTTTGAAACGGATGCAGCCTGCGAATTGCTGATAATTTCATTTTTCACACTACTGATGGAGCCTACCAGATCCTGCTTACGTTTAGTGCCATAAGCTACTACGGTTACTTCATCAAGCAGCTCCGTATCAGACTTTAATATTACTTTTAGGTTTGGTTTGATAGCCACTTCCTGAGTCTGCATACCGATGTATGAAATCTGCAAAGTTTTCGCAGAACTGCATAAAAAGTAAATATCTGATTATTAATATATTATATCTTTAATAGAACTGATTATAATTAGTATAGTCTTCTTTAAAAGCTAATATAAGAGAGGTACGGGATTTGGAGGTATACCCATTATCTACTTGAAGTTAATATATATCGTTGATATTCAGATATTTATAACAATAATACAGTTTTATTATCATATTGAAAATTTACTTTCTGTTTTTTTCTTTATCTTTTTGTTGATATAATTTAATCAATTATATATTGAACTTAAACGAATACATTGTTATGGAATACTATAGTATATCTTGTATTAACTATTGTTCTTTTGTAAATATTTATAAATGCTTTATTCCTAAAGAAAGAACAATGTTTGGAGATGAGTTTTAATACGGAAAAATCCCTCCATTTTAGATTGAATTTGTGAAAACAACCTAAAACAAAGGGATTTATTTACTGGAATTTATTTACCTCCATTTATCCACGTCTTCTCAGAATAGATATAAGAACCGTCGCCGTAGGCTTCTTTCACATCCGGATTGCCGATGACCGCGCTGTTGCCATAGGGCAAGCGTTCCGGATAGCGGTTAATACCGCTTTGGGTGTTTCTCGGGTTAGTCAGTATTACATACTCTTCTCCCATTGCTTTCAAGCGACGCAGATCGTTGTAAGTTTCCACTTGCTCGTCCAATGCTTGCGCCACATATTTCTGTTCAAAAAGTTTTTGGAGTGTCGGTGCGCCCAAAGACATGGCATAGTTTTTTGCTATTGTTGCAGCAGTCGGTACAGTGGATTCATCTCCAAACCAAGTCAGAATTTCCGTAACAGAAGCTTCTACTGCTTTTTGATACGCCGAGGTGGCATCAATGTTTGAACGCAGTTGAACTTCTGCCTGAATGAAATAGAGTTCGGCTTTACTCATGATATGAATAGGCTGTGAACCGAACAAATACCATGCCGGCTGATATTTCATTACTCTGGCATCATCTACTGTCTTGGCAATAGTTTCATCTCCCGGAGTATAAGACTCTCCCAAAGCATTCAGATAATAATCCAAGCGAGGATCATCTGTGGCTTCCATCAAGTCTGCTACTATTTTTGAAGGTGCTGTGTACTGGCGGCTGAAAACATAGGCACTCCATGGATTGTCACATGTAGAACCATTAAATCCTGTAACCGTAAATCCTTCGAATCCGTTGTCTATAGCTTTTTGTACGGCTGTTGCTACTTCTGAAAGTACGTTAGGTTCTACCGCCAGTTTATGCAACAGATAGCGTGCTTTCAGAGCGTGAGCAGCTGCGAGCCATTTAGATGCAACCCCTTTGTAGGCTATGTCCTGATTACCGGCACTTGTCAAACTTTTGCCTTTTTCCAAGTTACCAATAGCCTTGTCGAGTGTAGCCAAAATACCAGTATAAACATCTTTCTGTGCATCTAATTTAGGTTGCAAATTACCTTGCCCTTGCACAGCTTCGCTATAAGGAATATCACCGAACATATCGGTCAGGACACCGAAGTTTACAGCTTCCAATACTTGTGCCATACCCAGTATATCAAACTGTCCGACATTACCCGGTACTTCATTCTCTATTTTACTCTGCATTTGGCGTATATTCTGTAAATTGCCATAGATAGAGTTCCATACATTGTTAAAGGTAGTAGAAGCAGCCCATTCGCTTGAGTTGCGCATTTCGGCAAACATTAATTGGTTGTTACCCATACCTATCTCTTGCTCATTGAGCGAAGAAAGGTAAAAAGCAAAGTCACCCGATACGGTACTGAAGCCTGTGGACATAATGGCATCTGTCAGTTGGAGTGCTGCCGGGACGGCTTCCGGTGAAGGATGTTCATAGTCCTTGTTGATGCGGTCAAATGCATCTTCCGTACATGCTGCCAGTCCGAGAAGAGCTACCGTCAAAGTCATGAATATGTATTTTTTCATAATCAAAATCTTTATGTTATATGTTTAGAAATTAATAGTAAGACCACCGCCGAAGCTAGATGTGTTGGGAACTGAGAACCGTTCGAAGTATCCGCTCATATTATTATTGCCTTGCGAAGACTCCGGATCGAAGTTGGGCAAATTGGCCCAAACAAGCACATTACGGGCAAAGCCGTAAATCGAAATGTCGAAGATACCGAGTTTGGGCAGTTGATAAGTCAAAGTTAGGTCGCGCAACTTGACAAAGCTCGTGTCATATACGCCAGATTCGGTGATATTGTAATAAGCCTGATAGTAATCGGCTTTATATACTTCAACTGTATTGGGCTGTCCCGTTGCTTCATCTATACCTTCAGCAACCATACTTCCTTCGTGATAAGGAAGTGACTCTTTGGTAGCACCAAAATAATTCAGAGTCATGTTTGTTCCGTGATACATCTTTCCACCTTGTTGCCAGCTCCATGTGGTAGAGAGTGAAAGACGTTTATAACGGCCACCCAGCGTAAAACCAGTAGTGAAGTCCGGAGAGCAGTTGCCTAAGTCTTGGCTATTGCCCGAGGATTGAGGCAGACCGTTCAGTAACAGCAAATTGCCTGCTTCATCGCGTTTGAAGCCCAAACCATATATGTTCGGATAAGTACATCCTGCCTGTGCACGAATTTGCGGTTCTACAAATCCGCCCAGCATAATGGATTCAACACCCGGAGCCAGTTCTATAACCTTGTTGTTTACTTTGGTAAAGTTGATGCCCAAATTCAGGTCGAAATCTTTGGCTTGCAGAATAGCAGCATTAATAGAAAGTTCGTGAGCATGCGTGCGCATTTTTCCGGCATTGGTCAACATTTCCTGATAGCCGGTCGCTCCATCTACGGGTACATAAAATATCTGATCTTCTACATTCTGCAAACTGTATGTGTATTCCACTTTCAAACGGCTGCCAAAGAAATGTAAATCGGCACCTACTTCATAATTGGTTGTATTTTGCGGTTTCAATTCTTCATCATACACGCGGTAATAGGGTGTGAAAGTAGATACTCCGCTGGGTAGAGGATAGGTAACCGGATAGTAAGAGTACATACCGCCCCCGTAGGTGGGAGTATAATAATAATTGGCATAATAGTTACCGGCCTGACCTACTTGTGCGAACGAAGCACGGAGTTTACCATAGTTTAATATTTTATTGTTCTGTAAGAAAGGTAATTTGGTGAACTCCCAGCCTAATGATACTGAAGGATAAAAGAAACTGCGACTGCCGCGCGGCATGGTTGATACGTAGTCGTTACGTCCGGTTACGGTCAGATACACCTGATCTTGCCATGACATTGAAAGACTTCCGAAAAAGCCTACTGTACGTTCTTGTCGCTTATACTCACTAGATGTTAGTGAAGTAGCATTTCCAATGTTGGTAAAACCAGGAAAGTTGAAGTTGCTGCCGTAATAATCCCAGTTACGGATACTCTCATGATTGAACTCGTTTCCTAATATTACGTTCAGCCTCCATTCGTCGCTTTTTCCGAATTTACCGTCAAAATTAACGGTGAACAGATTATTGAATACATTATGCTGAGAACCGTAATTCTCTATGTCTCCACCTTTCAGCGATGACGTACTGCCCATTTCCCGTACAGTGGCATAGTCAGAAGTCCAAATGTCAAGACCGGCCTGTTCCCTAATCTTGAGTGAGAAGTTCTCTCCCAAGCCCAAATCCGGTTGGTACTCCAAATAGGTATTGCCAAAAGCACGGTTGGTATGCTGGAGATATTCATTATGTTCCGCCCACCAATAAGGGTTGGTAAATGAGGTGGAACGGAACAATATCTGGTTTGTCGGATTGCCCGGTTCATGATTGGGAATACCCTTCAAATCATATTCGGCCGGAGCAGAGTAAACCACATTCATGATACCATCGTTGGCTCCCGGTGCAGATGTAATTTTAGTAGATGAATAGTTCATGGAGAATCCTGTGTTCCACTGTGGATTGATTTTCCAATCTACCAATCCGCGCGCTCCCCAACGGTCCATGCCTGTTGAAGGAATGATGCCATTCTGGTGCGAATTGTTCACGCCGAACGAATAGTTTATTCCGTTGATGCTTTGTGATAGATTCACGTTTGTGTTTTCAGTGAATCCTGTGCCTAAAAAATCGCCCACATTATCATAAATCTGTGGCGTAGTCCAACCATCCAAACCGGCTTGTGCGCGTTTGGGATTGTAATATTGTCCTTCGCGCATACCATCTGCCGCAGTGTATTGATTATTCATGTTTCCACCATATTTGGGGTCATTTGCCAATTCGCTGATTTTTGGTCCCCAAGTCATGGAAGAAGACGGATCATATCCTGCTGCAATGCTGTTGCCCTGCGAATATATATTTTGACGTTCGAATTTGCGTGAAACCCGTTGTGCACTCAGGTTCGTTGAAATCGTTACGCTTGGTTTGTTCATATTGTTTTTGGAACCGCGTTTGGTCGTAATGACAATCACACCGTTGGATGCACGGATACCATACAATGCGGATGCTGCCTGACCTTTCAGTATATTCACAGACTCTATATCTTCAGGATTAATGTCTATGCTACGATCGGCGTAGTTAGCACCCGTTACAGATTTACCGGTATCAAAATCCGCAGTTGTATTCACAGGCATACCATCAATTACATATAACGGCTGGTTGTTGCCATCAAACGAGCGAGCACCACGAATTACAATCTGAGAAGAAGCACCCGGTGCACCCGATGACTGACGAATATCTACACCCGTCAGCTTACCTTGTATAGCGCTGGCAAGCGAGGTTGTTCCTGCTTTATTCAGTTGTTCTGAATTCAAATCCTGTGCCGCATAGCCTAATGCCTGTCTCTTATACACATCTCCGAGCCCACGAGACCGAGGCTGATCCGAATGAAATTCGCAAAGTTTTCGCAGAACTCATAAAGATATAAGTTGCTAAAAATAAGAGTTTTATAAGTGACAGTTAAGTTACCATTCAGAGCAAAAGTATTTACACATATCATTCTGGCCATATCTAATAATCGAATTATATTACCAAAGTGCTACCTATAATCTATAATAACTGTTGATTATTAGCGCTTTGTATGGACGACTGTTGGATAATAATCATATCATAAATATACTTATTGCTTTTTGAAATAACATTTTGTAAGCAAAAAAGTATTGGTAGCTTAAGTCTTCCGTTTATAACTTGAACTCAGCCTCTCTATCAAGTTTAAAATGAAAATCATCTGTTATGCTATCATACTATAGGGGATATACTTCTGATTTCAAGCATATTAATCCGTGTAAAACAGGCGTGATAGATAAAATTATTTACAACTATCTATCACGCCACACATCGCCTTAAAAATGGGCTAACCCCTATGTGTATTCACACCTGATTGCACGGAATAATTTATTGGTTATCGGTGTAAAACTTTTAGTTTTATAGGAGAAAACTAAAAGTTCCAGCATTACAAAACAACTTGCTTACTACTTATTAAAGCTGTTATCTGTTTTTTTTTTGATACCAAGTGCTGCTTGCTTTATTTTTTCCAAGTCATGGACAATCGTCATATCCATAATATTGGTATACACTTGTGTCGTTTTTACGCTTTTATGACCAAGCAGCTTTTGTACAGTAGTGATATTTACACCATTATATATAAGTAAAGTTGCATTGGTGTGACGGGCTGTGTGAAATGAAATCTTTTTTGATAACCCTGCCAATTTCGCAATGATTATCAGGTCTTTATTAATATTTGAGTTATCTCTTAAGCGGAAAAAATCCTCCAGATTATTGCGGTATTTATTAAGGATTACAATTCCTTTGCCTGCAAAAAGGAGATAAAGGGGTAACCGCACTTCTGTTCCGGTCTTTACAGATTTATATATAAGCCACGTTTCCTGATTTATATCTACAATGTTTTTCTTTGATAAATTTGTAAAATCAGAGTATCGCATTCCTGCATAACAGCAGAACAGAAAAGCATCCAAGGACTTTTGCAGTTTCATATGCTTGTCCGTCAGGCTCAAACGTTCCAATTGTTCCAGTTCTTCTGGTACTAAATGGGTGTGTTTGTTTTCCACGGTTTTTATTTTATACTTCCTGAAAGCATATTTCTGGATTTCAATATATTCTTTATTAATAGCAATATTTATGTGGCGTTTTAAATGTTTCATATGTTTCGCAATGGTATTGGTATGATATCCTTTCTGTTGCAGGAAGTACTCAAAAGATGAAACGAACTCGAATGTCAAATCGGAAAATACTATATCCCTTTTGAATTCTTGCAGCAATAGAAGAGTAGAAAGATGATTACGTTTGGTGCTGTCCTTTAAAGACGAATTCGAAACCTCTTGCTTAAAGAAAGATATAAATGAAGAATTGTTCTCTCTGGTAGCTAAAGCATCCTTTAATAATTCCAATGATATACGTTTGCCCTGCTGCCATAATTCCAATTCTTTTTTCTCTATTGCTGCGACAAATTCGTAAATCAGGCGGTTGAGAGCATCTGCATTAGGGTGTTTTTTTACAACTAGTTTTTTTGCATCCCATTGTTCCGGTTTCAGATAGACTTTGGTTGAAAAGTATTTCTTCTTTCTGTCCAAATAAGCTTCTACTTGTACCAGTACCATTCCTCTTTTGTTCAGACATTTCTTTCTGTTGTACACAAGACTGTAAATAATTTTATTCATCTCAAGTTATTTTGATTAATACTATAAACAAATAAGATGATATTCTGTGCAAAACAGGGTTTGAATAAGAATTAATATCTGCAAAAAAAGACTCTTTCTTTGACGGTCTGTTCTTTGAAGTCACTCAAAAGATTCAAGATATCTTGCTTTATCGGATGAACTAGCGTAAATATGAGAGCGTTTTTAACTATTTTATTTTAAAATATATATATTCGGATTAATAATAGAACAAAATGATTAAAACATAGTGGTAGTAAACATTACCATTTTAAGGTTCTATAATTGCATAAAACATGCTATTCAGCATAAAACAATCGAAATTCTTAACAGATTGATAGATTTACAAGGTTTTTTCAATAAAATAGTTGTGTGTTTCATATTTATTAATATATTTGCATTTTGTTAGAGTAAAGAAACAATTAATGTAAAGTTAAACTTTAAGAGAGAATTTATGAAAAGAAAATTAATGCTGTTATTGGCCTGCCTTTTTGTGGGTATAGGTCTGGTAACTGCCCAAACACAGAAAGTCACAGGTGTTGTGATTTCTGAAGAAGATGGGCAGCCAGTTATTGGAGCTTCTGTATTGGTAAAAGGTACGCAAATCGGTGCTATTACCAATGTAGATGGTGATTTTACATTACTGAATGTACCAAGTTCTGCGAAAACTTTGCAGATTTCATACATCGGTATGCAGACTCAGGAGGTGGCTATCAAGCCTAGTGTAAAAGTAATCATGAAATCTGATACAGAGATGCTTGACGAGGTAATGGTAGTAGCTTTCGGTACTGCAAAAAAGTCGGCATTTACCGGTTCTGCTGCAGTGGTAAATACGGAAGAATTGTCTAAGCGTATAACAACTAATGTATCTGATGCTTTGGTGGGTTCAGTAGCCGGTCTGCAGATTCGCGGAAGCTCTGGTGCACCAGGCTCCAACGATAATAAAATCAACATACGCGGTATTGCCTCCATGTATGCCAGTACAGATCCTTTGATTATTGTAGATGGGGCTCCTTATACAGCTAGCCTTTCCAATATACCTCAAAACGACATTGAATCGATTTCTGTTTTGAAAGACGCGGCTTCTGCCTCACTTTATGGTGCGCGTGGTGCAGCTGGTGTAATCATTGTTACCACTAAAAGAGGACAAACCAAGGATGCCGAGGTCAATGTTGATATGAGATGGGGCGTAAACTCACGTGCAGTACAAGACTATGATGTCATTACTGATCCGGGGCAATATTATGAGGCTTATTATTCACAACTTTACAACTATTCGTTCTTTGGACAAGGAAATTCTGCAGCTACTGCGAATGCATGGGCTAACAAAACAATGATTGACCATTTGGGATATAATGTATATAACGTTCCGGAAGGTTATAACGTTCCGGAAGGTGAAATGCTTATTGGCATGAATGGTCGCTTGAATCCGAATGCTACTTTGGGACGCAAATATACGCGTGATGGAGTAGAATATTATTTACAGCCAGATGATTGGCAGGATTTGGCTTATCGTAACTCTTTACGTCAAGAATATAATATAAGTGTGAACGGTGGCAATGAACGTTCTTCCTTTTATGCAAGTTTAGGCTACCTGAACGATGAAGGTATTATAGTCAACTCGGATTATGAACGTATCAGTGGACGTATCCGTGCAGACTATCAAGCAAAAAAGTGGCTAAAGTTAGGAGCCAATGTAGGTTATATTCATTCTGTACAACATTCTGTTCCGAATCAAAGTACTGCTGCTAACAGTGCAAACCTGATCTGTCTCTTATACACATCTCCGAGCCCACGAGACCGAGGCTG
>OJRM01000834.1_pt1 | contig 11231 bp, 6 predicted proteins | sample 1599171 | NCBI WGS metagenome assembly OJRM01 (sample SAMN03922538, study PRJEB24848) | human gut metagenome | isolation source: stool sample | host: Homo sapiens | place: Germany | collected 2010-05
GTATCGTCGGCAGCGTCAGATGTGTATAAGAGACAGAGCAGGAAGCGATATAAGTGCGTTTGACGACAGTACGAAATGGAATGACAGCTTTGCTGTTGAGACATCTGACAAAAGTGTGGATGTGGATATTTCAGCAGACATTACCCTGCCGGACTGCAAAAGCATGTCGGTTGTTGAGGTGAAGAATATAAAGGTGGGTGCCGATTTCAAAAAGAGTGTGATAGAGGCTTATTTTGGCGATAGTACCGTATATTATCACGACATACCTCATTATACGAAAGAAGAGATATATCACAGCATGGAGGTTGTAAAAAATGAGATTGCCGGGTATCAGCAGGAAATTGATGCGGGACTTATCACAGAAGAGGGCGTCAGCAGGGTGATGAAAAGTGAAAATGATCTGCTGGAACAGTATGAAAAGGCAGAACCGTCTGCACTTGATACGCGTGAAATAGCCACAGACTATACGGATTGTAATGAGTATCTGGGATATATTGGTAATGTTTTCTGTGAGCTTAGATTTGGAATTGCTGAGGACGGCTCTCTTGAATATATTTCAGCACAGCCTCTTAAGGCAGGAAGTGAGGGGACATTATACGATGATAGTGAGTATGGCTATTACGGACCACCATCCTTTGCAGAGGAGAAAGGTGTAGAGGGATTTAACGGAGGCTCTACAGGTGGAGATACTACATCTGCATATGACAATGAGTGTGTATTGACCAAAGACGAAGCTGTAAAGAAGGCAGAAGAATTTCAAAATAAATTAGGCAGGGCTTCACAGGTATATATAGGAACCTCAGACTACGAGTGGAGCGCAGGAGTGATAGAGGATGGCGATGATACTGTAAAAACTGATGATACAGAGAGCGTTATAAAGGATACAGCGTGGGGATATATCATAGATTATGGCGAGGGTGTGGATGGCATAGCGTTTTGCAAGTCACTCGATTTCACCCGGAATATGGATATATGGGAGACACTCGATAACTATGATGATTTTATGCCATATGGCAGCAGTTCCTTTATTGTGACGGATCAGGGAGTGACGGAATTTACTGTTTCTTACCCGGTTGATATTGTAAATGAGTCAAAAAACGTAGAACTCTTGTCAATGGACACTATTAAAGAGATCATCAAGGATGACATGACAAAAAACTCAGATCAGTATGATTTTACACAAAATCACACTTACAACAATCTAAAGCTCGGATATATCCGTTTGAAGGATGCATCTGACAAGGATAAATGTACTTATGTTCCGGCATGGTGTCTGTCAAAACAGGATAAGGGCTACGACAGATATCCGGTGTATGTGAATGCGATAGACGGCACGATCATAAGGAGTGATGATCTAATATAAGATACTGTTATTGGCTGCAATAAAGTTTATACATGGAGTTACATTTTTAGATAATAGATCAGGTTCATATTTATTTGGAAAAGATGTGGAAAATATATGATTAATAAAAAGAAAAAATATATAGGGCGTTTGACACTTGCCACTGCAATTACCTCTATTTTATTTTCAGGATGTGGGGCGGCACAAAAGGAGCTTGCACAGACGGACAGAGCTTCCTACGAGAAAATATCATACCAGACAGTTACGGTACAGAGCGGTTCACTCACACCGCAGACTACCATCAGTCTGAGCGCGCAGGGCTATACCAGGTTTTCCTATGGTGCGACAAACACGGAGCTTACGCTCGAAAAGGTAAATGTGGCAGTGGGTGATCATGTGAAAAAGGGTGATATACTGGTGGCTTTTAAATCCGGGGAGATACAGAAAAAGATTGAGGACTACAGCGGGCAGATTAGTCAGAATAAGCTTCTGGCAGAGCACTACAGGGCTATTATGAAAATCGATGATACTCATGATTATTCAAGCGATATTGCCCAGCTTGATAAGGACACAGAGGTTGCGCAGCTTTATCTTGATGAGGCTAAGGAAAAACTGTCGAGATATCAGATCACGGCATCCGAGGATGGCACGATCACAGCAATGAACAATTCGCTTTTGGCGGGAGTTTTTGAACCGGGCAGCAATCTTATAACAGAAATCAGCGGAAACGGCAATTACGAGGCTGACAGACCGGAAGGTTATGACTTTAATGTAGGTGATGTATACACGGCAACAGCATCTGATATAGAGTTTGAACTTAAGGTAAAAGAGGTGGACGATAAAAAACTTGTTTTTGAACCGGTATCGGACATGTCGGCAGTATCGGATGCACAGATATTTTCCATGGAAGTGACGCGCCCTGCTATAGAAAATGCTGTGTATGTGCAAAAGGACGCAGTACATGAGAAGGATGGCAGGTATTTTGTATACACACTGGATGAGAATGGATACAGACAGGCGGTATGGATAAGTGTCGCAGATCAGGTGGGAGACTACCGGATCATCACAGAAGGACTTAAAAGCGGGGATGAGGTGGTTTTGCAGTGAAGAACAGAAACCTTTTATCAATAAAAAAACTGGCAGTACTGGGGATATGTGTATCGTTTGTGGCAGGCGGCTGTGGAAAAATGACAGAAAGCAGCATACCAAAGCTTGAAGAACCTGTAGCGTTAAATGAAGCCTATAGACCTGTGGAATACGGTACGATCGGCTCCCTGCAGGTGCTGATGGCTACCGCAGTTTCGAGGGATTACTGCAATTACTACAGTGCCAATGTAAATATTTCACAGATATATGTGGAGCCGGGAGATACAGTAAATGTAGGGGATGTGCTTGCAGTCTGTGATGTGGATGAGGCAAAAAAACAGTTGCAGCAATGTAAGGATGCGCTGGCGCATGAGAATGAGACATATGAGATATCCGCTCAGATCTCGGATACGCAGATCAAATTATGGGAGAGTCAGGCTGCGGATACGGACGAATTTTCAACAGAACAGATTGAGAAAAAAGAGAGCACAGAAGAGGATTACAATACGCAGATTGCCACAGAACAGGAAAATGAACGGTACGATAAGCAGCTTCACGAATACCGAGTGCAAAAGATCAATGAGCAGATGGCTTCATATCAGCAGATTGTTGATGATGGAACGCTTAAGGCAGCCCACAGCGGTCTTGTCACTTACACTAAGAAGCTGACAGATGGAAGGTCTGCTGCGGCATACGAGAATATAGTCATTGTCTCGGATACGGATGACCTTGTGCTGGATATAAAGGGCACAGCCATAAATGAGTACAAATACAGCGATTATGACAAGAAATATGTGATAGTCGATGGCGAAAAATATGATGTCACTGAGTCTCAATATACATCAGAGGTTTTGGTACTTTCAAAGATAAACAACCGATATCCGGATGTGTGCGTGGAAAGCAGGGAAAAGCCGTTTCTTACGGCAGGACAGATGTATCCGGTATATTTTGAAAAGACAAAAGCAAATCAGGCACTTGTCGTGGGAAAAGATTCCATCTATAAGGATGGCGATACCAGATATGTCTATGTGAAAAATGATGAGGGCGGCCGCGAGAAACGCATCATAACAACAGGTGAGTCTGATGAAAACTATACACAGGTCACAGAGGGCTTAAAAGAGGGGGAGCTGGTTTACTATAATTCTACAGATCAGGTTCCGACAAAGTATAGCAAATATACGGTAACAAGGTCTGACTTTGATATAGCAAACTACGGTGTGCGCTACAGCAGATCTGACGCAGGGACGATAACCGAAACCTGTGATTATGAAGGGCAGATCGTATCGGTCAATGTGAAGCAGGACGATACGGTAGAAAAGGGGATGCTGCTTTACGTGGTGGATACCGGAGAGGGCAAAGCTGCCATAACAGAGGCGAAAAATGCGATCGACTCGGAGAATGAATCCTATGCGCAGAAGATTGCTGATTACGATAAACAGATAAAAGATTTATCTGAAGGTGGTAGTAGCGCAGAAGAAAATAACCGGCAGGATGAAAAGCCGGATACAGCATATGATGAGCAGCAGTTGAAACTGAATTTACAATTATTGAATCTGCAGAAAAAACTTGCCTGTGCAGACCACACCTATCAGCTTTCCCGGCTACAGTCAGCATATGACAGCATAAGCGCAGGAAATGACGGCAAAGGAAATATTTCAGTATATGCCAAAAATGACGGAAAAGTTTCAAAGGTGAGTGTCAAGGCAGGAGATAATGTGGAGAAAGGCTCAGATATCCTGCAGATAACCGGAAATTCCACGGACGTACTGTTGGTTCAGGTAAAGGATAGCAATAGCTATAAAGTATATAAGGACAATATAGCAGATGTGGGAGAGCGCGTATCACTTGAGCTGGACGGTACAACGATCTACGGAAGCTGTATCGGTTTTGCCGGTTACGGCAGGGAAGCTCAAAAGGGATATATAAATCAGGATGATAAAGGTGTGCATATTACCGGAAACACAGATTCGGGATATGGAAATGCAGCATTTTATATAAAACTTGACAATGGAATACCGGATGATCTGACCAGGGCATCTGCTGTAAAGTTTTCTTATGTTTCTTTTAAAAAGGTGGTAGTGGTGCCGACTTCGATCATACACAAGCAGGTCAATCCTATGGACAAAGATGATATATCATACTATGTGTGGAAAATTGATGGGGACAGCGTGGTAAAGCAGCCGGTAATATTGGGCGATTATACATCAGGCAGCAATACACTTGTGCTTTACGGTATTGATGAGGGCGATGAAATATGTTTGGCTTCGTAATTAATAAATTAAAAAACAGAAAATGGTTAAATCTGTGTCTGCTTATGGGAGTGGCTTTGTTTATAGCACTTTTTGTGTGCCACCCTATGTTTGAAAAGGGTGCGGGAAATCAGATACTCGACAGACTTTTTACGGATCATGCCACACAGCAGAATGAGTTTCCAGCACGGATGAGCCGCGAGGGAACATATGCGGTGGCAGATTATCCTGATTCGCAGTCAGTGCTTGATAAGCTGTCAGGATACGAAAAGAAGTGGACTGAATATGTGGATATAAACAAGGTTTCCTCACAGCAGCTTATCACACTCTCAGGAGGACGCGCAGATACAGAGTTTGGAGGACCTAACAATTATTTTACAATAGGATATCTGCCGGGACTTTCGGAGTACGCGGATGTTGTAAAATCTCAGACTGACACAGCCACATTCGAATGCAGTATAAGCGAAAAGACAATGGATCACTACGGACTTGTAGCAGGTGAAAAAATCTATTTACATGTACCTGATGGCAGTGGGAAAAAGGAAATTTCTTTCGTCATATCACAGATCTGCCGTGAAAAAGATATAAACGATCCATATTGGGCCAAGACGCTTTCGGATATGGGCGATGTGATATTTGTTTCGCAGGATGTTTTTGACGAAATGATGCAGTATTACAGCGAGGACAATATCAGCTACAGTGATTTTCTCATGCTGGATTACAGGCAGATCAACACGGAAAATGCCTCACTTTATGACGGTTATATGGAGCAGTTTAAGGATGCTGACAAGCTCTACAATGACAACATCCGTGATACGCTGGAGCGCTTTTTTACACAGCAGAAGACGATAAAGCTGATGCTTTGGGCGTTGGAGCTGCCGTGTCTTGTGCTTTTGATTTTATTTATAAGAATGATATCTGCACAGATACTTTCGCTCGAGGAAAATGACATACTTGTTTTAAGAAGCCGCGGTGCGACAAAATTACAGGTATTTATTTTGTACCTACAGCAGTCGGGAATAATAGCGTTTGCGGGCTGTGTACTTGGAATAGTACTCGGATATATAATGTGCCGGGCTGCCGCATCTACAGACGGATTTTTAAGATTTATGGCAAAGGATATAGGCACTTACAAATTTGTATGGAAGATGCTTGTCTATGCGGTGGCAGCGGCAGTTATCATGGTGCTGTTTATCACAGTTCCGGTGTGGAAAAAATCAAAGGATGCCATATCAGAGCACAGCAAGGAACGAATATCAAAGAAAAAGCCTCTTTGGGAGAAATGCTTTATAGACGTTATACTTTTGGCTCTGTCAGTATATCTGCTTTACAATTACAACAAGCAGAAGAGTACGCTTGCGATATCTGTTCTTGAGAACAGGAGCATAGATCCTGTCATGATACTGGACAATTCGCTTTTTATATTTGCAGCGGCACTTTTGTGCGTAAGACTTACCGGACTTATTATTCTGCTTGTGGACAGGCTCTTTAAAAAGCGTTTTTCTCCGGCAATGTATGCATCATTTTTACAGCTGAAACGAACCAGATACAATCAGGGATTTCTGGCAGTATTTCTTATCATGACAGTGGCTGGCGGTATTTTTGACGCGAATATGGCGCGCACCATGAACAGCAATATGGAAAAACGGATCGTCTACAATGTGGGTTGTGATGCGATATACAACGAAGATTTCAGACTCAGGATACAGAAGAATAAAGATGGCTCTGTAAGCTGGATGTATGACGAGCCTGATTTCGGTAAATACGAGTCGCTCAAAAATGAGGGCATCTGTGACGGGGTCACGCGTGTGCTTGAGGACGAGCGGGTAGACATTTCCGCAGGCAGTGGTTCGATTTCGGATGCATATCTTATGGCGATAAACACAAAAGAATTCGGTGAGACTGCGAAATTGCAGAGTGACCAAAATGATGATATTAATGACGCGCACTGGTTCAATTACCTGAATGAGCTGGCAAAAGAGCCGGACGGAGTCATCATTTCCTCAAATCTGGCAAAAGCTCTGGGACTTAAAGTTGGTGACAGCTTAAATTACTCAAGGTATGTACCGGAGGCTGTCGATGATGATCAGATCTACGCATCCGAGAATGCAAAGGTATGTGCCATAGTAAAAGGTTTTCCGGGCTACGAGCGTTACACCTATGAGACAGATGCAGAAGGAAATGTGACCGAGCAGGAGAAATACCTGATCGTTGCAAATTATGCTACGGTTGTGGAAAAGTTCGGCATGACACCGTACAGTGTGTGGATGAACCTGTCAAAAGGAAAAACGGTGGATGATATATACAAAAATTTAACATCCGCGCAGCAGCTTATAGACGAGAATAAAAACTCAGCAACAGTGCAGATCACAAACGGTATGTTTACATTAAGTTTTATACTTTCACTGATAGTGTGCTCAGTAGGATTTTTGCTGTATTGGGTTATGACACTAAAACAGAGGGAGCTGCAGTTTGGTATATACCGCGCAATGGGAATGAGAATGAGAGAGGTAAAAGCAATGCTTTTAAACGAGCAGATATTTTTATCATTTCTGCCGCTTCTTGCGGGAGCAGGCATAGGTATAGCTGCAACAGCGATGTTTGTAAGGCTCATATCGATCATATATCTGCCGCAGAAACACAATATCGGAGTAAATGTATATATTTATCAATCTGATATGCTGGAGCTTGCAGGAGTACTTTTCGTGGCTGTAGCCGTATGCTATGTGGTTATCAGCAGATTGCTTAAGAGTATGAAGATAGCACAGGCACTAAGGCTTGGAGAAGATAGTTAGCATGTAAAAAATGAGGTCGTGACATATGGAAAATGCGATAATTGCTCAAAATATAAAAAGATATTTCAAGGCGGGAGATGGTACAACAGTCCACGCACTTGACGGAGTATCCATGGAGATAAAAAAAGGAACACTTGCCATCTTAAAAGGGCGTTCCGGCTCCGGAAAGACCACACTTCTTAATATCCTTAGTGCGCTTGATATGCCGACAGAGGGAAGTGTGCAGTTTCTGGATAAAAACCTCGAGCAGATGACCGAGAAAGACCGGGAAATGCTAAGGCGGTATGAGATGGGATTTGTATTCCAGTCTATAGCACTAATTCCCACGATGACGGCATATGAGAATGTGGAATTTGCCCTTAGACTTGCGAAAAACGATGTGATAAATGAGAATACGCATGACAGAGTATCAGAGCTGCTGGAGCGTGTCGGACTCTCAAAACGCATGGATCATATGCCGGATCAGTTATCGGGAGGTGAGCAGCAGAGAGTTGCGATAGCGCGCGCTGTGGTTCATCGCCCGAAGGTAGTCTTTGCGGATGAGCCGACAGGAGCACTTGATACCGCTGCTGGATTTGAAGTCATGCGATTGTTTCGTGAGTTGATAGACGATGAGGACATTACAATAGTTATGACCACGCATGATCCGAACCTGATGGAGCTGGGAGATGAAGTGTTTGAGCTTAGTGACGGCATAGTAATTTAAATTAAAAGGGGGAAAAGTAGATGATAAACTGCGATGGACTGGTAAAAATATATGAGACCGACGATAAAAAGGTGATGGCACTGGAGGGGCTTGACCTGACGGTGGAAACAGGGGAGATGCTTGCGGTAATAGGAAAATCCGGCAGCGGAAAATCCACCCTTTTAAATATGATAGGAGGACTGGAAACTCCAACGGCGGGAGTGCTCACTATTGACGGAAAAGACATTTCCACATATTCAGAAGCTGAAATGGTGAGATACCGCAGGGACAAGGTGGGCTTTGTGTGGCAGAAAAGTGCCAAAAATCTGTTCCCATACCTGACTGTGCTGCAGAATGTCGAAGCCGTGATGATGTTTGAAAATTCAGGTAATACCGATAATTTAAAACACGGAGAAATTATAAAAAAACGCAAGGATGATAATAAAAGCTATGCCATTAAACTGTTAAAGGCAGTGGGATTACAGGAGCATAAGGATAAGCTTCCGGCTCAGCTATCGGGAGGAGAGCAGCAGCGCGCAGCGATAGCGGGGGCACTGGCAAATAAGCCGGACATACTGCTTGCGGATGAGCCGACTGGAGCTGTGGATACAAGGACTGCTGATACAATCTATGAGCTGTTTCATAAGCTGAACAAAGAGCTTGGTATAACCATCATCATAGTGACACACGATATGGCACTTGCAGGCCGTGTAGACCGCATAGTGCTTATATCTGACGGAAAGGTAAGTACGGAGAAATTGAAGAAACATCCTGCAATGGAATATACGGTATTGGATAAGGCACACAGGATAAAACTCACTGATGAGATGCTTGAGGCAGCGGGGATAGAGTCTAATAAGGTCAGGGTTGATGTGCAGGATGGAAGGCTTGTGATATCGCGGATTTAAAGATATATTAAACGTTTAGTGTTATAGAGACACAAAATATATCATTTTCGTTTTTAACAGAGATAAAACCACTATTTCTATTTACACATTCTTTGACATTTTCAAGCCCATATCCGTGGATATCTCCGGCTTTTTTAACCGAAACCTGTGGAATAGGATTGGATATTTCATAAAGCAGCACATGATTTTTCTGGCGCAGCGTACATGAGATGGAGGGTTTGTGACCTGCCGGAAAAGCATCGCAGGCTTCTATTGCGTTATCCATAGTGTTTCCAATGATTATGTACAGGTCAACAGGCGAAATGTTGAGGTCAGTATCCAGCCATAGATTAAAGTTTATGGTGATTCCCAGACTGCCTGCTTTATTAGAGCCATAGTTTAGGATGCCGTCAACAATGGAATTACCGGTATCAATCATTTGGTCAAGGCTTGAAAATTTTTTCTTTAAGGCAGAGAGCTGGCTTTCGGCTTCAGGTCGTGTTTTCGTAGAAACCAGATTTTCCATTGCCAGCATGTATTTTTTTATATCATGCCAAAGTGCGCGGGATTCGTCCTGACGAGCAATGATATCCTGATAGTAAAGCTCCTGTTTGGCAAGCTGCTCCTGCATACAGAGCTGATTTTTCTGTAATTCATAAGATTTCTTTACTATTTCCGTATATCCACAAACCACTATATTGATAACAAGCATACATATGGTGGTCATCACAAAGGTGGAGTATTTACCATTATCAATAAAGGTAGTGTACTGGGCAAACAGAATAAATATGCTTGACAGATTGCAGAGCATGAGTGGTATGGCATGCAGTAGAGCCTTTGAATCAAATCGGGCATTGGTAAATAAAATAATTATGACCAGCAAAAACAGATGAATAATCTTGCTGGTTGTATTGTAGATAAGCCGTCCTTCACTTATTCCTAAAAGTTCATTTATTGAAATTCCAAGTCTGGAAAGTACAAACGCACCAATAACATCGGAAAACATCGACGTGACAAAAAATAATATAATAGTATAGGTGATTTGGAATATTTTGCATTTGAAGCAGAAAGTATAGCATAAAAACAAAAATAAGCTGATAATGGCAAGCCGTATAAACATAGGTGTATATAGGGTTGATAGCATTATGACCGCAAAGAGTGATATGCAAAATAGGATAATATATCTGCGGGAAGGGTATACAGGTCTAACCTCTTTATGAAAGAAGTAGAAAACAAGCAGGCATTCTATAATAATGGTATATATTTCAATTGGAAAATTCATTTGATGGTACCTCGTATCAAATTGTTAAAGCGCTCTTGGAAAATGGTCTGTTTTTTCCGCGAAAGTGGAATTTTGCAGCCGTCAGTCATAGTGACAGCAAGTGGTGTAAAGCTGTCCACATAATTCAAATTGATGCAATAACTTCTGTGAATCTGTACAAATGAAGGATATGAAAAAACTGAAATCATATTTTCAATTGAATCCTTTATCTCCAATGTGGATGTATTTGCAAAATGAAAAATAATGTGCCGGTTCAGACTCTCAAAATATATGACATCGTTTATAGAAATCATTTTCTGAGTTGAACCACACGTTATCGCTGCCTTTTGCGGAAGAATCTCGTCAAGAGCCTCCCTGACAACACTTTGAAACATTGTAATCGTTATCGGTTTGCATAAAAATCGAAAAGCAATTCCATATCCTCGGACTGCATACTGCAGTGCGTTTGTCGTAAAAACTATTATGGGACGAGGAGAATATCCTGCTAAAATAGAGCCAATTTCAAAACCATTTGGCTTATCCATTTCTATATCAAGAAAAATTAAATCATAAAATTGGGATTTAAAAGCCTCAAGCAGGGCAGAGGCAGACAAGAAAGTAGAAATATTGTATGGTAATTTGCATGATTTGCAGTAATTGTAAAGTATATCAATATCTTGTTGTTCATCATCACAAATAGCAATATTCATAAAAATAATCCCCTTATCAAAACAATTAAGCTATGAAGATTATAAATTATAAATTTTGAATTTACAAGATTAATTTAGGTTGTGTTTTGAGAATTTAATGGCCGATGTAGGAATTATGCTTAATTATGGATAAAAAGTATGCGTGAAATATCATTTATGTGCGAATTTATGTCATTTATGCAGATTTGATTGCAAATGAATTATAGATTGTATATT
>OJRM01000851.1_pt1 | contig 11094 bp, 9 predicted proteins | sample 1599171 | NCBI WGS metagenome assembly OJRM01 (sample SAMN03922538, study PRJEB24848) | human gut metagenome | isolation source: stool sample | host: Homo sapiens | place: Germany | collected 2010-05
AAAATCCGCCACTGCGCCAAGCGCCAAACCGTTATGCGGCAGCTTAAAAAAAGACGACACCAAACCAAAAAAATCATCTTGACAACCACCCGACTTTGAACTACGAAGGATGAAATTTTTCAGGGACAACTTCCAGCATTTCCAAAAAACAGTTTAACCATTGACTTGGAGACAAACAAACAATTTGAGCATTAAGGTTTAAACCGAATTTTTCCGAAATTGACCTGACCTGACTTTTCCTGAAAATCGACTTTAAAGCTGTTTTTACAGATAAATCAGGTTTCTCTAACAGACAGGAAATAAATGCTAAGTATTTGGCTTTAAACTTAAAATCAAAAAATAAGTGTTTTCTTTTAATGTTTAACAGGGCTGATTTGACAGTTGGCGGTGGCAAGAAACTTTCAGGACCTACCTCATAGACAAGTTTCAAATCAAAAAAAGTATGTAGAAATACGGTATATGGATTGTAAAGCTTCCTCGAAAATAACTTTTGTGTAGGTTCTAATTGAAGGACAATGGAACCTCCCAGAAAATTTCCAAGACTCTCAAACATCAGGATTTTGAAAATATCGGAAGTAATGCCATAAGGAATATTTGACACCACTTTGAAAGGAAATTTCGGAACTGCAAAATTCCTAAAATCACAACCGACAACTTGAACATTTCGGGCATCAGAAAACAATTTTCGTAAATGTTCAACCAAAGCTGTGTCGTTTTCAATAGCAACAACATTGTTGGCGATTTTTAATAAATGAACAGTAAGAAACCCCTTGCCTGCCCCAATATCTAAAACCGTATCCTGATTACTTATATTTGCTTGTCTTATTGCATCTTTTATTAGCACTTTATCAATAGTAAAGTGCTGACCCGTAAAACGAACGGGCAATTTCTTTTTTGTCATTAGTAACTTCTTACAGTTGTTAATGTATGGCATTAGGCTTAGGCCAAGTTTAGTCAATGAATATTCAACCCTTGGGGGTACTTCTCCATAAACAATTCGTTTGATTATACCATCTGTTTCAAGATTTTTTAGGGTATCAGATAATACTTTGGGGGAAATGTCAGGAATAGCTTTCTGAATCTGATTGAAACGCGTACACTCGTTTTCAGACAGAATACATAATATAATTACAGGCCATTTTCCTGAAAATCGTGATATGATATTTCTTATTGGACATTCATCCAAGTTCGAATATTTTTTTAGATTTTCTTTTAACTCTATCTTGCTCATACTCAAAAAAACTATTCAAAAAGTAACCAGCTTACAATTAAGTAACCTCTTGTTTTATATGTATTTACATATTAACTTTGCACTATCAAAAAGATAGTTATTATCAAATGCAAAGATACTGTTTAATTTAAATTATCGCAATTATGAGTCTATTAAAATTAATGCCGGCGATAAATTCGCCCATGTTTCTGTTGGGAATCTGCAGCACTTTGAAGGGAAACAATTTGTAAAAGAAGCAACTGAGGCCAATTCCTGTGAAATCTCATTTGGCTCTCTCCCTTCAGGAGAATCTGTTCCGTTCTTCCATACCCATGAGAATAACGAAGAGAACTATATTATTCTTTCCGGTTCAGGGAAGTTTCAGGTAAATGATTCTGTTTTTGATATTTCCGAAGGTTCGGTGGTTCGTGTTTCAACACACTGTGACCGTTGCTTGAAATGTACCTCAGATGCACCAATGCTATATCTCTGTATTCAAGCCAAAGAAAACAGTCTCGGAGGTTACACATTGGACGATGCAGCCATTACCGAGCGAGTGAGCCTTCTATAGGGATGCTAAGTCAGTTTCATTTATTATTTGCTATACTATGAGCTGATAAAAATAAAAGGGTATTGAACTTATGTCGATACCCTTTTTTATTTTTGACTAAAAAAACTAAACTAAGCTAAGCAGAATTTATATATAAGGTGCAAATTACAGAAGTAATTTACTTGTCTGTTAGAAAGGATTCTTGTTTTAGTTGAGTCAAATCCATTCCACCTTTTTCATGCAGTACGTTCCATACGGCATCTGCATGTGTGCCAATCAAACTAATGTCCATATTGAAGATGTATTCTAAAAACGATGCAAAGGTAGTGCTTTTCGTGCTGATTTACAAGCAAAAAACGGGGTTGTTTGATGTTTGTTTGAAGTACATTGCGTATCTTTGTGCGTTTTTAAAGAATCTAGAAATGACGAAAGCAGAATTATGTAAGAGTATATCCGCAAAGACCGGATGTGATGCCCAAACCGTACTGGCAGTAGTGGAGAGTTTGATGGTGGAAGTGAAGGAATCGCTGGAAAAGGGAGAGAATGTTTATCTACGTGGCTTCGGCAGTTTTATTGTGAAGCAGCGTGCGGAAAAGACGGCGCGTAACATCTCCAAGAATACCACCGTGATTGTGCCGGCTCACAACATCCCGGCATTCAAACCTGCCAAAGAATTTGTGAAGCTGGTGAGCAAACTGGAGGATTAATGGCTGTTTGCAAAGGATAACCATAAAAGCGAGTCAGAAAACGGCTCTCTTTTATGGTTTTTTCTTACATGGGCATTTGCACTACTTTATTTCAACAGCTTCCAGTAGCCGGCTTTGGTCGGACCAATATGCTCTACAACATGTTTCAATTCTTCGATGTCGCGATGAATGGTACGCGCATTGACACCTAACTTGTCTGCCATTTCCTCCATTGTAATCCTCGAATTCTTCCTGATCAACGAGACTATCGCTTGATGGCGCTTATTCTTTTTAGAATTTTCTTTCTTGTCTGTCGGCTTTTCAAGAGAAATATTCAAATCGTCTTCATCGTTAGTGGAAATGGTTTCTTGGGACATTTGTCCGTTTCTTGGGACATTTTCCGCAGTTTCTTGGGACATTTTCTCATTTCTTGGGACATTTTCCACGGTTTCTTGGGACATTTCCATATAGGTAATGGAAAAGATGAACTGCGAGCCGTTGACGATTTCCACTTTGTAGTCGGGATAGTACAAGGGGGCATAGCGCAAGATATTACGGGTACCGGAGCCCATATCTTCCACCCAGGACAACTCATGGAACACGCGCACCAGCAGCGGATTCTTGGTGTAGTTGCTCAATTCCTGCAGTGTGAGTTCGCCTTCGGGAATCTCCGGAAGCAGACGAGTGGGGTTCTTCGTGATTACCCGGTCTTTGAACACATGATAGAAGCAGGCATAACCTGTACTGAAATCACTGTGTACGCAAAGGTTGGCCACAATTTCACGGAAGAGGTCCCAGCGCAGGTCTTCCCGTTGGGTAGTCCCTTCTGGCAAGTAGAACTTGTTCGGCAGGTAGCGTTCCGTAAACTGCGTCAGTCGGTCATAGACCTTGATCAGGTTACAGCGCATGGTGATGCGATCGTCGTACCGACTGGGGAAACGCTTGATGTCATTGTATTCCTCGTAGGTACACATGTGAAACAGCGCCTCGAAGCGGTAACGGGGCATATACTCTTCAATGGCTTCTTCCTTGCCAAACAGAATGAGTGCAGCATACTTCAACTTCAGTTTTCCGGTTTCCCTTTCTTTCTTGGCCAGACGGGTATGAAGCAGTATATCTTCATCTGTCAGCTGCAGCCAGGGATGGTTCGGCTTGATGACTGCCAGGATATTACGGCAATACTGGAAAGTATCACTGTCCAGATCTTCCAGTGTCAGTTCTTCTACAATCCTTTCTTCAAAAAGATGCGGATTCTTTCGTTCAAAGAGCGAAAGCAGCAATTCCGGCTGGTCGGTCACATCAATGTCTGCATCTCCATTGCGGTCCCAGTATTTCCCCTTGTAGCGGTAAACGTATTGTCCGCAAGGAATGTCCAGATACAGGACCACCTTCCCCTCAACGGTCAGTATTTGCGGTGTGAAGTAGGGACAGGGCAAGAACAAATCCGGATTCTTGATGGCGGTAATGATATTCCCCTGCAGGGTGGTAGCCTTGTCTGGATTTACTCCGGCAATCTCACCATTATCCTTGACTCCCACCAGAATGTGGCCACCACTATGGTTCAGAAAGGAGCAGACGGTTTCATACAATGAATCAGAAATCTGTTCATAGCATGTCTTGTATTCTATTTGAACATTCTCTCCAGCTTGGGAGAGCTTGATAAATTGGTCTTCTCTCATGAGGTTCGGTAACTTGTTTACAGATATATATATTGCATGGTCCTATCATTGAGGCCCAAGATACAAAGATAATTCTATTCCCTGAATCTTCGAAATAAAACGGTCTTTATATCATGGGGGTTAATCCTATCAGTTATCTTATATCTCGGAATCATCTTCACTGTTTTCCGTAATCACTTCCGTTTCCAGATCCAGTCCGAACATCTCCTTGAGTTGCAGGTAGTCGAAGCAAAGCGCTTTGGGGCGGTTCACCTTCGGACTCTGGATAACCTTTCCGTCTTTCACAACCGTCACGCAATCCGGGTTACCACTGGGCAGCAGGATGTAGAAGCGGTCCTGCTTGGTGCCCAGAAAGGCCGGATGGGATTTGAGGTATGACAGAACGGTGGACCAGGACGAACGGTTGGCCGTGATGTTCTGGGTGGAGTTCCGGCTGCTGAACAGCGAAGAGATGGCTGCCATGTTCAGGTAGAGTATCGGACGGGCTTCCATGAACTCCATATCTTCCTTGACATTCATCGGACGGAACTTCTTGAGATAGCGGATGTTGAAGTGTACTTTTTCTGTACACTTTCCGATGGACTGCCAGCCCTGGAGCATGTTCCAGAAGTCGGCCACTTCGGAACTTTCCTGGGCCAGTTCGTTCTGGTTGCGCATGCCGTTGACCGTGGTTTCCAGCATCTGGGCGTAACTAAAGGGAAGATGCAAGGCGGATTCCAGCGTGCGCAGTGTGGCCAACGGAATAATCCAGTTTCCGAAGATACGGTCATGGATGCCTTCCTGTTCCATCTGGATGGCAAGTTCCCGCTTGGTGAGGGAATACATGTCGGGAAAGTTCTTCTCAAACAGCTCCCGATGTTTCAGAATGTCGAGGGTCAAGTGGGTCAGGCCCAGGTTGCAGATGGACTGCAGTTCCTCGTAATGCTTTTTCTCCAGGACGCTGAACGAGGTCTTGGTGTAAGCCAGGAAAAGAACACGGGTATAGAGCGCCATATCCTGCGTCGGCTTTTCCTGCCCGCAGATGACGACTCCCGTGCTGACGATGGTCTGAGAGGCCATGCCGTCCGTGTTGGTGTTCTTCTTGGTCTGGCCGCCACCGCCCCAAAGACCTTTGAGGAAAGCAATCTTGCGCACATCGAGGTCGTTCTTGTATTCGTCAAAAACAACCAGGGTGTTGACCGCCTGCGATACCCGGTCGTTCATGGCCGGAACGGAGGCCACACCCATGTTGGGCGGTTCCACGTCATGGAGGAAGAAGGCCTGCAGGCTGGTGGCCAGCGTGGTCTTACCGGTACCTTTCTCACCGAACAGGTTCAGGATGGGGAAATGCCGGGTGCGTTTATAGACCACGTCCCGGAAGAGGGTGGCAATTAGGTAGCCGAAAGCGATGCGGGAATTGTTGCCAAAGACTTCCGTCAGCTTTTCCACGAAAGAGCGGAGAAGCACGCCGTTGCTCTTTCGGTGCACCATCAGTCGTTCAAATTGGTAGATTTCCGCATTGTCCCGGTAGATTTTAGAAGTGGCGGGAATGTAATAGGCATGGTGGCTGTCATCCTGGATGATGCCCATTTCGTCGGCTTCATGAAAGACACCGTGCTGAAAGATGCCGTTGCCGAACGCAAAGAACTCCTTGCTCTCGTTCCATCCGAGCTTGCGGATTCGCTCGGCCGTCTGGGTGCGGGCATACAGGAACTCCTTGACGTTGTTGAGTTTGTCTATCTTGCCCAGCCATACGTAATTGCCGACCGAACCTATCTTCTGCTGGAAGTTGGAGATGGAGCACATTTCGGATTCTTTCAACTCGATGATGCAGCTGTCCCGAAAGGAATTGAACAGCCGGAACAGGCGGACACCGTTGCATTCGTCATGGATGTGGAACAGGGGTTCCATCCGAAAGTTGGAAAGGCGGATGGGGTCTTCATCATCCTTGCCCAGGCAATAGTAGCAGTTGTTGCGGACAAACAGGTTGAGCTGCCGGAGTGCATCGGTCTCTTCCTGCTGTTTGTCCATCATGGTCGGCTGCTTGGCCCTCTTGGCCTGGTTGCGGGCCTGTGTCACGGCATCCTTCCACAGGCGGGCTTTGCCGTAAATCTTACTCAGCTGCTCGATGCACTGCTCATATACGAACTGGTCCTTTACATAACGCAACAAGTCCGCAATCTGATTGACGCAATTGATTTCCCTGAGCAGTGAACTGGCCGTGGCAAACTGCTTCTCTGCCAGCCAGACGATAAAATGCTTTTCCCTCAGGTTGCGGTAGATTTCTTCGCTCAGAATGTAGCTGTCTGCATCATTCTTGACAAGCACTTCCCGTTGAGCATCTTTTGGAATAGCCCCTTCGTACTTTTCCTGCAGTTCTTCTTCCGTCAGTTCCCGGGTACCGAAGGGCAATTCCTTGACTGTGGCATGGAATCCTTTTCGGATGGCCAGTGTGCCGCATTCCATCACAGCCTTGAATCCGGGACCATATTGGCCTTCCGGAGCCACATCAGAGTCAGGAATGAAACAGAGGGAGGACTTGTAGCGCTTGAGCAGGTTCAGCTGGTTCTCGTTCCAGCTGGTACCCAAAGAGGCCACCGTGTTCTCCAGACCGATGGATTGCAAGCGCAACGCATCAGGAGCGCCTTCCACGATGATGAAATTCTCTGCATCCCTCAATCGAAAGGCGCGGTCGATGCCAAACAGGGTTTCTCCCTTGGTGTAGAGCACGCTGGTGGCGGAATTGATGTACTTGGGGGCATTCGGATTGGCACCGATGTAACGGGCCGTATAGGCAATGATGCGTCCCCACCGGTTCCGTATCGGAATCATGATCCGTTCGCGGAACATGGAGTAACTGGTGCCGTCCTCCTTCCGTTTGAGCATGCCCAGTTCAAACAGCAGTTCCTCTTTCAATCCTTTCTGCTGACAGAAATCGCGGAAGGCGTTGCTGTCTTTCGGGGCATATCCTAATCCGGCCTCTGAGCAAAAGTCTTCCGGCCAGCGGTTGTAGGCATAACACCGGGCATTCCGTGAATCCTCCGTAGTTGCCAGACGAAGGCTGTCCACAAAGAAGGTCTGGAGTATATCCAGTGTAGCCAGAAGGGATTCCTTGTGTTTCTGTTCGGCTACGGCTTCCCCGCTTTGTTCCTCTTCCTTTTCATAATCTACCGGGATTCCGTGCTGCTTGGCCAGAAAATGCACCGCATCGGTGAAGGAGAGGTTTTCTTTCTCCATGATAAACCGGATGCCATCGCCTCCCCGGTTGCAGCCGAAGCAGTGGTACAGGTTCTTGGACAGATTCAACGAGAATGAAGGGGTTTTCTCCGAATGGAACGGACATAGCCCTTTCATGTTGAGTCTGCCGTCACGCGATAGCTTCACGTACGGCTCTACAATGGACTCGATGGGCAATTCCCTGACTTTATCAAGTGTGCCTTCGCTAATCATAGCATGCGGAGTTTGAACCAGCAGTCCAGAATGGATTGCCCAGTGTATTTCAGACGATGGGGATTGTCCGGATTGATGGGCTGTATGTGGCCGTTCATCCGGTATTTACGGAGCGTTTTGTAGCTGACCTCCAAGGCAGCACAAGTCCTTTTGACGGTATAGACACCATGAGGGTCTACTGATGGCTTTGTCTCATTCATTTTTCTTAAAAAACGAGGAGAATACCTACAACATGGCAATCAGATGATAGAATTTCATGGCTATTTCTCTTACTTTCTCATGTCTTTTGGCAGTCTCTTGTACCTACTAATCTATTTCTATGTTCCGTAAGACTACAACTATACTGATGGAACAAAAAAGGTTTATGTATAGTTCAGTTTGATTGCATTGATAACCTTTTCCCTCTTTGTTGATGCTGTTTAGTTCTTATTTTGTATGCTTTACCGTCTTTTTAATACTGGTAATGGATGAAAGAGGCGGGCTTTCAAAGTAATCCTGGGTGGTCTTCTGCAGCATACGAAGGTCGGCGGTCTTGTATTCTACCTTCCCCGGACGCTTGTAGCATACCACCTTTCCCTGACGTCTCCATCGATCTACGTTTCGTCTTCCAAAGAGCTTGTAGGCCTTTCTCTGACTGATGAATTCAGGGTCGTCGTGCGTGTCTTTTAGCGCCTGAACTAGTTTGTTAACCAGGTCATTCAGAAACACATCGTAAGGGACTTCGTGGTCTATAAATTGTATCGAAAACATAATTTTGATAGTTTGGTTCTATAATATGCGTTTCACCTTGATGATGTGGTTTATCCGATCGGTCTTGGTGGTGTATTGACGACTCATGATGGCGCCCAGTTCGGATGCCTGAGTTCGTACACTTTTTAGTTTCTCAATGGGGAAGGAGATTTCGTCACCTACGTTAAGAGCGATGAGCGACGGACGGATTTTTGCCGAAATTTCTACCATAAATCTTGATTATTTAATGATTAATGATTAACTTTGCACTCAAATAATGAGAGCTTTATGCTCGCAAAATAACAAAATAGTGTTTATATAGCCAATATTTGAATGATATTATTTTGATTGAAGCTTAAAATTTAACTATAGACCATGGAAGTTGCAGTAAAAAGTGTGCATATAGGCGAGGCAATAGAGAAACGCCGGCTGGAACTTGACATCAGTAAGTCCGAACTCGGACGTAGAATTGGTGTCTCCCAGCAGCATGTCAACAGAATATTGAAAAGAGATACGATGGAGAGTAAGAAGCTGGTAGACCTATGTCATGCCCTGGACTTTAACTTTTTCACTTTGTTCTGTGAAGTGCCCCCTCAGATCTCGGCTTATCTCGCTGCCGTAACGCTTCATGGTGATGCCAACAATTTTATAGGTGATGCGCAGTTAATCGCTGAGCTGACCGCAGAGCGAGCTAAGGCTGCACAAGCAGAAGAGCGAGTAGCGGAATTGACCGAGAAAGTGGAAATGCAAAAAGAGTATATAGAATCCTTAAAGAATAATTTAGAGGATAAGAATGCTATCATTGAGCTTTTGCGCAAAGGCCAACAATGATGCTACCTTATTATATAATAGTGGTATTTTACATGTTGTTTTAGACTTGGTTTGCTTTTAAGTTGAACCAGTCTCGGTAATTTACTGATAATCATAATATGATTGCTGCCGCAGTTGCTGCAAAAATGCTTGCAAATAGGTTTTTTTGACAAGAAAATTCAACGGGTTTCTTTTCAGTTTTCCAATGAGTTTGAATTTGCTGAAAATCAAAAGCGTTTTAGAGCGGCACAAGCCGCGGTCGAGGAATAATCTCAACAAAATCAAGGCTTCTTGAAAAGTGTTTGCGATAAGTTTTCCAAGCATAGCTAACCTTGCTGATTTTGAGAAGCTTTTCCGAGCGGCGCAGGCTGCTGTGGAAGATATGAAGTAAATTGAATATTTTCTGAATATAAAGGTGGGAGGTGCTTGGAATAAGTACCTCCTACTCTATTTTTATGGCATTTTATTTTTTCAATAAAAACATAGTTTATACATTTGCCTGCAAGACAAAATCTATATTCATATGAAAAACAAATGCCTCTTAGTATTACTGTTAGCTTTGGGATGTTGCCATGTACAAGCACAAAAAAGTCAAAAGGATCCTTTGTCCGAAGCACTCGTCCGGTTGAATCAAAAAGTGGATTCCGAATTGATTCCCGAAATAAAAAGGTTTCCCCTGATTGGAATTTCCACAGATATAAGTCCGAAACGGACAGCCGTAAACACGGCATATGTACAGTCAGTCATTCTCTCTGGAGGAATTCCTTACATGATACCTGTAACGGATAATGTAGAAATACTGCGTCAAATTGTATCCCGGCTGGACGGAATTGTCTTTACAGGTGGAGAAGACATCCAACCAATGTATTATGGCGACCTTCCTTATGAAAAACTGGAAGAAGTAAGTCCCGCCCGGGATACCTTCGACTTGATGGTGCTGAAAATGGCCGCAGATCGGAATATTCCCATATTAGGAATTTGCAGGGGACTACAATTAATGAATGTAGCTTTCGGTGGAACTTTATATCAAGATCTGCCCACGCAACATCCTTCAAGTGTCAACCATCGCCAAAAAGAATCCGGCACTACCACCACCCATCCGATATCCATCATAAAGGGAAGCAAGTTGGCAGACATTACAGGACAAGAAGTGCTGCAAGTCAATACATTCCATCATCAGGCTATCCAGAAATTGGCACCGGGATTCAAAATCACGGCTTGGGCACCCGACAGCATAGCGGAAGCTATAGAAGCTTATCCCATACGGCAAATGATAGGTGTGCAATTTCATCCGGAAATATTTACAGCTGCCGGAGATACCACCATGCATAAATTATTTAAATTTCTGGTGAATAAGGCTGACACATTTAATCTGGCCAAAGATATCCATAGCCGTATCCTTTCCATTGACACTCATACAGACACTCCTCTTTGGTTTAAAAACGGTTACAGTGTAGGCCTGAGAAAAGACAACATGGTCAGCATCCCCAAAATGGAGGAAGGCAAATTGGACGCACAGTTCCTAGCCGCATTTATATGGCAGGGGAAACGGGATGACGCATCTTCACAAAAAGCCGTAGAAAGCACCACCCGATTAATTCAATCCATTTATGACGAAGTAGAGCAATACAAAGATTTTTGTGGCATCGCCCTTACGGAAGAGGATTTGGTACGTTTAAAGAATGAAGGCAAGAAAGCTTTCTTTATAGGGATCGAGAATGGTTACGCCATCGGCAAGGACTTAAAAAATATAAAAAAATACAAACAGATGGGAGTTAATTATATAACTCTCTGCCATTCTTATGATAACGATATTTGCCATTCGTCCACTCATACGGAAGATGCGACTCAAGGACTGACACAGTTTGGTCGTGAGGTAGTGAAGGAAATGAACCGGTTAGGTATTATGATAGACATATCACATGCCAGTGAAGGTACTTTCTGGGATGTGATAAAATATAGTGCACAACCTATCATCGCCTCTCCTTCCTCGTCAAAGGC
>OJRM01000852.1_pt1 | contig 11082 bp, 8 predicted proteins | sample 1599171 | NCBI WGS metagenome assembly OJRM01 (sample SAMN03922538, study PRJEB24848) | human gut metagenome | isolation source: stool sample | host: Homo sapiens | place: Germany | collected 2010-05
GGTCTGTCTGTGGCTTATTGTACCACGGATAGACCGGTTTGTGTGAAATATATTTGGATTATTATACCAGCTCAGGTATTTTATATCCCGCCTTGCTCATCGCTTTTTCAAAGTTATTGTTTGATTTTATGCATTCTCAATCTCTGTCTTATACTTTTCAAGAATCATATTCTGGATCTTCTCGCGTGTGGCAGAGTTAATCGGATGGGCTATATCCCTGTACTCGCCATCGTTTGCCTTACGGCTTGGCATGGCGATGAAAAGTTCCTTTTCTCCTTCGATTACCTTGATGTCATGTACCACGAATTCATCATCGATTGTAATTGACACAACCGCCTTCATCTTGCCTTCCTTTTCTACCTTACGAATTCTGATGTCTGTAATCTGCATATTTTTGTCCCCCTGGTCTGTTTTTAAATTACATATCTTACATTTTTTTCTTTTACTATTCTGACTCCATCCTCACCACAGTAGTATGTGTTTGGACTGATAGTTCCGCGACTCTCTACGATGCAATTCTCAAGGTGCACATTGTCGTCTATGTAGACATCATTGAGTATCACGCAGTTCTTCACTGTGGTGTTTTTGCCCACAAATACCTGCTTGAAAAGCACCGAATCCTCCACTCTGCCGTTTATGATACAGCCACTTGATACGAGGCTGTTTGAAATGTCTGATCCCGGATTAAACTTGGCTGGTGGCAGGTCGTCCACCTTTGAACAGATTGTCGGCTCCTCCCTGAAGAAATAGCTTCTGACGTCAGGTCTTAAGAAATCCATATTGGTCTTGAAGTATGCATCAATATCGGCGATATTGTTCCAATATGAATTTATCTTGTAGCCATATATTTTCTTTACATTTTTGTAGCGCACGAGGATATCATTTACGAAATCGAATCTGTTTTCCTCAGCTGCCGCCTCCAAAAGCTCTATGAGCTGTCGTCTTCTGATGACATAGATACCTGTGGAAATGGTGTTGGATGAGGCCTCGATTGGCTTTTCATCAAACTCTGTGATTCTTGACTCATCATCCATGCGTACCACACCAAAACGGCTGACATCGTCGTTGTACATCATGTCCTTGCATACCACTGTAATGTCTGATTTTTTCTCGATGTGAAAATCAAGCACTCTGTTGAAATCCAGCTTGTATACACAGTCACCGCTGCTGATGATAACATATGGTTCATGGCGTCTCTTGAGAAAATCAATGTTCTGATACATCGCATCTGCCGTGCCCCTGTACCAGTCACTGTTGTCCGCTGTGACTGTAGGTGTAAAGAGGAATAAGCCCCCCTGCTTTCTGCCAAAATTCCACCATTTTGATGAGCTTAAATGCTCATTCAGTGAGCGTGCATTATATTGTGTCAATATCGCAACTGTCTGTATATGTGAGTTTGACATGCTGCTGAGTGAAAAATCTATAGCCCTGAAGCTGCCTGCTACCGGCAGGGCCGGTACTGCTCGTTTTGCTGTCAGTTCCTTCATCCTATTATTGTTGCCGCCGGCCAAAATTATTCCTATTGCCTTCATTTTCCGTCACCTGCCTTGATAATAACTTCTCCGCCCTCAAGCACACCATCTTTGTAATCCTCTTCGTATGTAACACCGGAGATTGCTGTATTTTTGCCTATCTTTACCCCGTCCGGTATCACAGAATCTTCTCCTATAGTGACAAGCCCAAATGAGTATATGCTCTCATTTAATACGTTCGGCTTCTCCTGTCCGAAGCCAAGTGTCACATTGTCGCCCACCTTGCAATTTTCGGCAATGATGGACTTGTCTATCGTGACATTGGAGCCTATCTCCGTGTCACGCATGATGATGGAATCACGTATTACTGCGCCTCTTCCAATCTTGACGTTGGCACCTATAACAGAATGCTCCACATGACCATAGCATTCACAGCCCTCACCCATGATGCTTCGCTCCACATGACCCCCTTTGGCTATATAAAGTGGCTCGATTGCATCGTTCTTTGTGTAAATCTTCCAATACTCCTCGTACAGGTTGAACTCCGGAATGATGTCCACAAGCTCCATATTGGCCTCCCAGTATGAGCCCAGTGTACCTACGTCCTTCCAGTATCCGTTGAACTCGTATGCAAACATACGTCTGTCGTTTTCAAAGCAGTATGGTATGACATGCTTGCCAAAATCACAGTTTTCCTGATTCTTTAGTGCAAGTAAGGCTTCCTTTAGCACCGGCCATGAGAATATGTAAATGCCCATTGATGCGAGATTGCTACGCGGATGAACCGGCTTTTCCTCAAATGCATTGATGCGCTTATCATCATCGGCTATGACGATACCAAATCGGCTGGCCTCCTCGATAGGCACCGGCATTGTTGCTATGGTCACATCTGCATTGTTTTCCTTGTGGAAATCAAGCATCACCTCATAGTCCATCTTGTAAATATGGTCTCCTGACAGTATCAACACATAGTCCGGGTTGTAACTGTCTATATACCTCATATTCTGGTAGATTGCATTGGCTGTACCTGTGTACCACTCGCTGTTGCCGCTCTTCTCATAAGGAGGCAGTATTGCCACTCCTCCGTTATTCCTGTCGAGGTCCCACGGAATACCTATTCCTATGTGGCTGTTAAGTCTGAGTGGCTGATACTGTGTAAGTACCCCAACTGTATCAATGCCTGAATTGATGCAGTTGCTAAGCGGAAAATCTATGATTCTGTACTTTCCACCAAACGAAACTGCCGGTTTTGCTACGTCCGCTGTCAGAACACCAAGTCTGCTGCCTTGACCGCCTGCTAAAAGCATGGCTATCATTTCTTTCTTAATCACGTTATCACTCCTCGTCTGTCCTAATTTTTGTTGTGCCCATCCGGTACCCACCACTAGTTTCTGTAATAACCGTATCTGTAATGCTTCTATAATAAATCACAATTGTTTCCATATAAATTATAGTTGCCGCTGCATAAATTGCAGTTACTGCCATATACTTTAAACCCATCAAATTCATATGGTCCGGATGAATTATTTTTATAAAAAAAATTATACCACAGCCGCATTATCACTTCAACATTTTTCACAAAATCAAATAATATTTTTCTTTTTTTTTGACATTTTGCACAAGTGTCATTTATCGTATATCTGTTTAACCTGCAAGGGTTCTTATCATTTGAAAGTCATGCCTGCTTTCACCTTATTTTTCCTTTGCAAATACTGTATTTAGTTGTATAATTAATATAAAGTAACTATTCAGAACAAGAAAATCAGTCGCTTACATGCAATCATGACGCATCGGCTTTTTGTTCTCAGCAGTTCTTAATAGTTACAATATAAATTATAATAAATCAGGCAGGTAAAATAAATGTATAAAATAGATTTCAGCAAACCAATACACATCCATTTCATAGGCATCGGCGGTATCAGCATGAGCGGTCTCGCAGAGATTCTGCATGAGGAGGGCTTTACCATTTCCGGCTCCGATTCAAAGGAATCAGACCTCACAAAAACTCTTGCTGCCAAGGGCATAAAAGTCATATATGGTCAGAGCGCAGACAATATCACCTCAGATATCGACCTGGTGGTTTACACTGCTGCTATCCACGAAAGCAATCCTGAGTTTGCCGCAGCAAAAGCAGCCGGTATTCCAATGCTTACCAGAGCCGAGCTTCTCGGACAGATTATGGACAATTACGATTATTCTATCGCTGTAGCCGGCACACACGGCAAGACTACCACCACATCCATGATCAGTGAGATTCTTCTCGCCGCTCAGACAGATCCTACCATTTCCGTAGGAGGTATTTTGTCATCTATCCACGGCAATCTGCGTGTGGGCGATTCAGAGTACTTCATCTCTGAGGCGTGTGAGTACACAAACAGCTTTTTGAATTTCAGACCACGCTACAGTATTATTTTAAATATTGAGGCTGAGCATCTGGATTTCTTCAAGGATATCAACGACATCAGGCATTCCTTCCGCGAGTATGCATCAAACACTCTCGCAGGCGGTGCTACCATCATCAACGGTGAGATTGACCGCTATGAAGAGATTGTCGCAGGTCTTCCTCAGAAGATTATCACCTATGGCTTTGATTCAAAATATGATTTCTATCCGGAAAATATAACCTATGACGATAAAGCTTGTGCATCTTTTACAGCTATGAGACAGGGTAGTCCACTTTTCGACGTAAAACTCTCTGTTCCGGGCGCTCACAATGTAAGCAATGCGCTCGCAGCCATAGCTTTATCCACCACACTCGGTCTTGATGAGGAGTCTATCCTCACAGGTCTCGACAAATTTGGCGGTGCTGACAGACGTTTCCAGTACAAGGGCAAGGTAAACGGCGTCACAATCATTGATGACTACGCTCACCATCCAACAGAGATCCGTGCAACACTGACAGCTGCACAAAAATATCCACATGACAGGCTTGTCCTTTGCTTCCAGCCACATACCTATTCCAGAACCAAGGCATTCTTAAATGATTTTGCCGATGTTCTTTCAATGGCAGATGTTGTGGTGCTAGCTGATATCTATGCTGCTCGTGAGCAGAACACCTATGGCATTTCATCTAAGGACATCCTCGATTTATTGCTCGAAAAAGGTGTGAATGCGCACTATTTCCCATCATTTGAGGAAATCGAGAAATTTTTATCAGAAAATTGTGTAAACGGCGACCTGTTGATAACAATGGGTGCCGGAAATGTAGTAGAAATCGGCGAAGACCTGCTTAAGAAATAAGTTATCCACGTTATCCACATACAAAATGTTAACAACTCTCATTTTGTGTGTGGATTTTTTAAATAATTTTCAACAGCTTATATACCCTGTGATACATTGATTTTTCAATTATTTTACATAGTTATCCACATTATCCACATTTTTTTGTGGATTCAGAAAGCCCGAGTTTACAAGGCTTGTAGCACTTTTACCATCTTCACACGGTTAAAATATTGTGCTATAATTGCTCACAGGTTAAGCGAAAGAGAGTTTTTTATATGACAGCGATAAACATTAGCAGTGACATAGCAACATCATTCACTACTGTGTCAGATATTTTTATAGATCAATACATGCCAAAGGCAAACGGTGAGTTTGTCAAGGTATACCTTTATCTGCTCCGTGCGACAGGCTCCGGGGCAGGCATAGCAACTATTTCAGAGATTGCCGATCATTTCAGCAATACCGAGGCCGACATCATACGTGCTCTCAATTACTGGGCCTCTGAGGGCATTTTACAGTTACAATCCGGCGCTGATGGCCAGATTATGGGAATCAACCTCTGCAGTCTTTCTGTATCCGGTATGCAGGCTGCTCAGAGTAATATACAAAGCGCTGTGGCTGATAATACCGCGCAGAATAATTTGCAAAACAGCGTGGTTAATAATGCTACAAAGAATAATTTGCAAAACGGCGTGGTTAATAATGTTGCACAGAATATTTCTACCACGAATATTCGGATGCAGGATTCTGTTGTGGAAAAGCTTAAGAGCCAGACTCCTGACAAGCCTGCTTCTTCACAGAAGGAATACACACTTGATGAGATTAAGGAGTTTAGAAAGGATCCTGACATTTCAGAGCTTTTCTTTATTATAGAGACATATCTGAAGCATACGCTTTCATCCACAGACACCAATATGGTGCTCTACTGGCTGGACGAGCTTCATTTTTCTACAGACCTGGTGGAGTATCTCGTGGAGTACTGCATTACTAAGGGACATTCAAGCCTTCGTTACATGAACAAGGTCGCTCTCGGCTGGGCCGATGCCGGCATAAAGACCGTAGACCAGGCAAAGGACGATGCTGCCGCTCACTCACAGATTTACTATTCTGTAATGAAGGCTCTAGGCATCACAGGCCGCAATCTGGTTGACTCTGAGGTGTCACTCATCAACAAATGGGTCGGCGAATACGGATTCGATATAGAGCTTGTAAAGGCCGCCTGCAGTAAAACTATTTCAGCTATCCAGAAGCCAAGCTTCGAGTACACAGACTCGATACTCGCGAACTGGAGGAAAAAGGATGTACATACATTAAAGGATGTTGAAGTGCTTGATGCCAACTTTGCCAAGGCCAATAAAGCCTCTGCTACAGGCTCATCACAAGGCACAAATGCTGCAAACGGTTCCTCAAAACCAAAAAGCAATAATTCAAGTTCCAAGAATAAATTTAACAACTTCAATCAGCGCAACAATGATTACGACAAGCTGGAGAAGCTGTTTCTCAATTCTACGGTATGATTTAAGCTACATGATTTCAATAATATGATTTAAACTGTATGATTTCTGTTGCGTGATTTCAATTATATAATTTAACTTGTATGATTTCTGTTGCGCAATTTCGTTGTATGATTTTTCAAGTTAGATTTACACATCCCAAGGAGGGTATATGGCACTTACCAATGCTCAATATGAAGAGATAATGCGAGGCTACGATAAACGCCAGCTTCAGAACAAATACATACATGACAAGCGTATTGAGGAAGCCTATCGCAAGGCGCCCCGCCTCAGGGAGATTGACTCAGAGATTGCATCCGCATCTGTCAGGCAGGCGTACAGGCTTATGGACGGCGATGAGAATGCTCTTGCCGCTTTACGCCTTGCAATCGATGACTATAAGGAGGAGCGTGCTGCACTGCTATCCACACTCGGATATCCGCTTGATTATTTTGAGCCTATTTACACCTGTCCAGATTGCCACGATACAGGATACATAAACGGTCAGAAATGTCATTGTTTCAAGCAGGCTATTATCAATACCGTTTATTCGCAGTCCAATATCAGGGAGATTTTGTCTCGTGAGAATTTTTCCACGCTCTCATTTGATTATTACTCAGATGAGCAGAAAAATCCTGCGACAGGGCTGTCTGCGCTCGCCACAGCAAAGCTTGCCGTGACGAACTGTCATGAATTTATAGATAATTTTGAAAACAAACCTAAAAATATATTTTTCTACGGTAATACCGGTGTCGGAAAGACTTTTTTATCTAATTGCATTGCAAAAGAGCTTTTAGATGCAGGTTACTCCGTAATTTACTTTACAGCATTCCAATTATTTGATATATTAAGCAAAGGTGTGTTTGAAAAGGATGCAGATGCCATCGCAGCGCACCAGAATATATTCGACTGTGATTTACTTATCATAGACGATCTCGGAACCGAGCTTTCCAACTCATTTACCACATCACAACTTTTCCTTTGTGTAAATGAGCGCATACTGCGCCGGAAATCTACTATTATTTCCACTAATCTGAATCTGGAGCAGATAGCAGAGATTTACTCCGAGAGAACACTTTCAAGAATTTCAAGCAATTATAGTTTTATCAAGCTCTTTGGAGATGACATACGAATTAAAAAGCGTCTTTCCAAATAACGCTTTTTATATTATATATTTAGTTTATTTATTATATGGTTATATGGAGGAATAACAATGCCAAACGATGAGAGAATTTTGGAGACTATGCCAACCGGTACACTTGGACTTGTTGCAACCGACAGTTGTATAGGTCTTGCCCAGAAGGTAGATGCATACTTACAGGGCTGGAGAGAGCACAGAGAGCACCAGCATGCTAACGAGAGTGCTTTCAAGGACTACTACAAAAACAGCTACATTATCAAGCCTTCTACACCTAGATTCGGTTCTGGCGAGGCTAAATGTGTTATCAACCAGTCTGTTCGTGGTTATGATCTGTACATCATGGTAGATGTAACTAATTACAGTCTTACCTACACAGTATGCGGTCAGACAAACCACATGTCACCAGATGACCACTATGCTGACTTAAAGCGTGTTATCGCTGCAGCCGGCGGAAAAGCAAGAAGAATAACAGTTATCATGCCTTTCCTTTATGAGAGCCGTCAGCACAGACGTACAGGCCGTGAGTCTCTTGACTGTCCATTGGCTCTTCAGGAACTTATCAACATGGGTGTAGACAATATCATCACCTTCGATGCTCATGACCCTCGTGTGGTAAATGCTATTCCTCTGAATGGTTTTGAGAATGTAATGCCTTCTTACCAGTTCATCAAGGGTATCTTAAAGAACGTAAAGGATATCACTATTGATGCTGACCATCTTATGATTATCTCTCCTGATGAGGGCGCTACAAACCGTGCTATTTACCTTGCAAACGTACTCGGAGTAGACATGGGTATGTTCTACAAACGTCGTGATTACAGCCGCATCGTTGACGGACGTAACCCTATCGTAGCTCATGAGTTCCTCGGAACAAATGTGGAGGGTAAGGATGTTCTTATCATCGATGATATGATTTCTTCCGGCGAGAGTATGATAGATACAGCAAGAGAGCTCAAGAAGCGTAAAGCTAACAGAATCTTTGTTGTTTCTACATTCGGTCTCTTCACAAACGGCTTCGCTTCATTTGACAAGGCTTACGAGGAGGGTCTCATCTACAGAGTAGTTACAACAAACCTTATCTACCAGTCACCTGAGCTTCTCTCTAAGGAGTACTATATCAGCTGTGACATGAGCAAATACATCGCATACCTCATTGATACATTAAACCACGACTGTTCTATCAGTGATCTTCTCTCACCATATGACAGAATCAAGAAGTGTGTTCAGAAGTACAATGACGAGCAGGCTGCAGCAAAGAATAAATAATTAATCGTATTTAAAAAAAGCCGTGTGAAATGATTTAGATTTCACACGGCTTTTTTATTTTCTTATAAGTTCATAGTAACTATAGAAAAAAATTTAGAACAATCAAACCTGCTGCTTTCAAGCAATCATAACGCTTAAGTTTTTCTCAATAGTTCTGAATAATTATCTTAGTAATATAAAAAACCAGAGAAATGAGTGTCATCAACTCAAATCTCTGGTTTTATTTAGTCTAAGATTTATACCGATTAAATATTAAACTAACTCAAGGAGAACCTCTAAAGCTCCGTCACCTTTACGCTGTCCAATCTTAACGATTCTTGTGTAACCACCGTTACGATCAGCATACTTAGGAGCGATCTCATCGAATAACTTATTTGTTACATCGATAGTCTTTGTTCCCTTCTTTGTGCCGTCAGACTCTTTAGCTGTGTAAAGAACCTTGAGCATCTGTCTTCTGGCATGAAGACGTGAAGCAGAATCCTTCTTGATCTTCTTCTCTACTTCGTCATAAACAGTAACTTTCTTTCCGTCTACAACCTCTTTTACTCTCTTGCCATCTTTGTCCTTGCGGGCAACCTTAGCTGTTACAGTAACCTCTTCGAAGTTGTCTTTCTCTTTTACTGCTAATGCGATAAGACCCTCAGCGATCTTACGAACCTCTTTAGCCTTAGCCTCTGTAGTAACGATCTTTCCGTTAACAAGAAGCTGTGTAACCTGACCTCTGAGTAAAGCCTTTCTCTGGCTTGATGTTCTGCTTAACTTACGATATTTTGCCATTTTAATTTCCTCCATTTGTGGGACATCCGGTCACGCTCTTCGGTCTTACTGCCAGACATCGTATCTTGTTGTGATAAAGCATTGCCTTATTTCAAAAAGCAAATGCTCAAATCAGTTGCCACTCATGTATCAGACACGGTCACGCTCTTTGGTCTTACTGGCCCTGCCGCTATGAGTTTTGTCACACATAAACATAAATATGATATTTAAAATTTATATATGAACAATTTATTTAGAAGAATCAGTGCAAGGATTATTCGAATGAATTATTCCTCAGTCTGATTTAACTCTAAACCTAATTCTTTTAATTTTGCTAAAACTTCCTCTAAAGACTTGCGACCAAGGTTACGAACCTTCATCATGTCCTCAGGTGTTCTATTGATAAGCTCTGCAACAGTGTTAATTCCTGCACGCTTCAAGCAGTTGTATGAACGAACTGAAAGCTCAAGCTCATCGATGTTCATCTCAAGAACCTTCTCCTGAGCATCGTTTTCCTTCTCGACCATAACGTCAACCTGCTGTGCTGCCTCTGAAAGATCGATGAACAGATTTAAGTGCTCACTTAATACCTTAGCTGCAAGACTGACTGCCTCGTCAGGCTCCAATGCACCATTTGTAAATACATCTAATGTAAGCTTATCATAATCTGTAACCTGACCCACACGGGTATTCTCTACAGTAAGGTTAACACGCTCAACAGGAGTGTAGATTGAATCTACAGCAAGAACTCCGATTGGTGTATCCTCGTTCTTGTTCTTCTCTGCTCCGACATAACCTCTGCCGTTTGTGATTGTAAGCTCCATGTAAAGCTTAGAATCTGCACCACCATTCAAGTGTGCAATCTCTAACTCAGGATTCAAAATCTCGATATCTGAATCAACCTGAATATCGGCTGCTGTAACAACGCCTTCACCTTCGAATTCGATATATGCAACCTTTGGTTCATTTGTAGAACTATTATTGCGAATTGCAAGGTTCTTGATATTCATGATGATTTCTGTAACATCTTCCTTAACACCAGGAATAGAGCTGAATTCATGTAAAACACCATCAATCTTGACCTGGCTTACTGCAGCGCCCGGTAAAGAAGAAAGCATGATACGTCTTAAAGAGTTTCCAAGTGTTGTACCGTAACCTCTCTCTAATGGCTCTACAACAAATCTGCCATATGTCTTGTCTTCTGAAATTTCTGCGATTTCAATTTTTGGTTTTTCAAAATCGAACACTTCAAATTCCCTCCTTCTCGGGTATCGTTGTTATATGTTATCAAAGAGTGGATAAGCCGGGAAATAAATCCCCGGCAAATCAACCTAATTTTACTTAGAATATAACTCGACGATGAGCATCTCATCTACAGGAACATCAATCTGCTCACGTGTAGGTAAGTCTTTTACAGTTCCCTGTAATTTCTCAGCATCTACGTCTAACCACTCCGGAACGATTCTTCCGCCAGCTACCTCGACGATATCTTTCATTCTCTGAGTATTCTTTTTGCTCTCTTTAATTTCGATAACATCGCCAGCCTTTACAAGGTATGAAGGGATGTTAACAACTTTTCCGTTTACTGTAACGAACTTGTGATCAACGATCTGTCTAGCTTCTTTTCTTGTTCTTGCGAAACCAAGACGGAAGATTACGTTGTCAATTCTTGACTCAAGGATTGTCATAAGGTTAAGACCTGTTAATCCTTTCATCTGATCTGCTTTCTTGT
>OJRM01000859.1_pt1 | contig 11007 bp, 6 predicted proteins | sample 1599171 | NCBI WGS metagenome assembly OJRM01 (sample SAMN03922538, study PRJEB24848) | human gut metagenome | isolation source: stool sample | host: Homo sapiens | place: Germany | collected 2010-05
CTTCTACAAGATGGGCAGAGCGGCACCCGCAAGGGGTGTGCCGCATCCGTAAGGCGTCAGAGCCGCCAACGGCTGCGCAACAGCGGATAATAGGAGCAGAGGCAAATCGTACCGCAGTTCTAAACGCGGCAACGCCGCGCGCAGGAAGTAGCATCGGCAAGCATTGCAGCTCTTCGAGCTGCTCGCTTGCAATGGGAAACGCCTTTCTTTTGGACGGGCGACGCCCGTTTTCTTTCCACGGAAAGAAAATGGGGGGGTGTGATCTTGCGGCGCGCACGCCGCACAACCCCGCGCGCCCAGGGGCGCGCAAGAAACTCCCCCTTACGGGGAAAGTGAGGAACACCTAATGATTTTCAAAAAATCCGGCCCGCCGGAATGGCTGCTCGTCTGTTTGGGCAACTACGGCAAGCAGTATGAAAACACCCGCCACAACATCGGCTTCATGGCCGCGGAGCGTCTGATCGACAAGCGCGATCTGCGCTGCAACCGCCTGCGCTTCCGCGCGCTGACGGAGGTCATCGAATTTGGCGGGGCGAATGTGCTTTTGATGATGCCGCAGACCTACATGAACCTCTCCGGCGAGGCTGTGGGCGAGGCGGCGCGGTTCTATAAAATTCCCGCTGACCACGTCATCGTCATCTCCGACGATATTTCGCTCCCGCTCGGCAAGCTCCGCGTGCGCGGCAATGGCAGCGCAGGCGGACACAACGGCCTCAAGAACATCATCGCGCACCTCGGCACCGACGCTTTCCCGCGCGTCAAGGTCGGTGTCGGCGCGCCGGAGCACGACATTGTCGACTGGGTCATCGGCCCGTTCACGGCCAGCGAGCGCAAGGTCATCGACGGTGTGCTCGACCGCGCGCTCGGCGCGGCGGAGTGCATCATCACCGACGGCGTGAGCGCCGCGCAGAACCGCTACAACGGCTGAACGCTTTTTGCCGCCAAAATTTAAAAAATCGACATAGACTTTTTGCCAAAAGCCTATATAATAAAATGACTGACGACCACGGGCATGACCCGCCGCGGCTGCGGCGGATCTGCCCTTTTGCGCGCTGCGGGAGGAGGGATACGGCATGGCGCAGGGGATGAACAAACTCAACGAAGCGCTCGCCGCTCTTCCCGAGGTGCGCGAGCTGCTGCTCTCGCTTGACGCGGGCACGTCGCCCATCGCCGTATCGGGCCTTTCGGGCGTACACCGCGCACAGCTCACCGCTGCCGTGCGGCACAAGACACAGCGCCCGCTTTTGATCGTCTGCGCGGATGAAAACGAGGCAAACCGCATGGCGGGCGACCTGCACGAGCTGCTCGGTGAGGACGTGAGCCTGCTGTTCGCGCGCGAATGGCAGCTGCGCGACCGCGTGTTCGCCTCCCACGGCTGGGAGCAGCAGCGCATCGGCTCGCTGTGCAGCCTTGCCGCCGGAAAAGCGCCGATCCTGGTCGCGACGGTCGACGGTCTGATGCAGCGCACGCTGCCGCCCGACACGCTGCGCGGCGCGGTGACGGACATTTCGCTCGGCGACCGCTTTGACCTGAACGCGCTCTCGAAAAAGCTTGTCGAAAGCGGCTACACGCGCGCGGAAACGGTCGAGGGCGTCGGCCAGTTCGCGCTGCGCGGCGGCATTCTCGACGTCTGGTCGCCGCTGAGCGCGCCCGTGCGCGTCGAGTTTTTCGACGATGAGGTCGACGCGATGGGCGAATTCGACGTGACGACCCAGCGCCGCACGCAGAACGTCAAATCCCTGACCGTCCTGCCCGCGGCAGAGGTGCTGCCCGCCCTCTCGGACGGCGGACGCGAAAAAATGCTCGAGCGCCTTGGGCGCGCCGCGCAGAAAATTGCGAAAAAGGCCGAAGACAGCCCCATCGTCCAAACGCTGCGCAGCGACATCGAGCGGCTTCGTAACGACCTGCCGCTCGGCGGCATGGACCGGTATCTCGCCGCGTGCTACCCCGACGAAGTCTGCGCGCTCGACTATCTTTCACCCGACACGCTGATCGCCGTCAGCGACGGCATGCGTGTTTTGGAACGCAGCAAGAACTACCACTGGGAGCTCTCCGAGGACGTGAAGCCCCTCATCGAAGAGGGCGTTTTGTGCGGCGAATTCGCCGCGCTCGCGCTCAGTCAGGAGGCATTGAGCCATCGCATGGGCACGTTCCCCGTGCTGCTGCTCGATTCGCTCCCCACGTCGCGCAATCTGCTGCCGCCGAGGGCCATCCTCAGCATGAACGCGCGATCGCTGCCGTCGTACGGCGGCAGCCTCGAGACCGCCGCGGGCGACATGGAGCGCTATCTTGGCGCAGGCTGCGGCGTGCTCGTTCTCTGCGGCAACGAAACGCGCGCGAAAAACTTCCGGCGCCTTTTGGAAGAGCGGAACATCCGCGCGCAGCTCAACTTGAAAAACGACCGCCTCCCCGCCCCGCACGAGACCGTCATCGGCCTCGGCGCGCTGAGCGCGGGCAGCGAATATCCACAATTAAAGCTCGTCATCCTGACCGAGGGCCAGCTGACCGCTCCCCTCTCCGGCAAGCGCGCGAAAGCGCGGCCAAAGAAGGAGACATCCGCGCGCGCCGCGCTGCGCTCCTATGAAGACCTCTCCCCCGGCGATCTCGTCGTGCATGTCCACCACGGCATCGGCCGCTTTGCGGGCATCGAGCGCATGCGCGTCGACGGCGTGGACAAGGACTATATCAAGATCTGCTATGCGGGCAACGACAGCTTATACGTCCCCGCGACGCAGCTCGACATGGTGTCGAAATACATCGGCGGCCATGGCGAGGACGAGGACGGCCAAATACGCACGAAGCTCAGTAAGCTCGGCGGCACGGACTGGTCGCGCGCGAAGACGAAGGCGCGCGCCGCGGCGAAGGATCTTGCCAAGGGGCTCATCGCGCTCTACGCCGAGCGCCAGCGCCGTCCTGGCTTCGCCTTCTCGCCCGACTCCCCGTGGCAGAAGGAATTTGAAGAGGCCTTCGACTACGAAGAGACCGACGATCAGCTCCGCGCCATCGCCGAGATCAAGGCCGACATGGAGCGCAGTACGCCGATGGACCGCCTGCTCTGCGGCGACGTCGGCTACGGCAAGACTGAGGTCGCGCTGCGCGCCGTGATGAAGTGCGTGCTCGACGGCAAGCAGGCGGCCATCTTAGTGCCGACCACCGTGCTCGCCCAGCAGCACTATGCGACGGCGCTGAACCGCTTCCGCTCGTTCCCCGTGCGCATCGAAGTGCTCTCGCGCTTCAAAACGCCCGCGCAGAAGAAGCAAATTTTGCAAGACGCCGCCGCGGGAAAGATCGACTTACTCATCGGCACGCACTCGCTGCTGCAAAAGAGTTTGCACTTCAAGGACCTTGGCCTTCTCATCATCGACGAGGAGCAGCGCTTCGGCGTAACGCACAAGGAAAAGCTCAAGGAGCTCTCGCGTCAGGTCGACACGCTGACGCTCTCGGCAACACCCATCCCCAGAACGCTCAACATGGCGCTCTCGGGCATCCGCGACATGTCGACCATCGAGGTCCCGCCCGTCGACCGCCAGCCGGTACAGACATATGTGCTCGAGCATAACTGGAGCGTCATCGCCGACGCCATCCGGCGCGAGCTCGCGCGCGGCGGGCAGGTCTACTACATGCACAACCGCGTCGAGACCATCGACCGCTGCGCTGCGACACTCAAAAAGCTCCTCGGCGACGACGTCGCCATCGGCGTCGCGCACGGCAAGATGGACGAAAAGGGCCTGTCGTCCGTGATGCAGCAGCTCTCGGACGGAGAAATCCAGGTGCTCGTCTGCACGACGATCATCGAGACGGGCATCGACATTCCGAATGTCAACACCCTCATCATCGAGGACGCCGACCGCCTCGGCCTCGCTCAGCTGCACCAGATCCGCGGGCGCATCGGCCGCAGCGCGCGCCGGGCGTATGCCTATATGACCTACCGCGCGGGCAAGATCCTCACCGAGGTTGCGGCCAAGCGCCTGACGGCCATCCGCGAATACGCGGAGTTCGGCTCGGGCTTCCGCATCGCGATGCGCGACCTTGAGATTCGCGGCGCGGGCAATTTGCTCGGCCCCGAGCAGTCGGGCTACATGATGAGCGTCGGCTACGATATGTACTTGCAGCTCTTGGAAGAGGCCGTACTCGAGCAGCGCGGTGAAAAAGCGCCGCAGCGCACCGAATGCTCGGCAGACCTCACAGTCTCGGCCAACCTGCCGGAGAGCTACATTCCCTCGGGCGAGCAGCGCATGGATATCTACCGCCGCATCGCGGCGCTGCGCACCGCCGAGCAGTCGCAGGAGCTGCTCGACGAGCTCATCGACCGCTACGGCGAGCCGCCCCAGCCGGTCCTCAAGCTCATGGACGTCGCGCTTTTGCGCGCGGAGGCCGTGCAGATTGGTGTGAGCGATATCTCGCAGCGCGGCAGCGAGATCACCTTCACCTTTGCCGCGTCCGAGGCAGTCCCCGTGGAGGCCGTGATGGCCCTCTGCTCACTGCCGAAGAACCGCCGTCGGCTCACGCTCTCCGCCACGGGGACGGAGCCGAAGCTCCTGCTGCGTCTTTCGCTGGGCGAGGACGCATTGGATACAGCCTTGACGCTGGTCGGAGACCTGCGTGTGAATAAGGAAGAAAACGAAAAAGAGGTAACATTATGATCAAGAAGAGATTGCTTTCGTTCCTTGGCGCGGCGGCCATCACCGCGGCGCTCACCTTTGCCGTCGTGTCGCTCTCGCCCTCGAACGGCTTCACCTCCGGCACGATGCAGGAGGGTCTCTGCTACGAAGCGACCGGCGTCGCGCCCGACGCGATCGTCGCAAGCCTGAACGGCAACGGCGCGAGCGCCGACCTTGTCGCATACTGGATCGGCTACGACGTGTCGTATCTCGACAGCTATATGCAGTATTACTCCGGCTCGTCCATCAACTGGGACGACACCCTCTCCGACGGCATGAGTGTCGCCGACTATGTGAAAGCAAGCGTGCTCTCGTCCGTCAAGCAGCACTTGGTGCTTGAAAATCTCGCCAGCAAGTACGGCGTGACGCTTACCGCCGAGCAGGAGGCCGCCATGGCCGAGAGCGACCAGAGCTACATTGACCAGTACGGCAGCGAGGAAGCTTTTGAGGCCGAGATCGCCAAGCTCGGCATGCGCCGCGAGACCTATGACCGCGTCGCGCGCTCGAACTACCTGTATCAGGATCTCTATGAGCTCTACAATACCGAGGGCAGCGCGCTCTACGCCTCCGACGAGGACCTCGCCGTCTACGCCGCCGAGCAGGGCTACATCACGGCGGACCACATCCTGCTTGCGACGAAGGACGTGACGACCGGCGAAGCCCTCACCGACGAGCAGAAGGCCGAAAAGAAAGCGCTCGCTGAGGAGCTCGTCGAAAAGCTCAATTCCTACACCGGCGACGACATCGCCTCCTACTTTGCCGAGCTCGCCGACCAGTACAGCGAGGACCCCGGCCGCGAGACCTATCCCACGGGCTACACCTTCACGACCGGCTCGATGGTGCAGGAGTTTGAAGACGCCGCCTACGCGCTTTCCGAGGGCGAGGTGAGTGAAGTCGTCGAATCCAGCCTCGGCTATCACATCCTGCTCCGCCTGCCGCTCGACAAGTCCGCCGCAGCCGACGAGGTGCGCGAGGAGTACTTCACGAACTTCATCGCCGAGCAGGTCGACGCCGCCGCGATGGCGACGAGCGCGGACTATGATAAGCTCGACCCGCAGACGATCTACGAGGCGATCGTCGCCGCGCAGGCGGAGGGTTAAATCGCAGCATGACGCACTGTACGGCGCTTGCGCCCGCGAGGGCGCGTGAGGGGCAGCCCGAAAGGGCTGCTTCCTTTTTGCGTCTCGGCAGGGGCACTGCTTTTTTCCCTGCACCGTGCAGAGGACAAAATAAAAAGGAGACCTCTTTCGAGGTCTCCTTTTATTTTCAGGGGTTAGCGGTGCTTTAGCACTTCTCGAAGATGGTGGCAACGCCCTGGCCGCCGCCGATGCAGAGGGTGGCAAGACCCTTCTTGGCGTCGTCGCGCTTGAGCATTTCGTGCAGCAGGGTGACGATGATACGAGCGCCGGAAGCGCCGACGGGGTGGCCGATGGAGATCGCGCCGCCGTTGACGTTGACCTTGCTCATGTCGAAGCCGAGCTCACGGGCAACAGCGATGGACTGGGCCGCGAAGGCTTCGTTGGCCTCGACGAGGTCGATATCGTCGATGGTCAGGCCGGCCTTCTGCATGGCCTGACGGGAAGCGGGCACGGGGCCGACGCCCATGATCTTCGGGTCGACGCCGCCCTGGCCCCAGCTGACGAGCTTGGCCATGGGCTTGAGGTTGTACTTCTTCACGGCCTCGCCGGAAGCGAGGACGATGGCGGCAGCGCCGTCGTTGATGCCGGAGGCGTTACCGGCGGTGACGCGCTGGACGTGCTTCTTGGTATCGGCTTCGTGGATGCCGGTGGGCTCGAAGGTGTGGACGATCTCGTCCTCAACGCCCTCGGGGCCAACGGGGAACGCGCCGCGCAGCTTGGCAAGACCCTCGACGGTGGAACCGGCGCGGGGGAACTCATCCTTCTTGAACTCGACGATCTCCTTCTTGACCTTCACGGGGACGGGGACGATCTCGTCGTCGAAACGGCCGGCCTTCTGCGCGGCCTCGGTCTTCTGCTGGGAGGCAGCGCCGAAGGCGTCGAGCTCTTCGCGGGTGATGCCCCAAACATCGCAGATGTTCTCGGCGGTGGTGCCCATGTGGTAGTTGTTGAACGCATCCCACAGGCCGTCCTTGATCATGGTGTCGACAAGCTTCTTGTCGCCCATGCGGGCGCCCCAGCGCTCATCGAAGGAGGCGAAGGGAGCGGCGCTCATGTTCTCGGTGCCGCCGCAGACGATGATATCAGCGTCGCCGGCGAGGATGGCGCGGCCAGCCTCAATGACGGACTTCATACCGGAGCCGCAGACCATACCGACGGTATAGGCGGGGACGGAATAGGGGAGACCGGCGCCCACGCCGACCTGACGGGCGACGTTCTGACCAAGACCAGCGGTCAGGATGCAGCCGAACATCAGCTCATCGACATTCTCGGGAGCGACATTCGCGCGCTTGAGGGCTTCCTTCACGACGATGGAGCCGAGCTGAGCGGCGGGGGTGTTCTTCAGGGAACCGCCGAAGGAACCGACAGCGGTACGGCAGCAGTTGACGACGTACAATTCTTTCATTTGACTTCTCCTTTAAAATTTGTAAATCCGGAATGAGATCCGATTTTCTTCGGTTTTGATTATACACACAGAAAAATGAAAAATCAACTGCAAAGTTGCGAAAAATATAGGCAATTTTGATTTTTTTCTTTCATTTCGTTAACTATTTAACAAGAATGAAGAATATCTTGCACCAAGGGATCGTTTTGCACCCAAAGGCGCAGGGAAAGCAGCACCGCTGGAGCTGCATGGGATAAGGGGGCCATTCTCTCGTGTGAGACAATGACCCCCTTTCCCGCGTCTCCACACGCTGTGGGAATAAAAAGCAGCAGCTCTGCCTGGCTGTCCCCCCCGCCCAAGGGCGCAAAAAAGGGACGCCTCTTTCGAGGCGTCCCTTTTAATAAGTAGTTTCTACGAAACAGAAATAACTTAGAACTTGGGCTTCTGGGCCTTGACCTTGGGCTCCTGGCCGTTGCAGACGGCGACGATGTCGTTGGCGACGCTGGTGCAGCAGTTCAGAACGCTCTGCTCGGTGGTGGCGGCCATGTGCGGGGTCATGATGACGTTGTCGAGGTTGAACAGCTCGCGGCTGGACTCCTGGATGGGCTCATGCTCGAACACATCGAGACCGGCCTGGAACAGCGTGCCGTCCTTCAGGCACTCGACAAGCTCGTTCTCCTTGATCAGAGCACCACGCGCGCAGTTGATGAAGGAAGCGGTGGGCTTCATCCAGCTGAACTGCTCACGGCCGATGGAGTGCTCGGTGGAGGGAACGACAGGCAGATGCACGGACACGAAGTCGGCCTGCTCCCAGACTTCCTTGGCGGTGGCCTTCAGCTCGCACAGATCGCCGATCTTGTCCTGCGTGAGGTACGGATCGTAGCCGATGACGTTCATGCCGAAGCCGTACTTGCACTTCTGCATGGCGAGCTGGGAGATACGGCCGCAGCCGATCATACCGAGGGTCTTGCCGCCGAGCTCATAGGTGTGCTCCATGCCCATACGGACGAGGAAGTTGCCGCCGCGGAACTGACGGTCAACATAGGTGAAACGCTTGGCGCACATGAGCATCAGCATGACGGCGTGCTCGGCGACGGCGTTGGCGTTGCCGGCAGGCGCGTAGACAACGGTGATGTCCTTGGCGTGGGCGTGGTCCATGTCGATGTTATCGAGGCCGGCGCCCTGCTTGCCGATGACCTTGAGGTTCTTGCAGGTGTCCATCATCTTGGCGGTGATGGGCTCGGTGCGGCACATGATGGCGTCGGGCTGGAACTCGGCGAGCTCCTTGACGTAGGTCTCCTCGTCGTTATGGCTGCACAGCTTCACTTCAAAGTCGTTGGACTCGAAGATGTGCGTGGCCACCTCGTTGAGCTCGATGGTGTAGTAAACTTTGAACTTTGCCATGATAAAGATCTCCTCTCAAATTTTTATTTATTGAATTGCCAAATGATTTCATACGGTTTCTTCATTATACCTTGCGCTTTGCACAAAAGCAAGCGATTTTCAGAAAGATTTGCAAGAACTTATTCAAATAATTGAACAGTATCTTTCATTTTGACGATTTGCCGTCATGTCTTTCCCCTGTTTTCTGCAATTTTCGCTGCAAAACAAAAAAGGACATAAAAGGCGCTTGACAAACTACTACATATGTAGTATATAGTTATCAACGATAAATGTAGTAGATCATCTAAGGAGGTCATCCCATGGACGATAAGAAGAGACTGCCCGACGCGGAGCTTGCCGTGATGCAGGCTATCTGGGCCGTCGGCGGCGAGGTCAGCCGCGGCGATCTCGACGGCGCGCTCTCGAGCCACGGCTGGAGCGCCAACACCGTCAACACCTACCTTACTCGCCTGTGCGAAAAAGGATTCCTCTCGAGCCGCCGCGAGGGGCGGAACAATTTGTACACGCCGCTCGTCTCAAAGGACAGATACCTCGAATTTGAGAGCCGCAGCGTCCTGAAGCGGCTCTACGGCGGGTCGCTCGGCAGCTTCGTCGCGGCGCTGAACGCCGAGCAGCCGCTCGAGCAGAGCGAGATCGACGAGCTGCGGCAGTTTTTGGACGATATGAGCCGGTAAACGGCGATAAAAAGGAGGACGCACCATGGAAACATTTCTGCTGAATCTGTTGAAAACTTCCCTGTTAGGTTCCCTCGCCATTCTGGCGATGCTGGTACTCAAACCCCTCTGGCGCGAGCGCTACCGCGCGAAAACGCGCTGCTGGCTGTGGCTGGCGCTGGCGGCATTTTTGCTGCTGCCAGTCGATTTTTCGGTGAAAAACGCGCCGGTGCAGGCCGCGCCGCCGAAAGACTACACCCTCTTTGTCGGCACGGATAAGACAGCCATCCAATCGACCGACAACCTGTTTGGCGACATGGCCGAAAAAAGCGGCCAGTCCCCCGCCGCGGTGCGCGACACGATCATCCAGCGCCCCGTGACGAATCCCGAGCAGAAGACGACGCGCTACATCCCCGTGACGACGATCTTGTTTTACGGCTATCTCGCGGGCGCGGCGGCGTTCCTGTTGTATCAGGGTGTCTCCTACGCCCTCTTCCGCCGCACGGTGCGCCGCTGGAAAAAGGACGTCTCCCGCGCGGACTACGTCTCTCTGCTCTCTGACACGGCGCGCGACTTAGGCGTCAACGCACCGGAGATGATCGTCTGCGAGGCCATCTCCACCCCCGCGGTGACGGGCCTGCTGCGCCCGCGGCTGCTCCTGCCCCACGAGCGCTACGACGTGCAGGAGCTGCGCTACATCCTGCGCCATGAGCTGTGCCATTTGAAGCGGCGCGATATGCTCTTAAAGCTCGTGCTGCTCGCGGCCAACGCGATGCACTGGTTCAACCCCGTGGTGTATCTGATGCTGCGTCAGGCGGACGAGGACATCGAGCTCGCCTGCGACAGCGCGGCGACCGACGATCTTGACCGTGCCGAGCGCGCGGCTTACAGCCGGACACTGCTCGCCGCCGTGCAGTCCAGCGTGCGGGCGCTGCCCGCGACGACGTGCTTCGGCGGCACGGTCGAGCGTCTGAAGCGCCGCATCACGAACGTGCTGGGCGCGCAGAAAAAGCGCGGGCTCGGCGTTGTCGCCCTCGTGCTGGCGCTGACGCTCACGGCGGGCTGCGCCGTCAGCTGGGGCGAGCGCGCACAGAAAAATGTCGACCCGTTTGCCGACAAGAGCTATACGGTCGACACGCTCTTATATGAAGCGCCCGGCTTTACGGATGGCTTTACGGATGGCGCATACCCCACCTTCCGCACCGCGACGAATCCCGCAGGGGAGAAATACGTCACGATGTTCAACGATCTGGGCTATGCCCTTATCTACGGCCCGATGGAGGAATACAAGCTGGAAAAGCAGTCCTTCTACGCACTCTTCGGCAACACCAGAGACGCTTCTCCGGTCGACGACCTTATGCAGCACAACAAATCCGCATGGACCGGCTACTGCGAAGAGGCAAAGGACTCTCAGCCGTATCAGGCCTATCTTCTTGAGCAGGAAGACGGCACAATCTATCTCGGCCTTTCCGCCGACTATGCGGAAGACGGCAGTGAATGCTTCTGCATGGTCTACCGGCTGGAAAAGGAGGACGACACGATCTACGCCTCGATGGACGACTATGCCGCCGAGCGCGTGGCGGAGCTCAAAAAAGGCACGATGACCTATTCCGTGTCGGAAAATAATGAATATGCGTCCCGCTCGATCGAGGATACGGTCGCCGATGTGCGCGTGACGCAGCTCGAGTTCGCCGATTCGCTCGGCAACCTCTCCCCCGACGGCACGGTGCTGGAGCTGTGGTACTTCCAGTATGAGATGAAGCCCA
>OJRM01000861.1_pt1 | contig 11004 bp, 5 predicted proteins | sample 1599171 | NCBI WGS metagenome assembly OJRM01 (sample SAMN03922538, study PRJEB24848) | human gut metagenome | isolation source: stool sample | host: Homo sapiens | place: Germany | collected 2010-05
GCGACGACACGAGCCGCCGCGTTATCGCCCAAGCGTGCACGGAGAACGGATGGTTCACCCCCGACGACATCCGCCGTGCCGTGAAGGCCCTGTGCGACGAAATGCTGCAGGAGGAGACGCTCGGCCGATGGCTGGAGCTCTACCCCACGCTCCCCGTCGCGAAGCCCCGCCGCGTGCTGGTCATCATGGCCGGCAACATCCCGCTGGTCGGCTTCTTCGACCTGCTGTGCGTCGTGGCAAGCGGCCACCGCTGCCTGGTCAAGCCCTCGGCCAAGGACTCCGCACTGATGCTCCACGTCATCGGGCAACTGCTCGACATCGATCCCGAAACGGCCGTCGAACAATACGACGGCACGGCGCCTGTCGATGCCGTGATCGCCACCGGGAGCGACAACGCCAACCGCTACTTCCGGGCCCGCTATGCCGGGATTCCCGCCCTGCTGCGCGGAAGCCGGCAGTCGGTGGCCGTACTCTCGGGCTCGGAGAGCGCAGCCCAGCTGGCCGGGCTGGCCGACGACATCTGGGCCTACTCGGGTCTGGGATGCCGCAACGTCTCGCTCCTGTTCCTGCCCGAGGGCTACACGCCGCAGCTCCACACACCGCCGATGCACCCCGGATACCGCAACAACTGCCGCCAGGCCCGGGCGCTGCTTACCATGCAGGGAAGAACGTTCCTCGACTGGGGCGACTCCGTGGCGGTCGAACAAGAGGAGTTCCCCCCGATGCTGAGCCAGGTTGCCTGCGCGCACTACCGCTCGACGGACGAGGTGGCGGCATGGCTCGCCCGGCACGACGAACGCATCCAGTGCGTCGTTACCGAATGCCTGCCCCACAGCCGCCGCGTAGCGTTCGGGCAGGCCCAGTCGCCCGCCCTGACCGACTACCCCGACGACCGGGACGTGATGGCATGGCTTGCCGGGTTGGGATAAATTTCTATTTTTGCAAAGAGAAAGACTTTTAATACAGTATCACAATGTCGATGGTATTCCGATTCCGGATGTTGAGCGACGAGAACGACCACTTCGTACGCGACTACGAGGTGATGTACGACACGACGCTGCTCGAATTCCACAACTTCATTCTCGACTCGCTGGAGTACGAGCCCTGCATGGCATCGTTCTTCACGGCGGACGACCGCTGGGAGAAACAGCGCGAATTCACCCTCATGGAGATGGGCGACAGCTCGGGCGAAGGGCCCGAAACGATGGAGAGCATCCGCCTGGGGCAGATCATACACAACCTCCGCGACCGGCTGATCTACCTCTTCGACATGTTCGGCGACCGGGCCTACTACCTCGAGCTCACGGGGGCCTACGAGGCCGACCCGCAGGCCTCCTACCCGCGCGAGATCTACGCCGTGGCCGAGGCTCCGGACCAGTATGACCCCTCGAAGAACCGCGAAGACGAGGACGAGGGTTCGGCCTTCGAGGAGATGATGGGCGACTTCAACGACTTCGAGGGCGACGACAACTACGACGATGAGTATTAAGCGCCTGCTGGTCATCGTCGGGCCGACCGGTTCGGGCAAGACGGACCTGAGCATCCGCATCGCCCGCCGTTACGGCGCGCCGATCCTCTCGACCGACTCACGGCAGTTCTACCGCGGAATGCCGGTCGGCACGGCGCAGCCCACCGCCGAACAGCTGCAGGCAGCCGAGCACCACTTCATCGCCGACCGCGAAATAGACCGGCACCTCAACTGCGGGGCCTACGAGGCGGAGGCGCTGGCGCGTCTCGAAGCGCTCTTCGCCACACACGACATCGTGGTGGCGGTCGGCGGCTCGGGGCTCTATGTCCGGGCGCTGTGCGAAGGGATGGACGACCTGCCGCCGGCCGACGAGGCCCTGCGCGAGCGGTTGAACACGCGACTGCGCGAGGAAGGGATCGAATCGCTCGCCAACGAGCTGAAGCGGCTCGATCCCGCCTATTGGGAACAGGTGGACCGCAGCAACCCGGCGCGTGTTCTCCGGGCCCTGGAGGTCTGCCTGCAAACGGGACGACCCTACTCGTCGCTCCGCACGGGACGGCAGCGCACACGACCGTTTGCCGTCACGAAGATCGGCATCGACCTGCCCCGCCCCGAACTCTACGCACGCATCGACCGGCGGGTGGAGCTGATGGTCGGCGAAGGACTCGAGGAGGAGGCACGGCGGCTCTACCCGTTCCGGCACCTCACGGCGCTGCAGACGGTCGGCTACCGCGAATTTTTCGAATACTTCGACGGTCGCATCACGCGCGACGAGGCGATCGAGCTCATCAAACGCAATTCGCGCCGCTACGCCAAACGGCAGCTCACGTGGTTCCGGCGCGACCCCGCGATCCGCTGGTTCGCCCCGAACGACGACCGGGCGATCCTCGACTACATCGACAGTACGGCGGCCGTACCGGCGGCCTCCGGCGAAGAGTAACTGACAGGACGGTCACCACGGACCCCGCCTCTGAAAAAGCCTCCCCGAATACGGGTCTATAACGGGTGCGCCGGACACGGAAAGGGACTGCAAGCCGGAGCAGGAATCCGGAGTGCCGGCTCGAATCCGGCTCGGCTTCCAGCCAAGGAGCGGGTCGGAGATCGCGGCTGCAGGTGCAAATCCCGGCTTCGGAACACGAATCGGCAACGGTTCCAACGCCGGGATTTTGCGGATCGCAAATTATTTCGTACTTTTGCCGACGTCTTCCCCGCGGAAGGCTGCGCCCGGATGGTGGAATCGGTAGACACGCCGGACTTAAAATCCTGTGGCCAGCAATGGCCGTGCCGGTTCGATCCCGGCTCCGGGTACAAGGGAAAGAGTTAAGTAATTAATTATTCATTACTTAACTCTTTTTATTTTTGAGATTGTTCCCAAATTGTTCCCAATTATTCAAAGAGGAAAAATTACTCTAATAAGCATCTAAGAGAAAATAGTCTTTAATTGCAACTACTATTATGAGATACAATCTAAGAATATCTCTTCCAAATATTCTTTGGGCATGAATCCAGTCTCGATTCTTTTATGAATGAACAGATTTTGTTCGTAAGTAACTTTGGTAAGCGAACATGGTAAGCCGTCTTTGTCATACTCATCAAGACCAAGTTGCGTTATTGAAACGGGTTTAGAATCGCCGTCCGCTTGTTCTTTCCATACATATGCAGCCCGCGACATTACAATCAAAGAATTTCCATCACTCGAATAACCGTATTTTGCAACTGAATATGCGCGATCTCCAGTTTGATTGCGCCCAAAAACGGCATCATCAGTCAGATTGGCTGCATACGCTGCCAAAGGATTCCTGTCGAAATGTTGTGGTGTACATGGATATTCGCAAGGCTTGTCGTCAAAAAACACCTTGACCTGAGCTGCTCCGGGAGTCAGAGATAATAAAAGATCAATTTTTCTCTCTTCTTCTTTTTCTTGAGGCGCGTTGGCTTGATCATTTTTATGGGAGATCTGTTGCTTATATCCCCAAACGCCTAATTGACCTTCTTCTGTAAGTAAATCTGTTTGAGTGTAGGATGTTGATACTTGGGGTTGCGGGGAATATGCGGTGGATTTCTCGGATGGATTGAAAACCCATGCACCCAGTGACCCTCCGGAGGGCTCTTTATCGCTTTCGGCCCACTCCAGCAATCGTTTTTTACTTACTTGCGCCTCTGCATTGGTTACGGTTTTCATCCATCTGAGATCGGGCGGCAATTCATTTTCCCGCAGCATAGACGGGTTTGCCAGGAATGCTTCGATGCTGCCGCAACGCAATTTGATTCTCTTCCGCGTAATGGGATTGTCGAGTATATTTTCCAGCCGCGTAACCCACCGTAGATTTTCCACTCGGTTATTCCGACGATTCGTATCAATATGGTCAACCACATGCTCTTTGGTGGGCTTGGGGCCGATGCGATTTCCATATAGCCATGTACGATATTGGGCTTCCCGAATGTCCAGAAGTTGTCGTATTTGCGCGGACGCCTTCCATCACGCGGATAGCGGAAGACAGCTCCGTTATCGCGGACGGCGTATCGTTCATCCTTGTAGATGCACTCTACCTCGCGGGTGAAATCATCAATATCGGCCATAGTATATTGTCAATACGGAACAACTGTATTTACAATATCAGCGTATGCAGTCGTATTGTCTATTTTTGTATCTGGATCTATAGATTTGGTAAGAATTTTATCCATAACTGATGTCGGCATGTTACCGTCACCTTTAGCTATTAGATTGTTAGCAAACAGCAATCTGTAATACATGATCCTTAATTTCCTTGGAGTAAACTCTAAATTTTTATGCCTTTGAATGAAAGAGATCATATAGTGGCATATTTCGGCATCCGTCAGTATAGAAATCTCTCCCGTCCCATAAGTTACAATGAATGATTCGTTTTGTTTTTCTTCGCTGTACGGAGGTGTATTATCATCATTTGTACTTGTTGTATTTTTAATACCAGCTATCGTTTGAAGATACTCCTGATACTGCGATATATCCAATGGAGCTAATCCGACTCCAAAAATAAACAGTTTGTCAATATGTTCTCTAGCTTCTTCTATATAGTCTTTTTTATTCGATCCTTTTGCTTTCTGTGTGCAGTATCCGTTTATCAGTTTGTCAGGATCGATACTGCAAATGACAATCAGTCTTTTCTGAATCTTTGGATTTTCGAGGATAATTCGCAATGAATTTATCACCTCTAGCATTTTGTCCGTAGAACATCTGTCGATGTCATCTACATATAACAATAATTGCTTTTTTTTAGGACACCATATCATTGTTCTCAATAATATCTCAAGGTCCTTTTCCAAGTCATTCTGAATACCCAGATAGCTTTTGTAATTCTTCCTCTGACTATGCTTTATTATGTATTTATATGCAGGGATAGGGTTTTTGATGAAATTGTAAATGGTTGCAATTACGACAGATCCCCAGACGGTAGGTAGCTTGGCTTTTTGAAGTATATTGTTTATATCTATCTCCTCGAAAAATGATTTGCATATTAAAACACTTAATATCCAGGCCAGTAATATGACAAATAGAAAAATCAGTATGTGTTTAATGAGGGATGGTAGGTGTTGTATGATAAACAACAGAACCTTTTTACCACAACACATTTGGTCATATAATTTCTCATACAGGTATGCCCAAATGGCAGGAGTGTCCTGGTATTTCCAGGCATTAAATTCAACAATCTTGTATTTGATGTTATCGTTTCTGCCGGACAGCTTCTCTTTTATCTTGTTGAAAAAATATGTCTTTCCTCGTCCCCAAGGGCCGAAAATTCCCAGCATGCAGAAGTTTTCATTTCCGTGGCTGGCAATCTTATCCATCTGCTTGATAAAGCAATCGGCTAAGGCATCAACTCCGAAACAGGCCTCAGTTTTAAGGTCGTTAATGTCTTTATAATTTTCGGCAGTTTTATATAAGGTCTGACCGTCGTCATTGAGGTGAGTTGTAGCCTTCCCATCATCAGGTGGTGTTGGTTCGTCTGTCGAAGACTCTTTTGTGGGAGGACCTAAAAATTCCTCTACATATTCAACCCCCTCTGGGGTAATATCAGTAATAAGGCCGACATTTGAACTCGTACCGAATTTTACTTTTATATAATTACTGCTGACAAGACTACGAAGAGCAATCACCAATTGAATAGTAGAGTTGTAAGCAATATTGTTTTGCTCGCATAGCGTTTTGGCCATTATTGAAACAGGCTTCCCGCTTTTATAAAGTTTGTATATTGCTGTCAGAATCTGATCCTTCAGTTCGTTTGATGTTGCCATATTCCCAAAGGTTTTATTCTTCCAGTTTGAGTTTCGGGAGCGAGCGGACGATCTTCATCGTTTCGAGCGAGACGGTGATGATGCGCAGCAGCAGGTTGTAGATGTATTTCGGGTCGTCGTGCTCCCGGCACCAGTCGTTCGGATTGTTCTCAATCTGGCTCGCCGGGTCCGTCTTCACCGCATAGCGCTCCATCACCCACTCGATCGCCGACTTGCCGTTCACCACGTAGTCGTAGGCCTCCAGCGGAATGTTCTCAATCGTGATGCCCGCATTGTAATGGATTATGCGCTTGTCGGCCGTCTTGCTGTCGAGCTTGCCGAAGCGCATCTTATCATCTATGAGGTAGCTGATCTCGTCGCCGCGGTTCGTCAGCGGCGCGAGGAGGATGCGGCATCCGGCGTAGGGCTCCACGTGCTCGTATCCGAGGTGGAGTTCGGCCAGGCTGCGGCCGGCACGGCTGAAGGCCCAGAAGTCGTCGGGCGACTCGACCAGCGGCAGTCGGGGCAGCGACTTCTTGAGGTCGGCGGCGAAGGTCGTGCGGTAGTCCGGGGCGTGGAGGATGCCGTAGACATAATAGAAGATGTCCTCCTTGGTTACGCGGCTTCCGTACTGCTTGCGGGCCGTGGAGAGGATCCAGTCGGTCACGCCGTCGCGGCGGACGTAGCGGTCCATCTCGCTCTGCGGGGCCGAGAAGAGGTCGGCAATATCCGCCGTGCTGTCATCATACCAATAGAGCGGGAAACATTGACATCCACCATCAAAATTATTTAGATCAGGAATGCAATCGCAAATAAAAATCGCACCATCTCGTCGGCATGCTAATCCACCAACGCAGATTACTATATTTTGATGCTTAGATGTAGGGAATAATTTGGGTAATTGATATCTTTCTTGATTTAAATCATCATCAAAATAACTATTTATATGAGTATATGGACGATATAATGCGATTCGATATTCTTGTTTATTCTCAAAAAATGGCTTGTTCTTTTGGACTTGATTTAACCAATCTCTGGTCCAGTTCCCTTTGGTAGAGTCTTTGGCAGGTTCTTGGATTTCTCCTTTCGCTATTAATACGCGTTGCTCATTGTAATGATGGATTGTTCCTTCTATATTATGTTGTAGACGTGTTAATGAAAAATTATAAACCCAAGCATCACGGTTGGTTGCAGTCCCTAATGAATTACCTTCAAAAAAAGATTTATTCCCTTTCTTAAATTTTTTCTCGGGCGCAATAGGAATGTAGTTTTTGAACTGCTCGCTGCGCTTGTTGAGCCAGTCTCCGTGTTCGTTGGGGGTAATGGAGACCCATTGCATCAGCGGATTGCTGATGTCCCTAAAATTTCGAATAATTTGTAATTTTTCCTTTCGAGATAAATAGTCTCCAATATCATGATAATATATTTGGGCCTTGCCATTTTTATGCTTGGGATTATCTACCAATATTGTAATAGCAACGCCCGTCATGATATCAAAGATATTTTGGCCTTCCCTTTTTGCCGTATCGCCAGAACGCCCGCGAATAGAACCTCTTAAATTGAAAACATAAATTGACGAGAATTTATCTGCTAAACATTTTCTGAATCCATCAAGTCCATTATTGTCAAGCCAATTACCGTTGGTAATAAAACCGATGACCCCACCGTCCTTTTTGTCGAGTCGGTCCGAAGCCCAGCGGAAAGCCTTGATATAACTGTCGTAAGCCGATTTGTTGAGGGCGGCCTCCGATTGGGCAACGTAGGTGTTTTCGATACGGCTTTCGAGCGTCGGATAGGATTCGTTCTGCGCATTGTCGTTGGCCGATTTCTGCCCGATGGAATAGGGCGGGTTGCCGACGATGACGGTGATGCGCCGTTTCTTCTGCTCGATGACGCGCCGCGAGTTGGTCGGGAACTGCTCGGAATAGAGGTTCTCGTCCGCAGCCTCCTCGCCCAGCTGGAAGGTGTCGGTCAGGCAGATGCCGCCGAAGGGCCGGTACTCCGTATCGGGGCCCATCAGGTCGTGGAAGACATTCTCGATGTTGACCGAGGCGATGTAGTAGGCCATCAGCACGATTTCGTTGGCATGGATCTCCCGACCGTATTTGCGCTCCAGGGCCTCGCGCGAGATGAGCCCGCTCTGGAGCAGGCGCGTGATGAAGGTGCCCGTTCCGGTGAAGGGGTCGAGGATGTGGACGTTCTCGTCGGAGAGCGACCGTCCGAACTCCCGCTGGAGGATGTAACCTACCGAGCGGATGATGAAGTCGACCACCTCGACCGGCGTGTAGACGATGCCCAGTTTCTCGACCGTGCGGGGCGAGGCCACCTTGAAGAACTTGTCGTACAGCTCGACGATGATGCGTTGGCGGCCTTCGGCCTCGTGGATATTGCCGACCGTGTCGCGGACATAGTCGTAGAACTTCTGGAGTTTCTGGTGCTCCTCCTCGGTTTTGGTCTCGTCGTCGAGCAGGTCGAGCATCTTCTGCATCGAGCGCGAGATGGGGTTGCTGGCGGCAAACTGGTAGTTCTCGAAGAGGGCCTCGAACACCGGGCGCGAGATGATGTGCTGCGAGAGCATCTCGATGGCGTCCTGCTCGGAGAGCCCGGGGTTGATGTTGCGGTGCAGACCCCGCATGAGCTGGTCGAAGGCTTTGCGGTGCTTGCCGTTGTCGGCGATGAGGGCCTTGATGCGCTCGATGTGCTGTTCGGCAATCTGGGCGATGTCCTTGGCCCAGAGTTCCCAGTAGCGTTTGGTGCCGACCTTGGTCACCAGCTTGGCGTAGAAGACGTTCTGCAGGTCGTTGAAGCTCATCGAGAGCTGGGTGGCGAGCTGCTCGGCGGCACTCTCGGCGCGAGGCTTGCTGTCGCCGTCGCTGTGCTGGTCTTCGTCCTTGCGCGAGGCCCCGACTCCGCCGAAGAGGATGTTTTTGGGCTTCTTTTTCGACAGTTCAATTTTGTTGACCTCGGCGTTGAAGCGGTCGTCGTGGGCCCGCAAGGCGTTCAGCACGGTCCAGACCACCTTGAAGTTGGGGTGGTTTTCGAGTACCTTGTCGCCCTCGGCATCGGCTGGAACCACGACCGGAATGATGATATATCCGTATTTCTTGCCCTCGCTGCGGCGCATGACGCGACCGACCGACTGCACGACATCGACCTGCGAGTTCTTCGGCGAAATGAAGACCACGGCGTCGAGCGACGGGACATCGACACCCTCCGAAAGGCAGCGGGCGTTGGTCAGCATACGGCATTCGCGTTCGTTTTCGGGCTGCTCCTTGAGCCACATCAGCTCCTCGTCGCGTTTGGTAGCCGACATCGAGCCGTCGACGTGGTGGGCAACAACATCGACCATCGTGGCGCGGTCCTCCTCGCGGATATCCGCCATGTAGAGGTCCTTGTAGGCGGTGAAGGCATTGGCGATTGCCTTGGATGCCTTGATGCTCGAACAGAAGGCCACGGCACGGCGCATCGGCAGCGGGTCGGAGCCCTTGACGAACTCCTCGTCGGCACCGAGCACCTTTTTCGAGAGGGCGTTGATGCAGCCGATGAGTTTCGAGGGGTCATCCGCGTCGATGGTTCCGTCCTCGCGGGTCAGGGCGTTTTGCAGCGTGGGGGTAATGTCCTTTTCGCCCACGGCGAGGATGAGGACCTTGTAGTCGGAGAGCAGCTCCTGTTTGACGGCCTCGCCGAAGCCTATGCGGTAGATTTCGTCGCCGTACATCGAGCGGTCGTCCATCGAGCAGAGGACGGCGGAGTTCTCCTCGGCGCGTTTCTTCGTCTCGTCGGTATAGAGGCGTGGCGTGGCGGTCATGTAGATACGGCGCACGGCGCGCAGGAAGTCGTTGTTGTGGACCCGGACAAAGGCGCTCTCGGTCTCGTCCTTGAGCGTAACGCCCGTGGTGCGGTGCGCCTCGTCGCAGATGATGAGGTCGAACGTGCCGAAGGCGTCGTCGGTCTCCTTGAGCAGCTGCTGCTGGGCCCGCGAAATGACGTCGATGGACTGGTAGGTCGAGAAGACGACGGTCAGTCCCTCGGCATTGTGTCGGCGGGCGTGTTGCAGTTGCTTGACGATGGAGGGGACGTCGGTCGAGGCCGGAAGTGCCAGGTCGACGACACTTGTCGTGTCGTTGTCGTTCTTTTCGGTCTGTTTCGAGACCTGCGGGTCGGAGCAGATGCAGACGGCCATCATCGGCTCCAGGGCCTGTTGCAGCCATGACCGCAGGGTTTGTCCCAGCAGGGCAATCGAGGGTACGAGGAACAGCACCAGACCGCGGCCTCCGGTTTCGTTCTCGGCAATTCGCAGCGAGGTGAAGGTTTTGCCCGTGCCGCAGGCCATGATGAGCTTGCCGCGCGTATGGGCGGGCTGGCCGGTGGCTTCGTCAATTTTGAAGTAGGCGTGGGTCTGGTCGATGGCCTGCTGCTGGTGTTCCCGTATGGTGAAGGGCTTGGACCGGGAGGCCATGCCGAAGATGCCCTGTTCGAGGCTGTTCCAGTCGACATCGTCGTTTTCGAGGTCGATAAGGTTCAGACGGGTTACCGGAGGATTCTGATTGCGGATGGTCTGCTCGGCCGTGGAGTTCCATTTGTTCGTTGTCGAGATCCACAGCCGCTGCACGAATCCCGTCATGCCGGATTCGGTCTCGAAGCGTTTGCCCGAGGTAGAGAGGAATGTATCCACGTCGGGCTTGTTGATGAAGGCATTTGCCGCGTAGCATTTGCACTGGATGGCCCAATACTCGCCCTCGACGGTGCGGGCCACAAGGTCGATGCCGGTGTCCTTGCCGCCGAACTGGTCGTGGAAGGGAAACTCCGTCCAGAGCCACACCTCCTCGAAGAGGTTGGCATACAAGGTCGTGGTTTTCAGATAGGCCTGCATGAGGCGTTCGAAACGGTATCCTTTGTCGCGTTCGGAAAAGGCGTCCTGGCGGAATTTATTCAGAATTTGGGCGAATGTGCTCATCGTGCAAGATTATATATACTCTAACAAAAGTAATCATTTCACCTCAATAAAAACAGAATCGAGGGGATTTATTCGCCCCTCGATTGTTGGATTCTTAGCAGTCATGTCCTCTTTGCAATCCATGAAGAAACCCGCATTACATGTCTACCTTACGGCCGACTAGAAGAGGCGAAACTGGTAAATAATTAGTTTAGGTAGCTTCCTATTTGGATGCATTAAAGTTGATAATATCAAATAATGAGCATCCCAAATCATATATGATTTCTAAAAAATAAATAAACACTGCAGTTACATCTGTCTCTTATACACATCTCCGAGCCCACGAGAC